>Ga0208787_1000485_pt1 | contig 18867 bp, 20 predicted proteins | sample Wag4_2014_7_11_FD_187362 | JGI IMG/M metagenome (GOLD analysis project Ga0208787, IMG submission 187362) | Fresh water microbial communities from Ohio, USA - Utica-2 Time Series HT 2014_7_11 (SPAdes) (version 2) | ecosystem: Environmental > Aquatic > Freshwater > Water tank | place: USA: Ohio... | reverse complement strand
GCTGCAAGTACTAGAGCAAACAGATGGTGGGATCGCTCCTACTGAATAAATAGATTTCCGGCTTCATTGGCATTACACGTGTGTGCCAGGGAGGACGGAATTAGAAGATCGAAAGATCTTCGAGCCGAGATAGGGAAATTCCCTAACTCGACTAACGAAAGGAAACAAATGTCTACAAAGACAATTAAGCAACGAATTGCAGTTGTTGCAGTGTCGGCTTTGACAGCAGGTTTAGCATCTGTTGTTTCAGCTCCGGCGGCAAATGCTGCTCTTCCAACAGGTCAAACAGCGAATCAACTTTACATCGCTACTGCACCTTCAACTACTGGTGCAGCTGTACTAGATGGTGGTGAAATTGACGCTGGTCGATTCTCAGTTGGTTTTATCAGTGATACCTCAGCAACAGCAGCAACAGCAGCAACCAGTGGATTAACAATTACTGGTGGTTTAGCAAAAACTGCCGTTGTTAATCAGAATGCTAAAATAAGCGTTTCTGCATCCTCCTCAGCCGTAGCAGGATCTGGTGTGAGCCTTATCGTTACGGGTGGTACTTTAAGTGGAGCAATCGTCAACTCCGCTGCAGCCACAATTGCATTTGCTGGCGCAGCTACATCTGCAACCGCATATGGCGCAGGTACAGCTGCAGAGGGAATTGTTCTCTCAGCTGAATTTGCAATTTCTGGCGCAGTGGGTACAACCGCTACTCTTGCGGCCTACACAGGAACTGCTGTTCAAGGTTTAACTACTGCAACCTCTGGCTCACTTCTTGGTCTGTGGACCTTTACTGTTGCAGCATCCAGCGCTTCAGGAGTCGTATCACTTGCTGATTCTTATGTTACAACTCAATCTTGTATCTCAAAGGGTGCAACAATTGTTGGAACAGTAACTGGTTACGATTCAACCTCACGATGTGCTAACGGAACCGTAGGTATTATCAGAGTTCAACTTCGAGATGCTTATACAGCCGCAATCACTACTGGCGCATTAGCAGCATCTTCTCCTAACGGAATTATCAATGTTGAATTGGCAACTGCTGATGGAGAAATCGATGTGGCTGATAGTTATGCTGGCACTACTGGATTTGAATCTTTAGATCCAGATGCCGTTAACTACATTTTGGTGAATCAACCTGTTGCCAATACAGCTGGATCATCTGTGGTTACTATCACTCATAATGGAAGTCCCGTAGCAGTTAAAACTATCAATTTTGCTGGGCAACTAGCTTCTTTGACAGTTGACACTGTGAATTCTGCAAAGAATTTTGCAAATGGAGCAACCGAGGCTAATACTCCGATGATAAACAATGTTTACTACGTTGCGAAGGATGCAGCAGGTAACAACGTTTCAATGAGTGATCAGCCGTCCATTGAAGGTACCGGTGCTATGGTGGGTGTAACTGTTACAACATCAACAGCTCAGCGTGCTTTAATGAGCTCATCAACAGGTTACGGTTCAACTACACTTATTATTCCTGGTGGTTCTGCTTCTACACTTCGTGGTGCGGGAACATACCAACTCTCAACAATTAATGCTTCAGGTGCAACAATTAAGTCAGCGGTTATGCCGGTGACTGTTGCTTATTTGGGCACTGATAAGTTTGAGGTAGCATGGAATAAAGCAAGTTATGTTCCTGGTGAAATAGCTGAAATGACCTTGACACTAAAAGATCCTTATGGAAATTTAGTGGCTGATGGCACAGATTTAACTGGTTTAGATCTTGTGGCCCCAACGGCTGGATTCACTGCAGTTGGAAGTGCTTGTACATCAAGTCGTGAGACTACTGCAGGAGTTGTTGTATGTAAGTATGCTGCCGGTAACACTGGTGGTTCATACTCATACTCTGTTGATATGACTACTAACGTGAATCCGCAATCTGCGCTCACAGGATCAGTTGTAATCAAAACTTCTGGAGCTACTAACGAAGATGTTTTGAAGTCTATTGTTGCATTGATAGCTTCTATCAATAAGCAAATACAAGCACTACAGAAGTTAATACTAAAAAGGTAGTAACTTCAAAAACTTAAAATAGAATTCTTATTTTAAGATGATGGCGGTGGTAGTTTTCCAACGGGAAACTACCACCGTCTTTCATTTAGCGGGAGGTAATAATCTTAAATTTAATCTGCTGTTCTTATCGTTTCATATTCTGATACTTTTATGAGCACGACAGATATCTTTTAAAAACTAACTTTTGATAAATCTTTAGAGCGAATTCATACATTTACTCCCTAAATTCTAAATTAGCTCAAACTCTTTCGGGTGTACTTTTTAGTAGGTTTAAGAATCAAAGTAAAGAAATTGCTTGCGATGATTCAGATTACGGATGCATATTCTAAATCATAGAAAAATAACATGAAAAAATGAATAAAACCTCACACCTTTTATTATTAAACTATCATAAGAATAAATTACTCCATAATTGTAAGACACGCTATAAATAAAACTCGAGTATGCTCGGAGATAAGTAAAGTTCAAAATGTGTGACGTAAATAAAACCAATCCTGAAGCAGCTAAAGAGCAATCAGAATTAATATCTTGCAATTACGATTATTTTAACTATAATAAAGCATGATCTTTTTTATCATACCAATTTCATTTGTAGCAATATCGCCAGGAATATTTTATGATGCAGCAACTGTCTTACGTGTGATATTGTTGTTTTTTATTCCACTATTTCTTTTTATTCGCAAGCCGGTAAATTTAAAACAATATAAATTTTTGGTAGCAATGTTTAGCTTCCTCATTCTGGTATACATTATTTCTGCGCAGTTAAATGAACAGAGGCTTATTGATTTTGTGTTTGGTGCGTATGGTCGAGGTTATGGCATCGCAAGTTTGATTGGTTTTTGTATGCTTTTTATCCTAAGCTCTTCAAGTATCGCAATTCATTCTAAACAGTTTATGAAATCTATTAATGTAGTTATTTTAATAAGCCTTCTGTATGGGGCCATGCAGGTGTTTAAAATCGACCCATTTAATTGGGAGAATAATGTGGGAGTGTCATTGACTCTTGGCAACTCAAATTTTGCCTCTGCATTTCTTGGAATAATTTCAATTTTTCCCACAGGGAATCTAATCTATAACAGATCAAAAACTTGGAGTTATTCCGTAATAATTTTATTTTTATGTCTTTTTTTGTTGTACAAAACAAATTCAGTTCAAGGTATATTTATATTTTTAATAGGTTCACTTTTGTTGGTCTATCATAAAATTAGGACGAGTAAAAAAATTATACATGGGGAATTGAAATTCGCTACTTTCTTAATGGTGTGTATTTTATCAGGAGTGATTTACTTACAAAGCCAAAATAAATTTACAGACTTAGTAAACTCCACAAATTATCTAGATCGCTTACGACACTTCAGATTAGCACTTAGAGTTTTAAAAGATAATTTTGTTTTTGGAGTCGGAATAGATTCGTTAGGCACGAGGAGCGCCGAGTATTTAACTTTAGATGATGCTAGAGCCTGGGGAAACTATGGCCAACCGGACAAGTCCCATAATTTTATTCTTGACTCTCTGGTGGGAGGTGGAATAGTTGCAGGGTTACTTATATCCGCTATGTATGCAATCATATTCGTCATACAACTTAAAATATTGCATAAACAGGCAAATTCAATACCGATAGGGAATCAGATAATTCTAGTCGTAATGTCGCAGTGCTACTTGTTACAAACCCTTATTAGCCCAGACTCTATTTTTCTTTTCACTTTTGGCGCAATGTTATTAGGTTCTGTTTACGGTTTACACTTAGAAAAATCTAAAGAAATTCAGAAAAAATGACGCAAATCGTAAGGTCTACACTTGCTCTATTTTTCGCCTTTGGATTGTATATTTTTCCTCAAATTGTAATGAGTGAAGTTACTGCTGCCAAAATAATGAATAATCAGATTAGTGACTCTACTGAGATTACTAAGAAAAATAATGATATAGTTTTTTATACCCTGTCAGAGAAAATATCAATTTCTTTGTATAAAAATATTATACGTGAACCAGGAAGTTGTGCAAAAATTAAAATCTTAGCTAATAAATTAATTGATTTAAGGTCTAGTTCCCAACAAGCTCACTACATGCTTGCGGCCTGTGCTGAACAAGAAGGAAATTTAGAAGAGGCTTTGAGGCAATTACAACTTTCATTATCAGTTGAAGAATTTAACACAGTCTATTTACTTTCGCTCGCGATTATACAATTAAATCTTAACGATTTAGAGAAAAGTCAAAAAACTTTAGATTTCATATCGCAAATTAATATAAGTACAGCAGGAGTTGATATCGTACAGGATGAATTAACTCGTAGAAAATTTGGTAACTCATCATGAACCAATCAGTCATAACAGGATTTAATCTATAATTATTATGGGAAAGAAAAACGAAATAATTTACTTGGTTACAGATAGTACGGTGGCCAATAAATTTGGAATAGAGCAAATAGAGCATCTGCAAAATCTAGGCTACAATGTCACTTTAGTTTGTGGTAAAGGTAAACTTGATGGCTTCTACACTGAAAAGAATTATTCAGTAATTCAAATTGAAAATATGACCCGCGAAATTAATTTGATAAAAGATATAAATGTCCTTTTGCAATTGATCAGGATCATCAAGTTGATCAAGCCCACGACATTGATATATTCGACCCCAAAGGCAGCTTTACTAGGATCGATTTCAGGGAGATATTGCTTTGTACCAATAAGGGTTTATCAAGTGTTGGGGGCGCGGTGGCAAACACTTACGGGCATGAAACGATTTTATATCAAGTTTCTGGACAGACTTTCACTTCTACTCTCGACTGATATTATCTGTGTCTCAGACTCGATGCGAATTCTTTATCAAAATCTAACTAGGCAAAAGATAACAGTAATTCTCAATGGTAGCCTAATTGGTGTCGATAAGACTATTTTCAATTTCCAATCAAAGGATGACCGTAAATTTATTCTAGGGTATGCAGGGCGAATAGCACGCGACAAAGGCATTGAAGATTTATTGTTTTTTTTCAAAAATGTAAAGGTAAAATTTAAAAATTTGGGGCTAGAGATAGTCGGGGATGTAGACACCAGCGATCCTGTTTCTTCAAAAGTATTAGACAGTATCATCTCTGATCCTGATATTCGTTGGATAGAAAATCTCTCACGCCAAGATTTAGCAGTTCAGATGAGGAGTTGGACGCTACAGATTTTTCCTTCAAAGAGGGAAGGTTTTGGGAACGTGGTGATTGAAGCAGCGGCGGTGGGCGTACCCACTATTTGTTGGGATATAGAAGGAGTTCGAAATGCCATCCCTCAAAACCTAGGACATCATCTAGTGCCGACTGGTGATCATGAGTTGTTTATACGCACCATCGAAAATTATGTTAAAAGTCCGATGTCTCAGACTGATCAAAAACAACTGAGTAGATGGGCGATAAAAAATTTTCAAAAAGAAAAAGTTTTAGCAGGTTTCGGAGTGCATATATCAAGTCTACTGTCAATTTATAATTCAAAATAATTATGAATTTTTATAAAGATTATGGTAAGCGGCTTTTTGACTTAACTTTTGTGCTGTTACTTTCTCCCCTACTGACCCTAATTATAGTTTTAATTAGTATTATTCAAATTTATTTTTATGGAGCAAAAATATTTTATTTACAAGAACGACATACTAAAAATGCCAAAATATTTAAATTAATAAAATTTAAAACCATGCTTGATACTTTTGATCAATTTGGAAATTTATTGCCAGATCGATATAGGGTAACGAAGTTTGGAAAATTTCTTCGAGCTTCTAGTTTGGACGAAACTCCCAATTTTGTAAATGTACTTGTTGGACATTTGAGTATTGTTGGTCCCAGACCTTTACCCGTAAAGTTTTATGGATTAATGTCTAATCGTCAGCGTAAAAGATATTACGTTAGAAGTGGAATTACGGGTCTTGCACAAACAAATGGAAGAAACGCATTATCATGGAAGAACAAGTTGAACATAGACCTTGCTTACTGTAAGAAAGTAAAGTTAAGCATTGATATAAAAATCATGGTAAAAACCATTTTTGTTCTTACAAAAAACAATAAAAATGACGCACTTTTTGATCAGGGCATAGATAATTATTCACCAGACTTTAAGTCTTAGTGGGAAAGTATCTTTGTTTAAATTGATTCCAAGTCAAAATACTAGAATCGATGTTTTCTCCTTCTACTTTTACAGTAATAAGATCATCACTTATTTGTTCTTGTATAACTTCTTGTTGCCCAATTAAAGATTCATGAAGTTTTTCACCACTTCTAAGTTGTCCAAATTCAATTTTTATTGATTTACCACTCGATAGAATCATTCGTTGAGCGATGTCCTCGATGAGGATTGGTTCACCCATATTTAGTATCTGTGTAACGCCAGTTTGGTTAAGGGAGGCTGCTTTTAACACAAGATAAATAGCATCTTCAATTGTCATAAAATATCTAGTAATGCCTTTTGCAGTAATTGTGATAGGTCCTCCTTTTTCTATTTGCTGATTAAAAATATTAAGCACCGAACCTCTACTACCAAAAACATTTCCAAATCTGACAGACATAAAACATGACGTCGGGCTCACCAATGCTGCTGCTGCAGTCATTTTTTCAGTAAATAATTTTGAAAAGCCAAGCACAGATGTTGGATCAGCAGCTTTATCTGAAGAAATATTAACAAAAGTTCTAACCTTATTCTCAATTGATGCTTTCAGGAGATTATCAGTAGCCATAATATTACTTTTAAGGGCTTCTTCTGGAAAATTTTCAAGCAATGTTAAATGTTTGAGTGCAGCTGTATGAAAAATAATTTCTGGTTTAATTCTATTTAAAATTTCTTTGACTATGATGTGATCACGAAGGTCAGCTAAGATTAAGTCAGATTGATTTAAAGAACCATCTGGCTTTAATGAAACATTGAGATCTAACAAAGCAGATTCGTCTCTGTCTAATAAAAAAAGATTTTGAGGAGATTGTGAATGAATTTGCCGAGCCAACTCAGATCCTATACTACCTCCTGCACCTGTAATCAAAATTGTTTTACCATAAAAAAAATCATGTGAATCATTATGGGGATTTTTCAACAGTGATTTACCAAGGAGGCTCGTAACTGATGGTTTTTTTAAGTCCTTTAAAGTAAATTCCTCACCAAGTACTTTGATAGATGGAAAATATAGCAACTCCAAATTAAATCGGTCACAAATAATTTGTATTTCTTGTAACTCATTTTTATTAAGACTAGTTGACGCAACAATGAGTTTCTTGGGTTTATATAGTTGGAGCAACTCGTGTAGACTCAGGTGCGTTATTACTTTTACACCATCAATTTTCTTGATCTTACTATCCATCTGTTTATCAAATATTACGATAGGATTCCAATTAAGTTCTGGTTCGTTGCTAATCTTTTTTAATAGAAATTTTCCCTTTTGACCTCCACCATATATGGCAACTGGTATGGAATTTGAATTATTTCTTTGGGAATCAAAATAAAATTTGATAGTTTTATTTGCAATTTGTGTTAGACCCAAAGCAAAAATTGAGCTTAAAAGTGGGATAGACTTTGGGAATAAATATTCTGGATAAATGAATAAAAAAGTGGAAACAAATAAACCAACGAAGCAATAATGCCTTATAACGGATGAGAACTCTTCAAAAGTTAACGATGATGGTTTTCCAAATATCTGTTGATCAATAATTTTTGTAACAAGATAAGCGAAAGTGATAAACGCACTCACCAGTGGAATATAGTTCACGAATTCATTTGGAATAGTGAACTCAAACCTGAGATACATAGCAAAAAATATTGAGATTACCCAAATTAAGTAACTCTTCAATATATTAGCTACATATACATTCACTCGATACATGAGGTAAGTATAGTTTTTCTTTACAATTACACAGAATTTTGCTATTTTTATGCTTAATAGTGCAATATTATAAAGCATGTTCCGTTATTCAGGAAAATCTTTCTCCCCCTTAAAAGGCTAAACTGTCTGGGTGTAATACAGAAATGCGAGCGGCTATTATGACAGAGTTAGAATTTGAACTATCGGCCTCCGATCTGCTAGCGCAGGAAAAAGACCTTTTACTTCCAAATTGTGATTTCAATACTTGCCTAGAGATTGGAGATTTGGTAAAAAAAATAGGTTTAAAGCTAAATTTCCCAATCATAGTCGAAGTTTGGTTTAAGACCTCATTAATTTTTCACGCCTCCCTTCCTGGATCTACAGCAGAGAATCAATGGTGGATAGATCGAAAAGCCAGAGTTGTTTTACTTAAGCATCACTCAACAATGTATGAGAGAGTAAGTGCGCAGGAGCGCGGTGTTGATTGGCATAAGGAGAATAATTTATTAGATGAAACCCATGCTATTCATGGCGGCGGCCTGCCATTGATAACTAAGAGTGAGGGATTTGTTGGCGTGTTACTTATTAGTGGCCTACCACAGGTGGAAGATCATCTACTAGGTGTTGAAGTGTTAACTGAGTTTCTAGCGCGTAAGGGTGAACTACTGTGAGTAATCAAGTTTGGGTATGTGGTGAGGTAGTAATTGATTTAATTCCAGATGGCACTGAGCGCAAAGCTGTTGTTGGTGGTGGACCAGCGAACACTGCAAAGGCATTATCAAAGCTTGGAATCACAACACAATTCATTGATGGCATATCAACTGATAAGTATGGCCAGATGGCACTTAGTGAGTTAGAAAAAGATGGTGTACTACTAGATTTTGTTAAGTTCTCAGATAAGCCAACCTGCCTTGCAATTGTTTCTTTAAATTTAAAGGGTGGGGCCACATATGAGTTTGTAATTGATGACACCGCCACCTTTGATTTCTCACACTCATGGCTGCCTGATGCCTTAAATAAAAAGCCATCTCTCCTCCACATTGGCACCTTAGTAACAGCAATAGAACCAGCAGCATCAGTTCTATTTGAATGGGCTAAGAAAGTTGCAGTAGTTGCGCCAATTGTCTTTGATCCAAATATCAGACCTGCGGTAATGAGTGATAGAAATGCGTATGTGAAGCAGGTTGAGCGGTGGGTATCAATTTCTAATGCAGTTAAAGTTAGTGATGATGATATTTACTGGCTATATCCAGGGGAGGATCTAGATAAGGTAACAAAGAGATGGCTTGGCATGGGCCCAGAGTTAATTGTGGTTACATTTGGTGATAAAGGATTAGCAGGATATCGAGATAATTCTAAAATAAGTGTTGATGCAAAAAAGGTTGTTGTGGCAGATACAGTGGGAGCTGGTGACACAGTTGGGGCAATTTTAGTCGAGGCAATTATTGAGGATGGCTTAGATAAGTTAACTAATGAGCGGCTTACTTTGATGCTAGATCGAGCAGCAAGGGCTGCTGCTATTACAGTTTCAAGATCTGGCGCACTACCTCCTGGTAGAGATGAGATTTAAAAAAGATGCTTAATATTGATGGCGATCAAATATCAATTGCTATTGATTTAGATCAAGGAGCTCGGCTTGCCTCTGTGCAATGGCGGGATATGCAGTTTGCTGTGCCTTTTAGAGGACAAGAGCTTACTTGGGGATGGTTTTCTATGGCTCCCTTTGCTGGCCGGATTAGAGATGGAATTATTAAGGATTTAAAGGGTAATAAGTATCAGCTGCCAAATAATTTTGATCCACCACATGCCTTAATTGGTTATGGTGCCACATCCTCTTGGGAGGATCTTGGAAATGGTGCGCAGTATCTAGAGCTACCACCACCATTTACCGGAGCATCCGTTACCCAGCGTTATGAAATATTAGATAACGCCCTTAGATGGTCTTTAGAATATGATGCAAATGGATCTGATCTACCAGTTACCTTAGGTTTTCACCCCTGGTTTGCTAGAGATATTGGTAAGGGGGAAACAGCAGAGATAATTTTTAAAGCTAATAAAATGTTTAAAAGAGGTGAGGATAATCTGCCAACTGGTGAGTTAATTTCACCAACTCCACCACCTTGGGATGACACATTTATTGAGGTTATTGGATCACCGCAGATTATCTGGCCTGAGGCAGCACGGATTACTATGGAGTTTGATTCACCATATTTTATGCTTTATTCACAAGATGAAGAGGGTATTTGCTTTGAACCAGTTACCGCACCCCCTGATGCGCAAAACCTTGGCATACGAGGTGATACTTATATAGAAACCCTGATTACTTTTAGTGAAGATTACTAAAGTATTTAACTTTTTAATCTATATAAAATATCTTTACCGCTCTCAGTAAAACCAAGTGAGTTATAAAGCTTAAGCGCTCTGGTGTTATCAAAATCAACATATAACATCGCATCGGTTAATCCCTGATACTTTAAGTAATTAAGTGCGGTAATTGTTAGCGCCCTACCTAATCCACTACCTGAATAATCTGGATCTACTGCAGTTATGTATATTTCACCGATAGCTGGGTGATCATGCGAGCCGCCATGATCATGGGTGAGTGCGCCATGGATTTTGGTCCAGGTTGAGCCAATTAATTGATCATTTATGGTTGCAATAAAAAATCCCCTCTCATCAAACCACTCCTCACCTAATCGATGATTTAGATCAGATAGCTGCCAATCTGATTGCTCTGGGTGATCTTTAAATACCTTGTTGTTAAGTGATAGCCAATCATTGCTATCTAGACCTGGTAGAAAACTTCTGATAATTATCTTTGGATCTATCTTAGGCAGTTTTTCAATATCGGTTAACTGTTTTTGCATCTGTAATACGGCTCTGATCTTTTCAAAATTAAATGAGTCGGCAAGAGCCGCTGCTGCCTCATTTTCCCCATGCACCCATAGCCGCAAATTTTGCCCACATATTTCAACTGCCTTACTTAATAACTGCTTGCCAATACCAAAGCTTCGATGATCTGGGTCTACTACTAACTCAACTGAGGGGCCAGCAACTAGATCGGTTTGATCAAGATGGGCATAGCCAATTACCTTAGATTGTTCTTGGTGTACTAAATGTGAATCTGATTTATCGCCGCCATGGCGAAGGTGAAGCAGAATGTGCTCGGCAATAGGTGGTGAGTTATCAAATATGGCCGATCGCTGAATTAAATCTAATACCCCTAGGCGCAAATCTTCGGTCAGTAACTCAAGGTGGGCTAATAACATAATTGTGAGCCCTTAAACTTTAAAAGATTACCTACCACTAACTTAGATCAGCTGTGTTTTTATTACTACCGGCAGTATTTGTGGATGCAAATCTATAACCAACATTTCTAACCGTATCAATTACTGATTCAAACTCTGGTCCTAGCTTTGATCGAAGCCGCCTAATATGAACATCAACTGTTCTAGTTCCGCCAAAGTAATCATAACCCCAGATCTCTTGGAGTAATTGAGATCTAGAAAATACTCTTCCTGGATGCTGGGCTAAATACTTGAGTAATTCAAACTCTTTAAAGGTTAGATCAAGGGTGCGCCCCTTTATCTTGGCGGTATATGAATCCTCATCAATTACTACCTCACCACTTCTTATCTCCTTTAATGATGGATTTTTTGCTAATTGAGTGAGCGCGTCTTTGCCAATCACAATTCTAATTCGAGCATCCACCTCAGCAGGGCCTGCTGTGTCCAAGATGACATCGGCAATCTGCCAATCTGCGTTAACTGCAGAGAGCCCGCCTTCAGTAGTAATAACTACAATCGGAGTTGAAACACCTGTGGTGGTAATTAACTTAGTAAATGCTTTGGTATTTGGTAGATCACGCCTTGCATCAACAAAAATACAATCCACAATTGGTGCGTCAATTAATACTGATACTTCAGCTGGCAAGATGCGAACATCATGCTGAAGCAAACCAAGGGCTGGCAGCACATCAGCACTTGCCCCCATAGAGTTTGTCAGCATTAGAAGTTTTGCCATAAGAGTGCTAAGAATACACTTATGAAATCTTGGTTACTACTGGTATTTGTGCTCATATCAGCAAGTGGTATTGGCATTTACTACCAAAGACGTGCTGGTGTGATTAAGCGCAAGAAGCGGCTGCGGTTGAGCCCTGCTGAGCTAGGAAGTGATTATGGAGATCGGGCGACGATTGTTCAGTTCTCAACTACCTTCTGCTCATCTTGCCGGGCAGCAAAAGCATTGATCAAAGATGTAGTCAAAGATCAAAGTGATATTAAGTATCTAGAAATTGATGCGGAAAGTAATTTAGAGCTAGTTAGAAGGGTAGATATCAAATCTACCCCCACTACCTTGTTTTTAGATAGGGCTGGCTTTGAGATCGCCCGGGCAACTGGTGCTCCCAAACGTGATCAACTTATCAAGGTGGTAGCATCTCTTTAAGCCCAAATGTGCTTGAGTATTGCAAAATACTTGCAGGAAGTATTCTCGCACTTGTTATAAAATTTGATCACTATGTTCTCCATACAACCAGTGTTTTTCACAAAGCGCCGCGTGATTGATTACGCCCGTGCTAAAGGTTGCATGTGTTGGTTTAGTAATTGATTGCTATAAAAATTAATTAACAAACCAACTATCTTTTAAAGGAGAAATAAAAGTGTCAACTATTACCAGCAATACCAAGCAGGTTGTCTTAATTGATGCCAGAGGTCCTAGATACTCAGCAGCAATTACTACTACAGTTCTAGCGCTAGCTTTAATCACTGAGTCTCATTACCTAATTGGCTTTCAATTTGCCATCTTTTTATCAGCGGTAATCTTTGGTCTTAGAAGATCAATTTATGGGCTGATCTATCGCAACTTAATTCAACCTCGATTATCTGGGCCTGTGCCAAGTGAGAATGAGGCAGCTCCTAGATTTGCCCAATTAATTGGTGCACTCTTTGCATTTGTTGCCTTACTAGGTGGTGTTACTGGCAACACTGGTGTGTTTTTAGTAGCCACCAGCTTTGCTCTCGGTGCTGCCTTTTTAAATGCTGCCTTTGGCTTTTGCCTAGGCTGTCAGGTTTATTTAAGGCTAGTAAAAGTTCGCGCCAGATTTTCTAAAAAGATAAGCGTAAATTAAGTTAATTTCACCTAGCCATTAGACTTAGTCCCCTAATGGCTAGCAAGCATGAGTTACATCAAAAGGGTTTACGGCTAACACCACAACGTGAGTTAGTGCTGGCTGCAGTTAGATCACTCGGCCATGCAACCCCTGAGGAGGTAGCAGAGAAGGTAAGACAGACTCATCCTGGGATAAATCTTTCAACTGTTTATCGAAATCTAGAGACGTTAGAAAATGTTGGTTTAGTACTACACACACATTTAGGTCATGGTGGTGCTACCTATCACGCCGCAGAGGAGCTCACCCATCTGCATTTAGTCTGCTCTGATTGTGGTGAGATCGGGGATGCACCAATTGAGGCAGCTGCTAATTTTGTTAATACCTTAAGTGATGATTATGGTTTTAAAACCGATGTTACCCACTTTGCAATCTATGGCTTATGCGCAAAGTGTGCTGATCTTGCTGATAAAAAGAAATAAATAAGAAGTAATTGAAATGAGCGCAGTATTAGTTGAATCAGGTCCAGATAAAGGTGCGATCTGGCACTTTGGTGAGCCAAATAAGGAGCAAAAAGAGTTAGTTGCTGGCAATGGCTGGGCTGATCTCTCCCATAGAGCAGTTATTTCAATTGCAGGTAAAGATCGGCTTACCTGGCTACATGCCTTAACTACCCAGCATTTAGAGAAGTTAACCCCAGGTGATTGGCAAGAGGCGTTAATCCTGGATACCCAAGGTCATATTGTTGAGCAATTATTTTTAGTAGATGATGGCCAGATTATCTGGATGCACACTGAAGCAGAGAGAGTTTCGCCATTAATTGAGTACTTAGAGAAGATGAAATTTATGTTAGATGTGCAAGTTAAAGATCAATCTAATAATTACGCAGTGCTACGGGCTGCAGGTGTGGCAGATAATATTGGCGGACCTTATGCATTAGTTCCAAGAGCAGAGCTAGCAGATACGATCGGCGCCTTTAATAAAGCACATACTCAGGTTGGTATCTGGGCGCTTGAGGCACTTCGTGTTGCGCAAGGTAGAGCTAGATTGTTATTTGAGGTTGATCATAAATCTATTCCCAATGAGTTAGGGTTTTTAAATAAGGCAGTGCATATGCAAAAGGGTTGCTACCGAGGGCAAGAGACGGTGGCTAAGGTATTTAATTTAGGCCAGCCGCCAAGAAAGTTAGTTCTTCTCCACCTGGATGGCTCAATGGTGGCGATGCCAGAAAATGGTGCAAAGCTTTTTAACAGCGAGAAAGAGGTTGGCTATATTGGAACCCTTGCCCGTCACTATGAGTTAGGTCCAATTGCACTAGCTGTTATCAAGCGAAATACCCCAATAGATGCGGTATTAATTGCAGATGGGGTAAGTGCAACAATGGAGGAGTTATTACCAAAATAGGGTTTAGGCTTACCTAATGGAAATTTTTACCACCATCTTATTAATTTTTATCTCACTTACCTTTTCAATCTATCTAATTACTAAAGGTATTAAGGTGAGTAAAAAAAATATTGATGAGCTAAAGAATGGGCAGAATTAATGGCATTTACTATTCCAGAGAATTTACACCCTGATCTAATGCCACTAGCTTGGCTGGTAGGAACTTGGCGCGGCAAAGGTCGGGGTGAGTATCCAAATACCGCTAGCTTTCAATTTGCCCAAGAGGTTTCCTTTAATCATGATGGCAGAGCTTTTTTAAATTACTTTTCTAGATCTTGGATCATCGATGAAAAGGATGAAATTATTCGTCCTGCTGCCTCTGAGGTTGGTTTTTGGCGAGTGAAAGAAAATAATGTGTTAGAGGTATTACTTGCTCACAACACTGGAATTGCTGAAGGTTGGGTTGGAATAGTTAAGGGAGCAAAGATTCAACTTGAGATGGATCAAGGTTACTCATCCCCTTCGGCAAAGATAGTTACCGCTGGATCTAGGTTATATGGATTAGTCGAGGGTGAATTATTTACCTCATACGATATGGCAGCAGAGGGTCAAACATTACAAGCACATCTTTGGTCTTCCCTTGAGCGTCAAGCGTAATTAAAAAATAATTAATTGTTGAATAGATAAGGTAGGCCGTAGAATTACCTTATGAAAAGCGGTAAAAAATCACGCATTGCTACCTTAATGGTGCACACCTCACCACTTGATCAAGCAGGTATTGGCGATGCCGGTGGCATGAATGTCTATGTGGTTGAAACTGCTAAGAAGATGGCAGCAGCTGGGGTAGAGGTAGATATCTTTACTAGAGCGAATAAACCAAATCTGCCAGAGACAGTTGAGATAGCAGATGGGGTAAATGTTAAACATTTAGTTGCTGGCCCATTTGAAGGTTTATCTAAGGAAGAGTTGCCTAGCCAATTAGGCGCTTTAACTAGTGCATTTATGCAACATCAAAATCAATTATCAAATCATTACTATCAACTATTGCACTCACATTATTGGATATCAGGCCAATTAGGTTGGGTAATCTCAGAGCAAACCTCAATTCCCTTAATTCACACTATGCACACAACTGCAAAGGTTAAAAATTTAAATTTAGCTCAAGGAGAAAAACCAGAGCCACAAATTAGAGCAATTGGTGAGGAGCAGGTAGTAAAGGCTGCAACTGGCTTAATTGCTAATACCGATGCGGAGGCTGCCTCCTTAGTTTCACTATATGCAGCTTGTCCAGATAATGTTTTTGTTGTTGCCCCTGGGGTTGATTTAACAACTTATAACCCAGCAGATGGCAAAGCTAATGCTAGAGTCAGATTAAATATTGCACCAGATGCCATTATGTTGAGCTTTGTCGGCCGAATTCAGCCACATAAAGGCCCGGATGTATTACTTAGGGCAGCAGCCCGGATGGTTGAGCACTCACCACATCTTCGAGCAAAGCTTGCAGTAGTAATTATGGGTGGAGCCTCTGGAGGCGGTGTTAATGAGTTGGATAATTTAAAGAGGTTAGCTAAGTTTTTAAAGATTGATGATGTGGTGCACTTTATTGCTCCAGTAGCACACCTTGGTTTAGCAGATTGGTATCGGGCAAGTGATCTAGTATGCGTGCCAAGTTATAGTGAATCATTTGGTTTAGTCGCTCTTGAAGCTCAAGCTTGTGGCACACCAGTGGTAGCAACAGCTATTGGCGGACTTAGAACTGCAGTCTCAGATGGTATCTCTGGCTCATTAGTAGATGGTCATGATCCAAAGGCCTGGTCTGCTGTGATCTCTAGATTAATAACTGAGCCACAGCGCAGATTACTTTTATCTATGGGAGCGATTGAGCATGCATCCCACTTTGGTTGGGAGAAGTCAGCTAGAAAAACCTTAGATGTTTATGACTGGGCCTTATCTAAAAAGAGCAGTAAAGGTAATTTAAGCAGATTGAACTTAGCGTAAGGATGATTGAGCCAGCTGCAATTATTGATGATTTTTTGCAATCACATGATTTAGATTATGACCAAAAAGATGAAGCTACCTACCTAATTACCCTGCCAGGACAGACCAAGCAGCAGACTCATTGCGCTTTGATTGTCGGAGATCACTCATTAAGTATTAACGCCTTTGTGATTAGAAAACCTGATGAAAATAAGGTTGGCGTCTATGAGTACCTACTGAAGAAAAATGCGGCGATGTACTCAGTAGCTTTTGCAGTAAATGAGTTAGGTGATATCTACCTTGTGGGCAGATTACCCTTAGAGGCTGTGACAGAGCGGGAGATTGATCGAATCCTAGGTGAGGTATTGCAGTACGCCGACTCCTCCTTTAACCCCTTACTTGAGTTAGGTTTTTCATCCGCTATTAGGCGTGAGTGGGCTTGGCGAGTATCTAGGGGTGAATCTTTGGCAAATTTGAAGGCTTTTGAGCATCTGATCTAGATTTTTCTTCTTGATTTACTTAAAATAAATCCTATGCGTAATCGGATTAAATTACTTATACTCTTACTAACAATTTCCTTATCAATTCCTTCAGTAGCTAATGCCAATACATTATCTGCTACCACCTCAACTATTGCTGGGGCAAAGTTTGAAGCACTACCACTAGATGCTTCAGCACCACCGGGAGTATCTCCTGAGGTTTACTTTGAAGAGGGCTCAAAGACATATTATTTGTATACCACTGCAGAAATTACCAAGATTTACACCTCAAAAGATGGTTTAGTTTGGAGTGAGGCAAGTAATTATCGCCTACCAAATGGTTTTGATTGGTCGATAGTTAAGCTGGGCGATAATAATTACCGCCTTTACTACGCATCGATAATGCCAGGAGTTGCAAGTACTGTTAAATGCACTCAACAGAAAAAATCTCTCTTTTACGCCACCTCTACTGATTTACTAAATTGGAGTGCACAACCTGGACCAATCTTTGATGATGTTGGCTGTGGTGTGCCACATGTATTAAAGAAAAAAGATGGCAAGTATCTGCTCTATTACAACACCGTTACCTCTATGCATGGCATGCATATTGCTAGCTCAGATGATGGCATTAAGTGGAGTTCAATACCGGGTGTGATCTCAAATAATCAATCGTTGGTAGATCCAGCACCAATTGAGATGCCAGATGGCACATTTTTAATGGTGGCATCTACAACTGGTAATCCACAAAAAAATGAGTTACAAGAGCTTCAGATATTAAGTTCAAAGGATGGAATTAATTGGGATCATCGTAAATCTTCCCTGTATGCCCCATCTGGCTACAGCGTTTTAGATCCAGCACTTAAATTATTAGATGGCAAGCTCCGCATCTGGCATGGCTATACCCAAGGTATGGATCACAATAAATCCAAAATTGCCACTGGAAATTTAACCCTAGTAGCAGCTGCAGTCAGCAATCCGGCAAAGCCAAAATCAGTAATTACCTATTGTGTAAAGGGGAAGCAACAGCGGGTTACTGAGACTGGTAAATGTCGAAAGGGTTGGAAAGTAAATAAAGTTAAATTGTAATTAATTTTTACTTGCAGTAGTTAGGCGGATAAATCACTTACAAGTATTTATTAATAATTAGGTAATTAACTACCTACTGTGGCAGGATTTAGACCATGGCTTATAACCTGATTCTACTTCGTCATGGTGAGAGTGTGTGGAATGCTAAAAATCTCTTTACTGGTTGGGTTGATGTTGAGTTATCAGATAAGGGAAGGCAAGAGGCAGCCCGTGGTGGTCAATTACTAAAAGAGGCAAACCTTTTGCCTGATGTATTACACACATCCCTGCTTAAGCGAGCAATAAATACAGCTGATATTGCCTTAGAAAATGCTGGTGTTAAAGATATTCCAATTAAACGTAGCTGGCGATTAAATGAGCGCCATTATGGAGCGCTGCAAGGAAAAGATAAGGCGCAGACCTTAGAGCAGTACGGAGCAGAACAGTTTGCTCTGTGGCGCAGATCCTTTGATACCCCACCTCCTGCAATTGCCGATGATGATCAATACTCACAAAAAAATGATCCAAAGTATTCAGGTATTAAAGATCAACTACCAAAGACTGAGTGCTTAAAGGATGTAATTACTAGAGTGCTGCCATATTTAACTGGTGAGATCTATAGTGATTTAAAAACAAATCGTAATGTCTTAGTTACCGCCCATGGTAATTCCATTAGAGCAATAGTTAAGTATTTAGATGAGATCTCTGATATTGATATTGCCTCAGTTAATATCCCAACTGGAATTCCGTTGCTATATGAGTTGGATGAAAACCTCAAACCAATTTCTAAGGGTGGTAGGTACTTAGATCCAGTTGCAGCCAAAGCTGCGATTGACGCAGTTGCTAATCAGGGTAAGAAAGGTTAATCAGATTTAATTTGAATCGGTTTTGTAGCTGCCGGTAACTAAGAAGTAAACCCGACGGGCAATTGAGACAGCGTGATCGGCACACCGCTCGTAATATCGACCAAGCAATGTCATATCAATTGCTGTCTCCACCCCATGGGTCCACTTTGGATCTAGCAGAGTTTGAATG
>Ga0208787_1000484_pt1 | contig 18873 bp, 10 predicted proteins | sample Wag4_2014_7_11_FD_187362 | JGI IMG/M metagenome (GOLD analysis project Ga0208787, IMG submission 187362) | Fresh water microbial communities from Ohio, USA - Utica-2 Time Series HT 2014_7_11 (SPAdes) (version 2) | ecosystem: Environmental > Aquatic > Freshwater > Water tank | place: USA: Ohio... | reverse complement strand
GTTACCTTTTTATATATTTTTATAACATTTTTAAAATTTTTGATCCCCTCAACTTACTTTATAGCCAAGCACCTTCTACCTAGCCTAAGGCCCTGCACGGGATCAGGCCCGTGGATTGGATCAAAGAGAATTTGTAGGGAATAAAAAGAAAAACCCAATGGATGAGGTCCATTGGGTTTGGGGATTTTGGGATGAATCCTTGGTTTTTTATAAACCAAAACGGGATTTAAGGGCGTTAAAATTTTGCAAAATTTCAGCATTCGATAGACCTCTTTTATAAACTAGGGCCGTGTTTACGTCCCCTTTCCAAAAGTTATCCGTAGCTCCTAATCGTTCATCTGGTGTTGTTTGATATGGCAGAATTGTAGTACCAGTTGTTGTACCCACTAATTGCCCATTTACGAAAAATCGAACTGATGTGGCATCTTGGGTAAACGCAAACACATACCATTGACCTGTGGTAAGTTGTACAACATCACTTAACCAACCCCCTCCAACGTTTCCTGCAGAGTTGTAGGAAGAAAAATGAAGTTGATAGCCTGATCCATTTTGACGAACATAGAAATTAAAATTTCGCTGAGGGCTTGAAGAACCAAATAGACCTCGATATAAATTCGTTCCAAAATCTGCGTCCATTTTGGCAGCAATCATCACTGTTTTTCCAGCATAGGAAACATTAAATTTCGCAGGATCAAAACTTACATGAGTTCCTGAGGTACCATTAAAAGTGAATTTTTTGGGTGTTGAACCTGTATTGGCTATCGCAATCGCAGATAAAGTGCCGTGGTTTAAATTAGCACTCAGGTCATACCCTGTATTTCCGTTCCCACTTCCTGGATAGCTAGAAGGGTTGTCTGCATCGAGGTACAACAATAAATCTGTAGTAATTAGTGTTGCAGGAATTTCCGGCGCCACATACTTATTATTACTCCCAAACATAGTTCGCTGCGCATTGGAAGTCAATGCGGAGAAAAGGAATAGGAGCGTGAGGAGGTTTTTCATCATGTTAGGTTATAAACCAAAGGCCGATTTTTGGGCGTTAAAGATGTTTGTAATAGCTGCTTCCGTCAAGGCAGTGGAATACACCATGGCAGTACCTATTTTACCTGTAAACGCTCTTGAAGCTTTAGCACTTGGATCACAAGCAATGAAAAAGTTAAGTCCCGATAAAGCTGCATGGGTCACTGTATTGGTAGCCGTTGTAATTCCACTTGCATTGCAGAGGTAGGCCGTTGCGGTAGTGGCACTTACAGTCACCGCAATCATGGACCATTCATTATTCGGCACATATAGATTGGAATTCCAATTGTAGGTCGCTACATTATCCGCCCAGTGATACCCTACCGAGTTAGACGTATATAAGTCCAAACCTGTGGCAGGCACAGAACTGGAGCCAAATCCATTTCTACTAAAAATGACTCCGGTATACGTTCCTTGCGGTTGTGAGGGATTGACCCAGGCCACAAACGTGGCGGTAGACAAGGCTACATCACTTTTTGTAGTGGTGGCGATCACATTTGGCCCAAAGGTAAAGCTGGGAGGATTGGAACTATAAACTGGGTTACCCTCCAAAGTCGCGGTATTGTTTTGCGTACTCGCATCGTTCCAGGTAGGGCCAGTGCCAGCATAGGAACTTGCATTTAGATATAGAATAAGGTTAGTGGATGGTACTGTAGCTGGAGCCACCGGCGCGACATAGTTATTATTCCCCCCAAACAGCGTTCGCTGGGCGTGTGAAGTGAAGGCGGTGAGCAGAAAGAGTAGCGTGAGTAGCGTTTTCATCGAATTAGTTTTAACCCAAGTAAATTAATCTTTAACGATCCGAACGGAATACCCGCTTTTCGGACTGTGATTATCTGTTCCTAAATCACTATTATTCCAGAACAGGCGGCGTTGTGAACTCGTATCTTTGCTCCACCAAAAAGAGTAATTGCCAACATCCCAGAAAATACCGTCCATCCATCGCTGACCGGCAGGAAGACCAAAAAAACCACTCTCATTTGTAGCACCTGTGTTCGGCGCATTCCACATGGTATTTCCTGTTGTTTTCATCTTTCCTCCAGCAACCGTTGAGCCGCCCAATGCAGCGGTTAAAGTGGCCCATTCCGCGTCGGTGGGAATATGCCAGCCTTGTGGTGCTAAACCTCTTGAGTCAATTACAGCATACCAGTTATATAGTTTCCCGTAAATAGCTCCATTAGCTGGATCATTATTATAATAACACCATGCGCCCGTGGTTAATGAAGCCCAAACAGTTGGGTCCGTTACTTCTGGAATTACATCACCATTTCGATAGGTAGAAACATCTAAATTCGCCGCCGACCAAACAGCACTGCCTATTAACGTAGTACCAATTAATTTCAATCCTCTTTCATCCACACCATTTCCTTTATTGATTCCTCCTTCTGGACTCACCCAAAGTGTTGAATTTACATTTGACCTCATACGCCCATCCGCCGTCACACCACAGGTACTAATCGTGGTTACCGCAGAAGTAACGCTACACGTGCCGTTAGAAACTGCAACCTTGTAATCCCCTGCTGTTATAGGCGAAAAAGTATTTGTTGTGGCACCTGAAATGGCGACATTGTCTTTGTACCAGGCATAGGACGTAAAACCTGTAGATGTGGATAAGGTTGTTTTATTGACACAAGCATCGCCCGTGATTGTAATTGGTGCAGCAAGATTGGTGACGGCTGCTGTAACCGTATTAGAACTTAGATTCGAGCTAATGCCAAACCTTCCCTTATTCGCATTAAAATTAGCTTGAACATCATCTGCCGACAGAACGGTATTATATCCCTCTAGTATTGAAATATTACCTTCAAATGTATGGGCTGGTCCATCATTTCCATCTGCAATAAGAATAGTGGATTGAGCATTTAAAGTGTTGCCTGAATTGCCTGTTCCTGAATTATCAAAAGCTCCATTAATGTATAATTTAATTTGTCCCGTGCTTTTCGCCCGGGTTGCAACGACATAGGTCCATTCGTTTGTATTGACAGAGGTGCTACTCGAAATTGTTACATCATTAGGTCCTGCACCAAATGCTAATTTGCCTAAACGATTGATACCAAAACCCCAGTCATTAGCGCCTCCGCCTTGTTCACCAGTTAAAATGTATAATAATCGATAATGTGCTAAATCGTTTCCAATATTTGATGTTTTAATCCAAGCTCCTACGGTCATATCGTCACCTAACACATTGCTAAATGAAGCCTTAGTCGTATTAGATCCATTACTTCCGCGCGTATTCCATTGAAATGTTTTTATGGGACTCGAAACAAAAGTAGGGACATTTTGAAAGGTGGCATGGGTACCGTTTCCACTTAAATCAGTCAATGTTGTCCCTGTACCACTATAACTGGAAGTATTACCGGCATCAAAATTAAATTTCAATCCACTTGTTACAAGACTTCCCGAAACAGTTGTGGCAACTGATACATAAATTTGATCCCCATCACTCAGCGCGTTAGTTGAATAAGTTGAGTTCGTTTCACCAGAAATAGCTACATTGTTTTTATACCATTGATAAGTTGGATTTGTGATACCGGTCGTTGATGCGGTAAAAGTCACATTCGTTCCAGCACAAAATGTATTGCTTGGAACAGAAGAGGTGATACTCACCGTTTGCGCGTTGGAGATCAATGCGGTGAGCAGAAAGAGCAGGGTAAGGAGGGATTTCATTTATTTTTTTAAAAATATCGAATGGCTCTTACTATGATGCGATTGCCTGCAGAGTTATTTTTATCAAAACCGAATGTGCCTAAATTATTATTATCCATTATCTGAACCTGTGTACTAGTTGATACTAGCTCACTTGAACTCCAAGACCAATCGCAATTTGCACATCTATTGGAAGTCCAAATTGTACCAAATCCATTACTTTTTAAATTATTGGCTATTCTGTTTAACTCATTTAAAGAAGGAAGGTACCAATCTGAATAGGTTACACCATCCTGTACAACCGTATACGATTCACACAAAGAGACTGCCGTTGCATTTGTTCCTAGAGAACTAAATATTGTATTTGAATTTGTTAAGCCCCCTCCATATAATAAGGACGTTGCGCCTGTTTGAGTTGTAACAGAAGACCAAACCGTTCCATTTCCACTATTCATCCAAACACTGGAAATTATTATTCCATGATACTCTCCTGCTACGTATCCAGGATCACCTGTTGTAAAAAAATAAGCTACATTTCCACCACCATAACTAGCTCCTAATACCGGAGGTGGTGACGTAGTTGTAAAACTGACCGCTGGCCCATAACTCGTACCCGCCTTATTTGTGATAAATGATTTCGCATGGTAGGTAGTTGTAGAAGCTAAACCCGATAGGGTGATTGCATACGTACCCGAAGCTACATTGGATTGGGTGCTTGACGTGGAAAAAGTGCCAAAATTAGAATCGGTACTGTAAATAACCCCAATACTGGAAGTCAGTGCATTGGTTGAACTAATCACTCCGCTCACCACAGCCGTTGTTGCGCCTACCGTACCTAAGGTGGTTCCTATCCCCGTCGCATTGACCGTTTTCCCTGCCTCGCTTACACCCGTTCCAAAATTAACCCCGCCTTCCTGACTCACTAAGGTTGTAGGGGTAGCTATTGACCTCATTCGCCCATCCGCCGTCACACCACAGACAGCAATGGTCGTGGCTGCAGACATCGTGGAACAGGATCCGCTCGTCACTTGAACTTTGTAGTCTCCCGCAGTGGTAGGGGAATAGGTATTTGAAGTTGCACCAGAAATAGGCGCATTGTCTTTGTACCAAGTATAGGAAAACCCGGTAGGAGTGCTTAAGGTGGTTTTGTTGATGCAGGCATCGCCTGATACAGTTACGACGGCTGATGGCCCTGCGGTGATGGTGGTAGAGAGTGAGTTGGAAGAAACGCTGGAAACTGTATATCTACCCTTTGTTGCGTTGTAATTATCTAATATTGTTTGATCCGATAAAGCTGCATTGTATAAACTTAATGTAGAAATTCGCCCTCTAAGGTTATCATCCCAACCTCCATTACTACGGTTTTTAGGTGCTCCTAAATATATAGGAGAATTAGTGGTTGCTAAAGTTTGAGTACCATTTATATCTAAAACACCATTTACAATTACACTAAGATTTGAACCATTAGCTCTTATAGTTAAGTGAGCCCAAGTATTTAAAGGGATAATGGTAGTTCCCTGAACTATGCCTCCATCATATACCAACCATAACGAGTAGCCAGATCCATTTTTAAGCCCAAAAAGTTCAAATAACCCTGCATAAAAACCATATTGACCAATACTAACTATACTAGTCCAATCTCTATCTGCAGCATCAAATTTCACCCAGGTGCTCATGGTTTTTCCTCCATTACCTGAAATACCTGTATTATTTATTGTTTTACCATAAACACTATTATTGTTTAAAATCAAACTTCCTCCACCATCGGTACTGTAAGTAGCCGTTTTTAATGTCGAATAACTAGTGCTCGTATAAAAGTCCATGTGGTTGGCAGACGTACTTAAATCATTCCACCTAGTACTAGTTGTCGTATAATTAGCTGCATCAAAATTGGCAATTAGGTTCGAAGTAGATATACTTCCCGATGTATAGCCTGGAGTAGCGGTTACATATATTTGATCCGCATTCGCCAAGGTGCTTGTTGTATAGCTAGCATTTGTTTCACCATTAATGGCTACACTGTTTTTATACCACTGGTAGGTAGGCGTGCCACTAAAATTGTAGGTAGTGGCTGTAAAGGTGACCGATGTGCCCGCACAAATAGCTCCGGAAGCACTTGACGTAATGGTTACCGTTGGCGAAAAGTAAGCCGAACTTTGATTGCTTTCCAATGAATTTCGTAACGCATCACTCAATTGACTTGGAAATATAATCGCTTCAGAAATATTTCCAATAAAAGTAGAAGCTGATCCAAACCCCCTAGAAACACCAATAAATATTTTAGAACCACTTGTATGACTAAGAGCGCAGGTACCGCTTGTAACAGCGACATTCGTTTTTAACTCATTATTTACATATATTTTTGAGAGATTTGTAGTATTATTTAGAAAAATAGTGGTTACTATTTTAGGATCTGTTGAATTTACACTTGTTCTATATCCACAACCATCCCCGTCGCTTTGATATCCTACGCCGGAGGTATAGGAAATATTGTAGCCTGGATAAGTGCCTGCGGTTGCGGCACCTATAATTCCTGCATATCCTGAGGTGGTTGCTATATTTTGAGCAACTGCGTTTACAGTTGCCCCTGACAGTGCACTGTAATTAACGGTAGTAGAAGATCCCAACTTCGAATCGCTTCCAGAGAAATATATAGTGGGCTGTCCATAGATGGTATTGATACTCCCAGCCGTTATGATTTTTGCACTCGGGCTACTGGTATTCGATAATACATGCACGCCATTGCCACTTTGGTCGTACCAAATCGCTACTGTTGCATCTGTAGATCCCGAGATAATCGTACTTAGGGCATTGGTACTTGCCGTAGCAACTGCCGCAGTATACGGGCTGATAGCTGCGGATATTTTAGAACTTAAGCTAAACTTAGTGGTGCTCACATCGGGATAGACATCGTAAAAGGATGCCCCTACTTTTATTCGCACCAATGGGCCCGTATAGCTTGTACTTAATTGCCTTAAGGAATACGCTACGGCAGGAGCAGTACTCTCTAATCCAGTTATCTTATTCAGGTTTTGCGCATTGGATATCAATGCGGTGAGCAGGAAGAGGAGGGTGAGGAGCGTTTTCATCGAATTTATTTTGCGATGCAGCGTACAGAATATCTGAAACTAGCCCAGTTGGCATTTGGGTTCGCGTTCACAGTAGTAGAAAACCTTATTTCCCTTGAACTAACGGTATCGAATCGATCTGTTGTCCAATAAACTGATTTGGTAGTGATCAACGTGCCTGACCACGTACTTCCTTCAATGACTCCCGCTTGAGGAATTTTTAGAAAAGAATTAAATACGCCTGTTGTAGTGGTTGGTAAACCTGCACCGGTCATCCCATTCAACTCAGCGGTCCACTCTGAAAAACTTGGCACTCTAAATCCAGTTGGACAGGGATTATTTACGCCCCCGTCTGTATTATTCCAAGGTTGTACATCCCATACCCCTCCTGTTTGGGAATTCCAATTAGCCTGTGATGTCCAAGGTTGTGCGCTTATCGAATTGGTGCTTCTTGATGAAATGTCAGTTAATCTTGTTGCAGTTTGTGTAGCAGATCTTAGTTGACCTCCATCTTTTGCTCTGCCCCATTGGTACAAATCCCCATAGGAAGCTTCATCATTCACACTTGTTGCTGCACGGGTGGCTCCCAAATTCCGATCCATCCAGACTTTACCTGTGTAAGGCGAGGTTACTGTTGATACCACATCAAGTGTAGTAAAGCTAATTTCTGCTCCATAATTGGTTCCTATAGCATTGGTTGCATAAGAGCGTACATAATACAGGGTAGCTGCCGTCAATCCCGTCAAACTACTTGTAAACACGCCCGTGCCTGTTCCATCCGTAGTTTTTGTGGTAAGGTCAATAGTTGGATTCGTAGCAGTCCCCCACACTATTCCCCTTGCGGTGACAGCTGATCCACCATCAGATGTAATGTCCCCTCCACTAGTAGCGGTTGTGCCTGCGATGGCGCTTGCAGCGGTAGTAGCTGCCAGGGTTGGCACCACAGCAAGTGTAGTAAAGCTAATTACTGCTCCATAACTCGTACCCGCTTTATTTACGATAAAGGATTTCGCATAATAAGGAGTTGTAGAAGCTAAACCTGATAGGGTGAATACATGCGTACCCGAAGCCACATTGGATTGGGTAGATGACGTGGAAAAAGTACCAAAATTGGAATAGGTACTGTAAATAACCCCAATACTGGAAGTTACTGCATTGGTTGAACTAATCACTCCGCTCACCACAGCCGTTGTTGCGCCTACCGTACCTAAGGTGGTCCCTATCCCCGTGGCATTGATCGTTGCCCCTGCGTCGCTTACACCCGTTCCAAAATTAACCCCGCCTTCCTGACTCACCAAGGTTGTAGGGGTAGCTATTGACCTCATACGCCCATCCGCCGTCACACCACAGACTGAAATGGTCGTGGCCGCAGACATCGTGGAACAGGTTCCGCTTGTTACTTGAACTTTGTAATCACCCGCTGTGGTAGGGGAATAGGTATTTGAAGTTGCACCAGAAATAGGCGCATTGTCTTTGTACCAAGTATAGGAAAACCCGGTAGGAGTGCTTAAGGTGGTTTTGTTGATACAAGTGTCTCCACTTACGGTAATCACTGGAGTGGCTGGTACTGAATTTACAGTCGTGGTAATGGGTGACGAAGAAACGCTGTTGTCTACAAAACGAGCATTAAACGCACTATAATTGGCGGAAACTTCAGCTGATGTCAAGGCCCGATCATACATCATGACTTTAGAATAGTCCCCATAAACACCATCATTCATGTCCCAGCGATGCGCAATCCAATAACCTGTAGATGGCGTTCTCAAGGATGGTATTCCAAGTGCAGGACTGGTTCCCAAGGAAACGCCATTGCGGTAAATCGTCAATGTAGAACCATTGTATGAACTTATAATTTGTACCCAATTATTTAAATCGGATGAATAGTCTGTTGGAATTTGATATTTTTTCCAACCTCCATAGTTCATTGCTGCCTCATAACGATAGCTGTTCATGGCTGTGGGCGTAAGTCCTCTTGCGTTGTAGGCTAATATCATATTTACCCTACTTGCTGATGATTTTTCAGCAAAAAAACAGGGTGTATAATTATTCCCATAGGTTGGATCTGCTGGATTATAATCTCCCATGGTTCCGGCAGGCTTTACCCATACCTCAACCGTATAAGCCGATAAATTTGAAAAGCCTGTTGAAGAAGATGCGCCTGCGCCACTATTTGTATTACCAAAGCGAATCACTCCACCGTTATCCGTTGAATAGGTACCTGCTGATTGGATAGTAAAATTTGTTACTTCATTTCCTGTAACTAAATTATTCCAAGTTGTACCAGTTCCTGGATAACTTGATGGATTGGTCGCGTCGAGATTCAAAATCAAACCATTTGTTGTGACCGCCCCTCCAAAAGGACCTTCATTTACTTTTACAGTTACTTGATCCCCATTTACTAAGCTGGTAGACGAATAGGTAGAAGATGTAGCCCCATCAATAGCACTATTATTTTTATACCATTGAAAATAAGGAGTTGTAAACCCGGATATATTCGCAGTAAATGTGACATTAGCACCCGAGCAAATCGTATTGCTCGGGGCTGCCGATGAGGAGATACTCACAGTTTGCGCATTGGAGACCAATGCAGTGAGCAGAAAGAGCAGGGTGACGAGGGTTTTCACACTTAATACGCATAATCAAAGGTGATACGATCCCCTGCAACTAGGGTGTAGCTATTGTTATTGGCTGGATTGTAGGTTACAGCGGTGGCTCCAGTTGTCCAAGTAAAGGCCGCATTCTTGATTCTAATTCCATTGATATACATGTAAGGCTTACTCAATGGAGTTTGAACTACCCCTGTAGTACTGCTAGTCGTGGTGAATGTGAATGTGGTTTGTGCTGCAGTCGCCGTAAACTCGTCACTGTTCATTCTTACTGCCGCTGCGATGGTAACCGCTCCAGCTGAATTCGTGATGGAGATGGACGAACCTGCTGTCAAGGTAGACCAGGTTGGGGCTCCAGCACCTGCTGAAATCAATACCTGACCCGAAGTACCCGCTGCTGAATAGGCATGGGCTGATCCCGTTCCATAACCCACACCACCACTCGTAGGTGTTGCAGTTGAGTTCGTACCCCCATTCGCAATAGGAACTGTACCCAATGAAATTGCATTACTTGAAATACTCAATGGACTAGACGCAGAGGTAATTCTGTTGGAGTATGCCGCATCCCAATTGGTTTGACTTGTCGTAGCTGGAATCGCATAACCTGTGGCCATGGATAAGGCTAGCGTACCTGAACTTGTAATTGGGCTTCCAGTTACAGTCAATCCCGTAGGTGTTGTCATGGCAACCGATGTCACACCAGTTGCAGGTGCAGCAGCCCAACTTGGAATACCTGAAGCCAAGGTTAATATTTGGCCATCGCTACCTTTTGGCAATAAACTAGTAGCGCCTGCTGCGGTTTGGTAAGGAATAGAACCTGCAGCACCACCTGCAATATTGGTTGCAGAGGAAGTAGATGCAGTTCCATAGCCCTGACCCACATTCCAAAAATAATTGGTGCCGTCAAAGTAAAAGTTGACAATATCAATGGCATTCGCTGCAGTTGATAAGCCAATGGTTGTGGTAGAACTTGACCCCAATATTTTATTAGCAACAGAAGGCAAGGTTAAGGTTCTCCCTCCGGTAGCATCTTGTTTTACAACCAATGTTCCGTAAGCACCGGTAGGTGGTGCTGTTGAAAAACCTAAGGTCCGATTTCCAGCTAAGGTCACACTCGCATTCAATCCACTGCTTGGATTCCAGCTAATGGTGGCAGCATCCGTTAAGGCCTGTGGCGTAGAAGCATAGATTGGCGCAGTAAGCGTTCCGGTAAAGGTTGGAGAAGCCAAGGGCGCTGCTCCAGTGACATCTGCCACAGGAATGCTTGCGCTAGCTGTCATCGCTGTAGTACCAGTTCCCTTTACATATCCAGTTAGGGTGGTAGCACCTGTTCCTCCATTACCCACGGCCACGGTTCCTGTTACATTAGCAGCATTACCCGTTGTATTTTGGTTTAACGTAGGGAAGTCAGCTGCAGTAGCGATCGTTAGTGTCCCAGTACTTGTTGTAGATTTCAAAATACCGGTCCCCAATGCCGATGTTCCGGCCGAATAATCCGTTCCAGCAGTTGCCGCAGAAATCGCGCTTGTTCCATTGCCTTTTAAAAGTGATCCAGAAGTGAAGGTTGTAGCACCTGTTCCTCCATTACCCACAGACACCGTTCCTGAGACACCACCGGATGGCGCTGCCCAACTTGCAATTCCTGAATTATTAATTGTCAGTACATCTCCCGCAATTCCTCTGTGTGTATTTGGATACGTTACGTCTTTTAACGTTAACGTTCCTGAGGTTTTCACATTCGTTATTGCAGTAGTAGGTGTACTCACCCCATTGGAAACAAGCGTAGAACCGTCCGCTCCCAATTGAATGGTATTACTTGCAAAAACCCTAGCCCCATAGCCGATAGCTGTAGTATTACTAAGATTACTCGCATTTACTTCTGCCAGTGAGCCTAGCGCAGTATTATAACTTCCCGTTGTATTTGCCACCAAAGTAAACATCCCTATGGCTGTATTATCAGATCCAGAGGTATTATTTGACAAAGAATTAACCCCTTGAGCTACGTTATTGGCTCCATTTGTATTGAAGGCGAGTGCCCCATAACCTACGGCGGTATTATTTGAGGCTGTGTTTTTCCATAGGGAAAAGGAGCCAACTCCAGTATTTTTAATTCCAGATAGATTTTCAAAAAGAGAGACTTGGCCAATAGCTGTATTATCGCCTCCAGTTTGGTTTTTGTATAGGGTCCCGTACCCTGAAGCCGTATTACCTGCACCTGTTGTATTGGCAGCAAGTGAGGCAAGTCCGACAGCTGTGTTAGATTCCACACCGCCTCTACCACGGCCAACCGTCAAGCTATTTACCGATAGATCGTAGGCTCCCAAATTCACCGCTCCTGTAGCACCTGTGTAGGGAACTCCAGCTGCTGCAGAAGTCCAAGTTGTGCCATTGGATGTCAACACATTCCCTGTCGCTCCCGGAGCTACCACTTGTACCGCACTTGTTCCGTTACCCAATAAAACGTTATTGGCTGCCAAGGTGGTGGCACCTGTTCCGCCTTTACCTACAGCCACAGTTCCAGAGATATTCGCAGCGCTCAAATCCGCACTCAATACCCCACCACTAATGCTTAAGTTAGTACCCACTTTTACGCCTCCCAAATCAGAAGCGCTCGCAGTAGGTAAGGAAAAGGTGGTGGTGGCAGGGATATTCAAGGTGTTTCCCGATAAAGTAGCTGCTCCTGAACCTGTGGTAGTGAGTGTAAGAGGTGCTTGGTAATCGGTACCGGCCACTGCGGCGGTGAAGGCACTGGTTCCACTTCCCTTCACCAACCCCGTTAAGGTAGTGGCCCCAGTTCCTCCATTCGCTACCGCCAAAGTTCCAGAAACTTCAGTCGTTAAATTTGTAATCCCCGCGATGGCTGCCAACTTATCTTTCTCCGCCGTGGTGTAATCGTTCGTTGACAACCCTTTGCCGCTTACCTTGTCTACTTTGGTATTGAGAGCTGTAGTGGTGGCAAAGGAAGACAAGTCTTGATCTCCAGTGTTGGTACCCGTAATGGCGGCAAGCTTGGTTTTCTCAGCTGTGCTGTAATCGTTCGTTGACAAATCTTTACCGCTTACTTTATCAACTTTTTTATCAAGTTCCGTTTGTGTAGCGGAAGAAACTGGCTTGTTCGCATCACTCGTGTTTTGAACATTTTCTAATCCAAGATCTGTAGCAGTGATTGAAAGAGTTCCTGTTTTTCCATTTACAGCTTGTACAGGTGCTGCTGGTGTTAAGAGTTGAATCCAGTTTGCACGAACTGAAGGATCCGCTTGCGCTAACACATAGTTTTTACTTTCGTCTGTTCTGATGACAACACTTCCAACGACAGCGCTACCAAGTCCTAACATTTCTGCCTCAGACCCCAATACCTTGACACTAGAAAAGGAAACAGCTGGGATTTGATCTGTAGGAACTTTGCCCAAGGCATCCAGGCTAGCTACTCCATTGGCAGCCGCTACTTTATTCGCATCCAACTTTAATGCTAAAGCTGCTGTCGCATCTGCGTTACTAATTTTTGTAGCCAATGCAGCAGTCACCTCAGCGCTATTCGCTTTTAATGCCAAGGCTGCAGTGGCATCTGTGGTACTTAGTTTAGTAGCCAAAGCAGTAGCCACATCAGCGCTATTCGCTTTCAATGCCAATGCTGCATTTGCATCTGTAATGCTTAGTTTAGTAGCCAAAGCGTTAGTAACATCAGCGCTATTTGCTTTCAATGCCAGTGCTGCATTTGCATCTGCAGTACTTAGTTTAGTAGCCAAAGCGGTAGTCACATCGGCGCTATTTGCTTTCAATGCCAAGGCTGAGTTTGCATCTGCAGTACTTAGTTTGGTTGCCAATGCAGCATCCACAGCAGCTCCATTCGCTTTTGAATCCAATGCATTTTGTGTCGCAGTGGAAATTGGCTTGTTGAGATCCGTGGTGTTGTTGACATTACCTAAGCCCAAATCCGATTTGGTTAAATTGACAGTTCCTATGTAGCCGTTTACCGTTTGCACGGGTGCGCCAGGAGTCAATAATTCAATCCAGTTACCCAAGGTACTCGCAGGCAAAGCACTCAACACATAATTCTTATTCACGTCGGTCCGTACAGCAATACTTCCCACTGTTTGATTGGAAAGGGCTATCATGGCAGCATCGCTTCCCACAACCGTGGTAGAAGACACCGTCACCGGAGGCAATTGACTGGATGGAATAATGCCAGAAGCATTCAAACTCGCAACTCCATTGGCTACCCCTTTTTGATTTGCGTCTAATTTTAAAGTCAAACCAGGTACCGTAGGTGCCGCTGCCGTTCCCCCTAGATCTCCCGCAAGTTGAATTTTACCCTTGGTGATTGAATTTGCATCAGGGATCGTGGCCGCTGCCACTTGGGCATCCACATAGGTCTTGACTGCATTCTGGGTTGGATATAAGCTTATGCTCGTCCCCAAAGGGGTATTTGCTTTATTCGAGACATCCTCTTTTAATGCCAAGGAGGTCGTAACCTCCGACGCATTTGCTTTTAGAGCTAAACCAGGTACCGTAGGTGCCGCTGCTGTGCCCGACAAGTCCCCTGCCAATTGAATCTTTCCTTTGTTACTCGCATCTGCATCAGGTATGGTAGCTGATGCTATCTGCGCATCAACGTAGGTTTTTACCGCATTCTGGGTTGGATATAAGCTCGTACTCGTCCCCAAAGGGGTATTCGCTTTATTCGAAACATCCTCTTTTAATCCCAAAGATATCGTGACTTCGGATGCATTTGCTTTCGTAGCAAGTGCAATGTTGACCTCTGCAGCATTTGCTTTGGTAGCCAAAGTTGAGCTGACCTCTGCAGCATTGGCCTTTGTAGCAAGTGCAGTGTTTACTTCATTCGCATTCGCCTTGGTGGCCAATGCACCTTGCGTAGCTGTAGAGATTGGCTTCGCTGCATCCGAGGTATTGTCCACATTGCCCAAGCCTAGGTTGGTGCGTGCAGCCGCGGCTGTCGTCGCGCCCGTTCCTCCACCTGCGATGGACAGGGTCTCGCTCAATTTACCTGCTGTCTCCGCAAATAGCGCCAAAGGATTGTAAGTCAGCTGCTGCTCGGATACCTTGGTGTAGGTTCCTCCTTGATCAAAGCTGACCAGGACATGTAGGCTCTTCTGATTGCTGTCCCATACCAGGCTGGAAAATGCACCAGTATTTTGCGAGCCGATCAGTACGTTGACCATACCGAAAGCATCTGTCTGGGTGGTGTGCACCTCTTCAAACTCTTGTATGAGGTTCGCCGAGTAGATCCTAAACTTCAGGGACACTGCCCCATTCACAAAGGGCTGTCCCGTGATGTCTTGTCCTGGGATCTCGATTGGATTCGGATCCAAGATGATCGCCTGGTAGGAGATGCCTTTTTGGGCATAGCCGAGAAGCGAACAGGTGAGTAAAAGCGCGAGAGAGAAAATTACTTTTTTCATAAACTAGTTGGTTTGCTTAGCACTAGGCCGATACTGAAGGTGGTTGGGATAAAGTTGATTGTAGATTTGCCGGTCCTATTGGGTTCGATAAATTGTTTGTAGCTGGTCATATACTGGTAGCTCACAAAGGTGCTCACCTGGGGGTTAATCTGCTTTCGTAGCTCTAGGGACAAGCCATACATCGTCCGAACGGAGTTAAACTGCTCGTCTTCGGCCAAGTTGATGTAGCGATTCAGCAGCATCTGGTTGCCGTTCATCATTTTCACTGCAGACACTCGGCCCTTCACCACCAGGTAGGTGGTCTTGCCTAGCTTGATGTGGGGGCCTATCCCTGCGCCTAGTCCGATAAAGTCGGTAGTGTAACTCATCGGGATGTTTTGCACATCGCCCACTGCATTGAACTGGTTGTAGTTGATTCCCAAGTCGAAGAAGAAGTCATTCGATAGCGACTTCTCCCGATGGATGCTCAGGTGCATTCCCGATGCGGGACGCATTTTGGCAGGATTGGTAGAGGCTGAGTTGACAAATAGGTAGGAGGTCAAGTTCGAGCCTACCGATACCTGGTAGCTTTGGGAGTAGGCAGGAAGGGAGAGGAGAAAGAAGAATAGAAATTTTTTCATCACTTAGTGTTTAATCAGCGTTTGGGTGAATACCTGTTGGGTGGTGTACAGGCGGAGTAGGTAGACCCCTACAGCGAGGTGATCCAATTGATCTAGGTTCAGCTCTTTGGTATTGGCCGGAAACTCACCCGACCATACCTGTAGGCCTGAGATAGAAAAGAGTTGGAGTTGTAGGGTTTGCGGATAGCTGCGATCCAATTTTAGCTTGACCTGGGAAGTGAAAGGATTGGGATAGGCTTGCAAGCGAATCAGTTCCAGAGTCTCCCGAGAACGGGAGACAATCGGGAAGTCCGGAGCCAAAAATCCTTGCAGCAGGTCGTAGGATTGTACCCGGCTTGATCCAATCACGACCGAGGACTGCCCAATGGATTGGGGGTACTTGGAGCTTCCTACAGACGAGGAAAACGTGGCGCGTTTTACCCCAGTAGTCTGGGCAAAGACCCCCGTAGAAAGGCATAGCAAGAGGGATAAAAAGAGAATTCGGGTGTTCATTGCTTTACTTGTTGATGCGCATTGATTCGCATTTGGGTGTAAAACAAAGCCTTCAAAAACTCAAAAAATGGCCTTTTTAGATGATTTTGGTTTAGTTTATATTTTTATGAACAACTAGTTGATTCGTCCATGGTTCGATAAATAATTTTTCGAACTAGGTTTGTTTGAACCAAATTCCGCATGTTATTCACCTCAGTCCTCCTTAGTTTACTCATATCCGCTATTTTGCTGGTCAGCCATTGGTCAGAGAACAAAGGCATTGCCTATCCTATAGCCACCATTATTCTTTTTAATCTCAAACACTTTACCTTCCTCTTAATCAATAGCAATGCACACGTAGAGCTTCTCGCCCTGCTACTCTTCCATTTGGACCCCTTATTTTTCTTGGCAGGGCCCTTATATCTGTATTACCTCAAAAGCCTAGTGCACGGAAAATTGGTCATGGATAAGTACTTGCTCATCTATGCGGTTCCAGCGGTTATTTCTCTGATCAACACCCTACCCTATTTCAGCTATCCTTTTGCGGAGAAGGTTGCTGAAAGTGCCGCCATTCAAGGAAATTACTTTTTGGATGGACCCGTTAACTTCCAACTCTTGTTCTTTCCATTCAAATACCAATTGCGATTTGCGGCCCTGTATAATTTGTGCGTTATCCTGTTTTCTTTTGTTTATTTAATCCGATTGAAGAAAAACAGTGCGCTTCAGCTAAAGAAAAAGCTTTCGGTTTTGCTTAACCGCATTTTGATGATTAGTGCATTACTGGTCGTCCCATTTTTGATTCTAATGCTATATGTACTCGTAAATTCTCCAAAAAAAGGAGAGTTGATATTTCGACAAGCCGCATTTGAAGATAATGGAGCGATTTTTTTCATGACTTTGTTACTTCCTTTGAGCTTTTTCTTGGTCCCGAGCTGGTTGTACAATGACCAAGCCAGTGCAAATCCCCTCGATAAAATCCGAGCCTTCCTTCAAAGACCCCAGCAACCTGCACCTGAAGCAAACTTAGCTCACCAGTACTCTGAAAAGTCAGAAGATTTGGAGCGCATCATCGCCTATCTAGAAACCGAAAAGCCCTATGTACAGGTCAGCTTCTCGCTGCACGACCTCTCTCAGGCCCTGAATATCCCCCATGTCCGTGTGACGGCCTGCTTCAAAAAAGAACTGAATTCCTCCTTCCCTAGCTATCGGAATAAACTCCGTGTGGCTCATTCCATCTCCCTGCTGCGTGAAGGCGCACATTTGAGCACCTCCATCGAGGGCATCGCGCACCGCTCCGGGTTCAAAAGCAAATCCATCTTCTTCGCAGTCTTCAAGGAGGAGCATGGGATAACGCCCAAAGACTGGATCAAGGAGAATTTGTAGGGAGTAAAAAGAAAAACCCAATGGATGATGTCCATTGGGTTTTTGTAGTTGATTTTCTAAAAGGGTAGAAATAGCATGGGCATGGGTTCGTTGTAAAGTGCCGAAACCCCATTTAGTAATCAATAGTCCTTTATACAACGTACTGATTGACCATGATTTTTATAATAGTTTCTGTCAAACCATACTTGATTGGAGGAGTTTAAACCAAAATATTTTACTCGACCATCGTCCTCAGCGGTTTGCGTCAAGTATTGACCATAGCTTCCTGGTGAAATCTGCCATGAATTTGGAGCTGGAGTATTGTTGTTAGCAACACCCGGCAAGGTTAGTCGCAACCCATAATTTGTTTCATAAGAACCTCCCACATTTTGACTAGTAAATGCAGCTCTTTCAGCATCCCATTCTTGTTCTGTGGGGATTCGGAATCCAGAAGGACAAGGGTTATTTGCAGGATTTGAACCAGTCCATAAGGTATTATCAGGCGTGACTAACCAATCTTGTGACGCATTCGTAGTTTTAATGAACTTATTATTACTAGGTACAGAAGTCGTTGATTTTTCGTAAGTGAAATCTGCACTAGTTCCATTTACCTGCATTTTCTCATGCCCATCTGCAGGCCTACCCCACTGGAAATAATCACCGTAGGCTTGGGTATCTGTTGAATTTTGCGCCACTCTCGAAGCCCCTAAATTCCTATCCAACCATATTTTTCCAGTACGGGTAGTTACCGTTCCATAAGTTGAGAAACTAATTTCTGATCCATAAGTAGTACCTGCGCTATTTGTGGCATAGGATCTAGCATAATACGTCGTATTTTGAGTTAATCCAGTTAAGGCGCTTGTAAAAGTGGAACCTGAACCATCTGTAGTTTTACTATCTGCAATTGTAGGATTGCTTGAAGTACTCCAACATACACCAGAGCTATTTATTGAACCCCCTCCGTCTGAACTGATTGTTACCCTTACCGAGGCAGTAGTAGGCCCAATTCTGGTTGCCGCACTTGTATTTTCTAAAGTAGGTACTTGTACAGCAAGTGTAGTGAAGCTAATTTCTTCTCCATAGACAGTTCCTACAGAATTGGTTGCATAAGACCGAACAAAATACGTTGTCAATGGCGCCAACCCAGTTAAACTACTTGTATACGTTCCTGTGCCTGTTCCATTGGTGGTTTTTGTGGAAAGGGCTGTAGTTGGATTCGTGCTAGTAGCCCAAACTACCCCTCTGGCTGTGACCGCTGCTCCACCATCAGCGGATACGTTCCCCCCACTAGTAGCTGTACTTCCTGTGATGGAAGTAGCAGCAGCAGTAGCGGCTAGCGTTGGCACGTCAGCAAGTGTAGTAAAGCTTGTCTCCGCACCGTAAGCAGTTCCTTGCGCATTGGTGGCAAACGAACGCACAAAATACGTGGTCCCTTGCGCAAGTCCTGTCAGAGTGCTTGTAAATGTTCCCCCTCCAGATCCCACTACGACATTGAATGTAGATGAACCTGTTGTAGTTCCGTATACCAAGCCTCTAGTACTAACCTGGGTCAATCCCTCATCGGTTACATTGCCACCTAAGACTGCTGTAGTTGTAGTAATACTTGTAGCTGTGGTGGTTGCTGCTAGAGTTGGCGTGGTTGAAGCAGTCTCTATTGTAT
>Ga0208787_1000483_pt1 | contig 18901 bp, 14 predicted proteins | sample Wag4_2014_7_11_FD_187362 | JGI IMG/M metagenome (GOLD analysis project Ga0208787, IMG submission 187362) | Fresh water microbial communities from Ohio, USA - Utica-2 Time Series HT 2014_7_11 (SPAdes) (version 2) | ecosystem: Environmental > Aquatic > Freshwater > Water tank | place: USA: Ohio... | reverse complement strand
TCCATTTATTCTAAAAATGTGGAAGATGCTATTTTTTGCTTACTGGAAACATCAGATGGCATACATGGTATGATCAATGTTAATTGGAGTGATGATACATTTAGAAAAATGTCTACCTCTTTAATTATTCATTGCGAAAAAGGTAAAATAGAAGTAGATACAACAGAATTGAAAGTTTTTTTCAAATATTCAGATGTTCCTCCTAACTACGAGAAAGGATGGAATATCCGACACCTAAATACTCTTACGCCATCTGTAAATTATTATCTCCGTGGCGAAGAGTATTCTTTGCAAATTGATAAATTCATCGGTGCACTCAAAGGCACTACTGCAAATGATATCAATACTTTTGAAACTGCACTGCAAACAGATTTAATCATGGAAAAGATTAAAAGATTTAAAAATTAATTATGGAACGTATTTTATTCGGAGACAATCAATTTTTTGGAATTAATCATATATCTGATCAAAAATCGAGAGAACAATCAATTTTGTTTCGTAAGGATACCGCTATACTTAATATTCTAAATGTAGCAAAAACTGCGGGAGTCAATACTTTCATGTGTACGACCCATGATCGTATGAAGGGAGTTAATAATTTAATACTTAACTCTGGAAAACTTTATGCTGATTACACAATATATCCTTGTTTGCCCTATGCTCATAAGTACGCAAATGCTGTAACTGAATTGGGTTTTTCAGGGGCATTGAAAGAATTTATGCCAAATGACTTTCTTGGATCACTTTTAAAGGGTAGCACAGCTGTCATTACCAGAAATTATATCTCATTAATGGAATTATTTGTTGATGCAGAATTGAAGAACTTCAAGGGACTTAATACTCCTGTAATCTTTCTGCAGAATGTAATAGCAGATCTTTTGCTTGGTTTGGGAATGGGGGATGTAATCAAGGCATTTGATAACCACATTCGCAAGAAGTATAAAGCTGAACCTGGTTACATTACTATGAATTTACCCGCTATGCTTGAGTTTCTTAACAAAAATGAAATTTACAATCCAATTATTTGCACATCAATCAATGTTGACGGTTTCAGAATGTCTGGAGGGAAGTCTGCTTATGAAAAGATTTTGTCATCCGGTAAATGTAGAGTTATTGCGATGCAAATATTTTCTGGCGGTGCCGCTAATACCTCTACTGCCATTGAATATGTTTGTTCTTTACCTGGAATTGAATCCATTTTGTTTGGAGCATCAAAAGCATATCATATACAAGAGACAATTGATTTAATCAGGAAACAGGATATAATCCAATTTCATAAAATATCTTCCAATCACCTAGAATCTGTCTTATGAAATTAACACTTGTTGCCGGTGCCAGACCCAATTTCATAAAAATTGCACCTATTATCAACGCAATCAACATTAAACGTGCTAATGGAATCCCTGTTGAATTCAGACTTGTTCATACAGGCCAGCATTTTGATTCCTCCATGAGTGGTACGTTTTTCAGCCAATTAGGTATTCCTACTCCACATGTCAACCTAGCATCGGGAGGTGGGTCCCAAGCTGAACAAACTGCTACAATTTTAATAGGGTTCGAAAAGGAATTGCTTTCACATAGGCCTGATATGGTTATTGTTGTTGGTGATGTTACATCAACAATGGCAGCTACTGTTACAGCAAAGAAATTGAACATTCCTGTTGCACATGTTGAAGCCGGGATTCGTTCGGGCGATTTATCCATGCCAGAAGAGATAAATAGGTTGATAACTGACTCAATTTGTGATGAGTATTATACTACCACACAAATGGCATCGGATAACTTACTAAACTGTCATACAGATAAAGAAAAGATTCATTTTGTTGGTAATACCATGATAGACACTTTATACAAACATTTGTCTGATTCAAGACCCCCCGACTTTTGGAATGTGTTGAACCTGAAAAAAAATAATTATTTACTTTTAACATTACACCGACCTTCAAATGTTGATAACGTTTCAAAGTTAGAATCGATATTAACTGTACTTGAGCAAAATACACATGGTTTACCAATTATTTTTCCTGTTCATCCACGTACAAAACAACGTATTTCAGCAATCTCATTTTTTTATCCCGGCTTAAAATCTACTGATCCACTTGGTTATTTTGAATTTATTTATCTTCTGCGATACGCTAAAGGTATAGTAACGGACTCCGGTGGTGTTACAGAAGAAGCCACAGTATTGAATATTCCTTGTATCACTCTAAGGGATTCTACTGAAAGACCTGAAACGGTTTTATTGGGAACTAATGTTCTTGTAGGTGATGATTTATTCCTTTTGCAGGAAAATATAGATTTGATGGTAAATGGTAAATGGAAGCAAAGCTCAATACCTGATTTTTGGGATGGACATGCAGCAGAAAGAATAATAGATAGTATTCTTGAAAAACATATGGTGCATGAGTTAGTTTGAGAGATTTAAAATAATCCGATATGAACCGTGAATATTTCAAGTCACTTCAGGCTTTTCTGATCCTGGTTGATCTTCTTTTAATTAATGTAGCTCTTGTAGCTGCATTTACCTTGAATGGTACTGTTCTTGTGGGAAAAAATAACTTATTGTTGGTAGCAGTTATGATTATTCATACCGCTTGGTTTATGTTTTTTTTTATTTCTGGTACATATAGCAGAAAGTCAATTATTAAGTTTAATGTTTTTATCAATAAAACCCTGACATCCTCCTTTTATCTTTGTTTATTTTTATTATTCTCCCTTTTCGTTTCTGCATACACGAAATTGCTTATTTTTCCCCTTCTTCATTTTCTATTATTATTAATTCTATTTTTATTTTTAATAAGAATTTTATTTAACTACGCTAGAAAATATTTTTCACAAAATAATGACTTAATCACTAAAGTAGCTATTTTAGGCTATAATGATACCGCTCGAAAGTTGGCTGATTATCTCGAAGATGATCTGATTAATACAAGGTTAGTAGGTTATTTCGCAAACAATCATTGCGTGACTGAATTGACAAATTATCCTATTTTATCTGATTTATCGGCTGCTATTCAAACAGCATCCTCACATCAAGTGCAGGAAATCTATTCTACTATTTCACCAGAAGACGATAAAGAGATTTATAAACTTATGTTGGAATCTGAAAAATCTTGCATTCGCTTTAAATTTGTTCCGAGTTTGAATGCTTTTTACAAGAAACCCTTTCACACACAATTTTACAATGACCTCCCGATTCTTTCTCCTTTTCCTGATCCACTTGATGATCCCGGGAACAGGTTTAAGAAAAGAGTGTTAGATATAACCGTTTCTTTATTTGTACTCATCTTTGTTTTATCATGGCTTTTGCCTTTGTTGTCCGTATTGATTTATTTGGAGTCCGGTGGTCCAATATTTTTTCTTCAGAAACGAACTGGGAAAAGTGATAAGCCATTCAATTGTTTTAAATTCCGAACAATGTATTTAAATCCAGAAAAGGAACATGTTCAGGCTAAAAAGCATGATGTCCGTGTAACTAAAATAGGGACAATTTTACGGAAAACCAGTTTGGATGAATTTCCACAGTTTATAAATGTTTTACTCGGACAAATGAGTGTTGTTGGTCCACGTCCGCACATGATCAGTCACACTCAAGCGTTTTCGCAAATTGTTGACCACTATATGGTCAGACAATTGCTTAAGCCTGGAATAACCGGATGGGCCCAGGTAAATGGTTACCGTGGAGAGATAACCCATCCGGACCAGTTGAAGATGCGTGTATCAAATGATCTCTGGTATCTTGAAAACTGGAGTGTTTGGCTTGATTTCCGCATCATTTTTCTAACAGTTACAGGTATATTTAAAGGAGATAAAAACGCATATTAGTATTTTCAGATTTTTACTACCGTATATGATTTTATTCCAGATCCAACTCTTACTTTAACAATATAGCTGCCCCTTAAAAATGAATTTCCGAAACTGTATTGTCTGTACACATCTCCTTGTGTTGCATAAATAAGTATTCCTTGTGTATTGTAAACTGTAATATACACGGTATATGGTCCATGGATTTTACTAAGTTGGAGTTTAAAATAATTCGTGGTAGGATTTGGCCAGATTGTTACCCTGAATTTAGGATTATAGTAAGTGTCAGTGCTTTCAGCCAGAATAACACTTTTTATGGTCATACAACCGTTATTATCTTTGGTGATGAAATTATAGTTCCCTGCTGAAAGATTGCTAAATGCTGAATTAGTCTGATATAAACCTCCGTTTACTGCATACATGTATGGGTTAGTGCCACCAGTGGCTGTTATTGTAACCGTTGTTGTTCCCCCAGCTGTTGTGATGGTTCCAGCAGTGAGGTTTGCTGCAAGCATTGTTGGTTGGGTTAAACTAACATTGATTGAATCATTGGTTCCATTTGCATCTTTTACATAGAAACGGTGTGTGCCTGCTTTTACTTTAAAAATCCCTGTTCCTGAATATGGTTGTTTTCCGCCTGAAGCACTGATTGTGACTGTGGTACTGTCTCCAAAACATTTGATTTGTCCGCTTACAGCTTCGATTACAAGTGGTGCGGGTTTCTCTATCACTGCAGTTTTTGCTTCATAAATTCCCGCATCCGGATTACCCTGAATAGCATTACCGGAAAAATCTGTGCTTAATCCAACAGGAGAACCAAAATCTATAGACCTGGATAATACCAGTGGTGAAAGATCCCAGCTGGAGGGATCACCACTGGTGGAATTAAATAAGGCCAAATCTGTACTAAGTATTTCTGTGTTATTCAAGGTTATTCCAACAACACCAGTATTCATTCTGTAAATATTATTTGTATGTATCATTTGGCCACTGTTGAATTTGCTACCTGCTACATTAACCCCTGATGATAACCAGAAAATATTGTTTTTAACCACAACAAGTCCTGGATTTCCACTACCCGCCATCCAGAATAGAACACTTGGTTTGGTATACTGTTTCATTGTTTCAATGACTACATTGTTGTAATACTGCAGATTTTTTATTGACACAGTAAATGTTGCACCATTTTGATAAACACCGATTATACCGCAGTTGATGATTTTGTTATAGGCTATCAGGTTATTTTCGGCAATACCCCCCGAACTGCTGCCTACTTCAAAAAAACCATTGCAGTTGACAGCTGTATTGTACATAATTTGATTGTTATTCATAGCAGAGCCAAAAAACTCAACAGCTCCTCCATCGAACCCATAATCATAACTTGAGGCCCAGCATTCCTCAAAACGATTGTTCAGGATTTTATTGTTTGAGCTGCCAATAACCATGGGATTTGCTCCATAATCATCATCAGGATTTATACTGGTGGGTGTGTTTCTTACCATCCGTAGGTTGTGAAGCAAATTTCCAGTAATTGTTGTAAAATCTGAACCTGCATAAACCGCTATGCCTACCCCCACGAGTGAAATATCACAGTTGCTAATCGTACAGTTTGGAGAGTTTAAAATGTTTATTGCATAACTGATTTTAGCCTGAACACTATGGTCTGTTGTACTGATTGACCTGTCTGTTATCTTTAGTCCATTGATTACGATAAATTGCTTGTTGCTGATGTTTATAATGTCAGATATAGTGTTGTTAAATTCTGGTAGACTTCCAGAGCCGTAATTTGTGTAAACGATTGGTTTACCGACTACCCCTGACCGTTGAATTACTAACCTGCCGGAGTAAAGTTGCCCCCTTTTAAAAAAGACAGAATCACCTGGATTTAATAATGTAGTCCCGGCATTGGCCTGACTGATTGTTTTCCAGGGATAGAGGAGGCTGCCATTTGCTGTTGTTGCAGTTGAAGCGGGGTCAACATAATAGTTGGCTGCCCGGGCAGCCGAATAGATTAGCAGCACAAAAAGAATAGCTGCGATACGCTTTGTTACATTGTAAGTTAGATTTTTCATGATGTACTGGATTTGAATAAACAATAATATTTGCAACTGTTTTTGAATTTAAACACCAAAATTGTGAGATACTACCTAAAATCAATTTTCATGAAAAATTTAGAAATTGTTTATACCCTATCAGGTGTCGATGTTAAGATCACTTTAATATATGTTCCCTAACGGGTACAGGATGAATATTGCCAAAACAGTAAAGACACAACGCAAATTGAAAAGGCTAAGCCAGGTAGAGTTTGCAATCAAATGTGGCGTTGGCTTACGCTTTATCAGGGAATTGGAGCAAGGGAAAAAAACCCTCCGCTTGGATAAAGTAAATCAGGTTCTGAATTACCTGGGTTATGAAGCCGGAGCAATTAAACTGGACTAAGTAGTTCGATTACAGATTCATTCAAATTTTTTTGAGTTGCATTTGTATTGAGTATAAACGTAAACCCTTATTCAGGTAATAGTCTGAGGAAGTTGGTTCGGAATTTGGTGATTCCCCTATTTTTTTATCTTTAAAGTATACGTTATCAGTCAGATAAGTTTAATTAATGATGCGTTATCTAGTCAAAATTTATAACGGTTACTTGGATAATAACTTATTTCCCCACCTATTTCGTCACCTATTTCTACCAAATAAAGCATTTATTGTTGGAAATTCATCTTTGAGTAATCAAAGCGGTTTTATTAAACATATTAGCCAGTCGGCACCGCTGATTTATGAAACGGCACCCAACACGTCAAAACCCATGGTTTTCCATGGGTTTTGTTTTGATTCCCCTTTCAAAGGGCATTATCTTTGTTTCTTAAATCCACATGCATGAACAAGCTAATTGCTGTCCTCTTCTTACTCATTTCCATTTCTGTTACCGATAAATCCGCTGCACAGATCAATCCTGCAATGCCTTTGCCGCAGGATGGCAAGTTGATAAAGGGAAAATTGGATAACGGATTGACTTATTACATCAGAGAAAATAAGAAACCTGAGAAAAAGCTTGAGTTGAGGCTGGTAGTTAAGGTTGGCTCAATTATGGAGGATGATGACCAGCTCGGACTGGCACATTTTGCTGAACACATGGCTTTCAATGGCACAAAAAACTTTAAAAAGAATGATATTGTCTCCTACCTGCAAGGGATTGGTGTGGAGTTTGGGAACGACCTGAATGCATATACAGGGTTCGATGAAACTGTATATATTCTGCCTATTCCTACAGATCAGCAGGATAACCTGGAAAAAGGATTCCAGATCCTGGAAGATTGGGCACATCAGGTATCTTACAATACAGAAGATATCAACAGCGAAAGGGGGGTAATCCTCGAGGAAAGTCGTCTGGGTAAAAGTGGTGAAGAAAGAATGTTCAAGAAAGTTTATCCTGCTCTTTTCAAGGGTTCAAAATACGCTCAGCGCCTCCCTATTGGCAACGACAGCATCATCAAAAATTTTCAACCGGATGCCATCAGGCGTTTTTATCGAGACTGGTACAGGCCTGAATTGATGGCAGTTATCGTGGTAGGAGACCTACCGGCTGATCAGGCTAAAAGAATGATTGAAAAACATTTTGCGGGTATTAAATCTGCCGCACAAACCAGGCAAAGGGAATATGCTGCAGTGCCGCCCTATTCAGATAATACTGCAATGGTTGTAACAGACAAAGAAGCAACTGGATTCGAATTTGCTATCAACTATCCAGCCTTTGTATATAAAAAAGCGACTACTGCGGGAGAATACCGGAAGGAACTGCTGAATGGTCTCTATACATCCATGTTGGGTAGCAGGTTGAGGGAACTGACTCAGAAGGAAAATCCACCTTTTGTTTATGCGTATGCAGGCTTCGGTGGATATGCTAAAAATTATCAGTCATTCACCCTTCAAGGTGGAACGGGAACGAATGATGTCAAAAAGGGTATTGATGCAGCACTTACCGAAATAGAAAGGGTAAGGCGTTATGGCTTCACAGTTGCGGAACTGGAAAGGGCTAAAATGAATCTGTTAAGTTCCTACGAACGCAGTTGGAATAACAGGGATAAAACAGAATCTGTGCAATACGCAGATGAGTATATCCGAAATTTTACTGATGGTGAATCTATCCCCGGCATCGAAGCAGAATATGAACTTGTTAAGGCAATGGTACCAGCTATTGGTATTCAGGAGGTAAATGCCATTACTGATATCTTTAAAAATGAAAAAAACAGGTTTACTTATGTAATGGGTCCGGAAGGTAATACTTCGATGCCAGCCGATCAGGCAATTCTGGCTATGTTAGACAGCAAATTAACGGATGCAGGTATTAAACCATATGAGGAAAAGGCTATTGCGGCAAGTTTACTTACAACAATGCCCAAACCAGGTAAACTGGTTACCAAGACTTCCAACCCGAAGCTGGGAACAACAGAACTGGTTTTATCGAATGGTGTCAAGGTATCTTTGAAAGCGACGGATTTTAAAAATGACCAGATTCTTTTTGCAGCATCAAGACCCGGTGGTTTGTCGAACTACAGCTTGTCTGATAAATACAGTGCAGAAAATGCTGTAAGCTTGGTATCCGCAATGGGTGTGGGTGCGTTTAGTCCAACTGATCTCACCAAGGCCCTTGCCGGGAAGGTGAGTTCGCTGAGGCCATCCATCAGCAATTATAGTGCAGGGTTTTCAGGTTCAAGCAGCAAAAAGGATCTGGAAGTACTTTTTCAACTGCTCAATCTTTATGTCAGGGAACCTAGAAAAGACAGCGGGCTTTATAACTCCGTAATTCAGCGAGGAAAAGCACAGGTTTCCATGCTTGGCGCCAATCCTCAGGTTGCATTTATAGATAGCCTGAATGTTGTCATGTACAATGCCAATCCACTTGCTCCCACAGCGATACCCAAGACAGCACATTTTGAAAAAATTGACCTGAACAGGAGTATGGCCATTTACAAGGAATTACTCGGAGACCTGGGAGGTATGCATATCAGTATTGTAGGTAGTTTTGATGAGCAAGAAGTCATTACCTTACTTGAAAAATATGTTGCAGGTTTACCTGCAGTTTCCAAACCGGTAGTAAAAGATAATAAAGTACGGATTGCCAAAGGACAGAAGACTTTCCGCGTGTATAAAGGTAAAGAAGACAAAAGCCTGATTGTAGGAGTTTTTGCTGGTGATGTTGCTTATACTGAAGCCCTGGCTTTGAAAATGAATGGCTTAAGTGATGCCATCAATATCATCATCACAGAAGAAATGCGCGAAAAAATACAAGGTATTTATGGTGGGGGCACCAGTGCCGGTATCAATAAAACACCATATGGGGCTTTCCAGATGATCCTGCAATTGCCATGTGGTCCAGCTAAAGTGGATACACTGATTGCCTCTTTCAACTATGAGCTCAATCGCATTGCCCAGAAAGGCATTGATCAATCTTATGTAGACAAAGTAAAAAAGGCTTGGATAGAGAAGTACAAGGTAGATGTGAAAACAAATGCTTTCTGGCTCTCCGCATTGCAGGATATTGCAAAAGGGGAACGGACTGCTGACAGGGTTGTAAATGCTGAACAATATTTCAATGCGCTCAGTTTACAGGATCTAAGTGAAGCGGCTGTATTGGTAAGCAAGGCCTCATCCCGAATCATCGGCGTCCAGATGCCTGAAACATCAATCTCAGTCAGGTAACGCAATGGATACACAGATTAATATCCTGGATCAACATATTTCGTTACAGTCTGTAGAAGAAAATTGCTGGAAACTGTTGAATAATGGAGCTTCCAGCCGTAAATCGGCTATGCACCAGGCTACTATAGCTACGGCTGTTAACGGGATGGCTCTGATGAGAACCGTTGTTTTGAGGAGGGTTGATATGGCTGGTAAGAGGTTGTTTCTGCATACAGACCTGCGTAGCAAAAAGATAAAAGATTTTGAATCCGGTGATTCGCTCTCTTGGTTATTTTATGATCAATCTGTAGCAACCCAAATCAGGTTGAGTGGCAAAGTCATCCTCCATCATGTGGATACACTTTGCAGGGAACATTGGGATAAAACCGGACATCACAGCCGACGGTATTACTTGTCAGACACTGCACCATCCGTTGTATTTTCTGATCCCTACACAGGATTGAATCCAGCTTTAACATCTTTTGCATACACCTTGGAAGAGAGTGAAAAAGGATTTGAAAATTTTGTGGTGGTGGAGACAGTAATCAACTGGATGGAGTGGTATTATACCCACCACACTGGCAACCGCAGGGCTGTTTTCCATTACCTGGAAGGGTCTTTGCATGAGGCTACTTGGCTATCGCCCTGACCGAGAAAGTGCATGTTCCTTTTTTTCACTATATTTGTATCATTCATATAGTCTCTCGACAGCCCTGTTAATCTTACGTATCAAAGTTCATCAGGTCATTTTAGGGCAGGTTATATAATGCTGCTCATGCAGCATTCACATTAAAATTGTTACAAATTGTCATTCAAAGCATTGAATCTGATCGAGCCCATTTTAAGGTCGCTCGACACTGAAGGGTATACCATGCCCACACCTATCCAGCAACAATCTATTCCTGTAGCCCTTGAAGGAAGGGATTTACTTGGGTGCGCCCAAACAGGTACAGGGAAAACTGCTGCCTTCTCCCTTCCTATACTTCAGCGCCTTTATCTTGCAAAGCAACAAGGTGATTTACCAAAGGGTATCAGCTCACTTATTCTAACGCCAACCCGTGAGCTTGCCATCCAGATTGCAGAAAGTGTAGGTGTCTACGGCCGAAACCTTGGGCTTAAGCATCTCGTTATTTTTGGTGGTGTCTCACAACATCCACAAACAGCTTCCCTCAGGCAGGGTACAGACATACTTATCGCTACGCCAGGCAGGTTGCTTGACCTCATGCAACAGGGTTATATCAGCCTTGCACATATCAGTATATTTGTTCTTGATGAAGCAGACCGCATGCTCGATATGGGTTTTATTCACGATGTTCGCAAGGTAATTGCCAAGCTACCCGCAAAAAGACAAACACTGTTTTTTTCTGCAACCATGCCACCGGAAATTGCTTCCCTTGCAGATAATATTCTTAATAAGCCAGTAAAAGTAGAAGTTACACCCGTTTCCTCCACAGCTCAAACAATCCGTCAGTTTGTTTACTTTGTTGATAAGGGCGATAAGAAAAACCTGCTTTTTCATATCCTAAAAGATCAGTCTATCGCCCGCGTACTTGTTTTTGCCCGGACCAAACACGGTTCAGATAAAATTGTCAAGGATTTGGTTAAACAGGGTATTACAGCAGAAGCCATACATGGCAATAAATCGCAAAATGCAAGGCAACGGGCCCTTAGCAATTTCAAGTCTGCTACTACCCGTGTTTTGGTGGCCACTGATATTGCTGCAAGAGGTATTGATATTGATGAATTAACGCATGTTGTCAATTATGAGCTTCCCAATGTTCCTGAAACCTATGTTCACAGAATTGGTAGAACCGGTCGTGCTGGTTCGAGTGGTATAGCACTCTCATTTTGTGATCAAGAGGAAAAAGAATACCTGAGAGATATACACAAGCTAATTGGCAAAACAATTCCTGTTGAATCAAATCATCCTTATGTAATGGAAACAGGGTCATTCGTTTTCACAGGTTCTCAGAGTTCTGGGATGAGGGAATTAGTGAAAAAAAGTATTCAAAAGCCTTTGTTTAAATCACATTTTCAACAAAGCCGGCGGGAAAATTCCAATAGCAGTTTAGGAGAAGAAACTACAAAGAGGAGAATTTCCATTCAGAAGAATCTCGCAGAAAGGGTTTAGGATAAATAAGTTGCTTAAATGTAATAAAAAGGGAAGGGGTATGGAAATACCCCTTCGTTTGTCTAATAACTCTTAACGCTCGCACTAAGCCCGAGGGCCCTATGATTTTTCAATTCTGACATTATTGGATCTAAATCGTTCTGAATATATGGTAACTACACTATCAATAGTCTGTTTATTGTAATGGTAGTCTGGTTTCTGGTGGATGGATTTTAACAGCTCTTTCTGTTAGCTATATGGGGTTTTTCCGGATAACTGGCTGAAACTTGTAAAAAGGAAAAGGATTTGTTAATTTAGCGTTAAGCAAATGTGCTTCAAAATTAAACACCAAACAAACTGAATTACTCTATCAAGCTATAGAGTGTATCTATACAACCAATATAACTATTATCTATATTATTAATATCTATATCAGCCTTATATTAGTAGCATGAATATTCAGCAATTGGAATATGTGATTGCATTGGATGATCACAGGCATTTTGTGACAGCTGCAGAAAAATGTCATGTCACACAGGCTACTTTGAGCATGATGGTTAAAAAGCTCGAAGACGAGCTTGGGGTAAAACTATTTGACAGAAGTAAAAAACCACTTGTACCTACAGCAGTTGGTAAACGAATCATATCTCAGGCACGAGTAATCATACAGGAAGCATCCCGTATGGATGAGATCATCGGATCTGAGCGCGGGGTGTTGAAAGGGGAGCTTAGGTTAGGAATCATACCAACTTTGGCGCCTTATATTCTGCCTATGTTTGTCAAGCAGTTTCTGGAGAAATATCCCAATGTGAAACTTAAAATCAATGAAATCACTACAGATGAAATAATATACAGACTCGAACAGGGTGACTTGGATGCTGGTTTGATGGCCATACCATTGGGTAAAAAAGGATTGATGGAGCATCACCTTTTCAACGAGGAATTTGTGGTATATGCATCTGACAACCAAAAACTGCTTGAAAAGAATTTTGTTTTACCGGCAGATATTGACCATAACCAACTCTGGTTGCTGGAAGAAGGGCATTGCATGCGAACACAGGTAGTAAACCTCTGTGAACTGAAAGAGCGGGAAAGGGATATCCATCAACTGGAATTTGAAGCTGGAAGCCTCAAAACACTCCAGAAAGTTATTGATGTGATGGATGGCATGACCGTATTGCCCATGCTGGCTGTTAAAGAAATGCGGGAAGAATTGCGTAAAAATATCCGTTACTTCTCCGCTCCGGCACCTGTTAGGGAAATCGGACTGGTAACTTATCGTTATTATGTTAAAGAGGCCCTTGTTGAGGCATTAAAGGAAGTTATATTGAATAACCTCCCATTGGAAATTCCAAAAGATTCACCTGGTGCTCCTCCTATGGTCATGAGACCTTAACTGCGAATTAACTTATTCTTATATCCGGATTGGATAATTTTGCACACCGCTAACGAACTTTAAGTTGAACAAAGGCTCTTACAAGTTGTTGTGGATTTATTGTTGTAGTTCTAAATTTCCAGTATGGCAGGTAAAGAATTGGAGGTTTCCCTTGGGAAATCTATCAGAAAATTTTTTGAAGTAATCAGGCTCGAAAAAAAAGAAGTTTCAGCCATTTATTTCTTCGCCATGCTAAGTGGTCTTATCCAGTTATCACTCCCTTTGGGTATTCAGGCAATCATAAACTTTGCTCAGGTTGCAGCAGGTCAAAGCAAGTTACCTGCATCGATGTGGTTACTTATCTTCATGGTTGTCCTTGGCGTGCTCTCCTCGGGTGTGCTTCAGGTAAGTCAGATGCGTGTAGTTGAAAAAATTCAACAACGTCTCTTCACACGGTATGCCTTTGAATTCACCTATATTATCCCCAAACTAAAATCTTTCTATACAGATCAATACCATCTCCCGGAACTTGTTAACCGATTTTTTGACACTGTTTCCCTCCAAAAAGCTCTTTCCAAATTATTGATTGATATCCCGCTTGCAATTATCCAAATTTTATTCGGACTCATTCTCCTTTCATTTTACAACCCCGTTTTCATTATTCTGGGTCTATTACTTTTAACCGTGCTTTACGCTGTTTTGTATTATACCTCAAAGCCCGGATTTTCAGCATCGCTAAGGGAAAGTAATTACAAATACAATGTTGCAGGATGGCTTGAAGAAATAGCAAGAACTTTCAAAACATTCAAGGTTGCAGGAAACAACAGCTTTCACCTCAGGAAGACTGATCAGATGCTCGAAGGATATCTCAAGGCAAGAACAGAGCACTTTCTTGTACTTAAATTTCAGTACTGGTCTCTGATCCTTTTTAAATTGCTGATTACGGCTGCCATGCTAATTATAGGTGCATTTCTCCTGATGGATCAGCAGCTCAACCTTGGTCAGTTCATTGCGGCCGAAATCGTGATACTTACTGTGCTTGCGGCTGTTGAGAAGCTCATCTTAAGTCTCGATAAAGGTTATGACCTTCTAACAAGCCTTGACAAATTAACAAAGGTTACAGAAAAGGAACTTGAATCCGGGGGTTCGTTGGTTTTCAATTCAAATGGCATGGGTATTGCCCTGCAATTTGAAAACCTGTCGTTTGGTTTTGATGGCCACAAGCAGGTATTGAATAAAGTTAATCTTGAAGTGTTGCCGGCACAGAAGATATGTGTCATGGGCGAAGCTTCGTCTGGGAAATCAACATTGTTGGAACTTGCAACCGGCATATACCAACACCAGGAAGGTGCATTGCTGATAAATAATATTCCGATCGGTAATTATATGCCGGAATCTTACCGGAAAAATATAGGTGTATTTTACCATGATCAGGATGTCTTCCTTGGAACTTTGCTGGATAATGTTACCATGGGAGATCCGGACATAACAGTTCAGCAATTGCTGCCATTGGTTGAAGTGCTTGGGTTGAAATCATTTCTACATACCCTGCCTGCAGGTTTTGATACGATGTTAAAACCTACCGGGAAAGGACTTTCCAGCATCATAGCCAAAAAGATTCTATTGTTAAGGGCTTTTGCGGGAAGTCCGGATTTACTCATCCTGGATGAGCCTTTCGAAATGGCTGGTGGTCAGCATTGTCGCAATATTGCAGATTACCTTATTGGTTTAGCAGATACAACAGTACTTGTGGCTTCAGGTGATATTGCTTTTGCAGAAAAATGTGATATCGTAGTGATCATGGAAAATGGGCGGATTAAAAAAAGTGGACCAGCCAAACTAATATTACAACAAGAGGGAAAGATCTGATATGAAAAATGTAATCCAAACAATTGAGCGGGAAACAGGTTTCGATCCGCAGGCTCCTGAACTTATTTACAGGGCACACAGAGATAGTAGGGTTAAATTTTGGTTTTACAGCATCCTCATCTCTTTGGCTGTATTGATGTTCCTTCCCTGGACGCAAAATATCAATGCATCAGGTACTGTAACCACCTTGTTTCAAGACCAGCGTCCGCAAGAATTGAATACCATCATACCGGGCAGAATCATCAAGTGGTGGGTAAAGGAAGGAGATATGGTTAAAAAGGGTGATACCATTGTACAACTGGCAGATGTTAAAGATGATTACCTGGATCCCAATCTGGTAGAACGTACGGAAGAACAATTGAAATCCAAACAACTGAAAATTGATTTCTATCAGCAAAAAATAAAGGCAACACAAAGCCAGGTTATTGCCCTGGAGCAATCGAGGGATTTTAAAATTTCTGCGCTGGAAAATAAATTGGAACAGTTGAAGCGTAAAGTTTTGAGTGACAGCGCTGAATTGGTTGCTGCAGACATCGACCTGGGTATTGCTACCTTGCAATTCAGCAGGGCTAAACAAATGTTTAGTGATGGTATCATTGCACTCACTGAATTGGAAAGAAGAACTGCACAATTCAATAAGATGCAGGCTCTGGCAACAGAAAAACAACAAAAATTATTAAATACACGTCAGGATCTGGCTATCACCCGAATAGACATGCTGGGTGTTCGTCAGGATGCTGATGACAAGATATTTAAGGCAAAGAGCGAAATTGCAGGTGCACAAAGCGAAGTGGCATCAACAGGTGGCGACTTGGCTAAAAATACCAATCAATTGGCTAATTATGTGATCCGAGGTAGCCAACGTTGGCTGATTGCACCACAGGATGGTCAGCTCAACAATGCCCGTAAACAGGGTCTTAATGAAATGGTCAAAGAAGGTGAAACCATTGCGGAAATTGTGCCGACACAAACAGACCTGGCAGTAGAATTGTTTGTTGCTCCACAAGACTTGGTACTGGTTAATAAAGGGCAGGAAGTCCGTCTCATTTTCGACGGCTTCCCTGCAATAGTCTTTTCAGGTTGGCCTGCTGCAAGCTATGGTACATTTTTAGGCGAGGTCATTGCAGTTGAAACAAATCTAAATGTTAATGGTAAATTCAGAATTTTGGTGGTGCCGGGTAAAAGAGAAAAGGCATGGCCTGTTAATGTGAGATTTGGTGCAGGCGTAAAGGGCTTTGCCATGTTGAAAAATGTGAGCATATGGTATGAATTATGGCGGCAGATTAACGGATTCCCTCCAGAATATTATAAGCCGGTAGCAACTGAAAAAGACAAAAAGAAATGACATGCGGCACCTGATATTTGTGTTCCTTTCAATTTGTGGCATTGTTAAAGCCCAGGATAAATTTCTAAAGCTTGATGCTACGCTGGATATCATCAGAAAATACCATCCTGTAGTAAAACAAGCTTCTCTTGATGTTGAACAAGCAAAAGCTGACCTGACTTCCTCGAGAGGCATGTTTGATCCTGCTTTGTATTTTGAGGCAGATAGAAAGACATTCGATGGTTCAAATTATTTCAACTATACCAATCCATCGCTTAAAATTCCTACCTGGTATGGAATCGATATTAAAGCCGGACTTGAAAACAACCTGGGTTCTCGTGTTGATCCAACTATGACCATCGGGAAAAGTACCTACCTGGGTGTGTCTATTCCAGTGCTCAAAGGTCTTTTATTTGACAAGCGAAGAGCAGCAGTTCAGCAGGGTAAAATATTTGTCAGGATGAGTGTCCAGCAACAGCGTCAGACAATCAATGACCTCTTGCAAGATGCCGGTGAGGCATACTGGAAGTGGACAGCATCTTACCAAGTCAATCAGGTATTGCTTATGGCACTCAAGGTCAATGAAAATAGGGTTGATTTCGTGCGGAAAGCTTGGCAGTCAGGAGATCGCGCTGCCCTTGATACGATTGAGGCGTTTGCTCAACTGCAATCCATTCAGGTTATGGAGCGGCAATCCTGGCTTGACCTCCAAAAGGCAAGGCTGATATTGAGCAACTTTATGTGGACGGAAGATGGAAAGCCTTATGAACTTGCTGAAGAAATTATGCCTGATACATCCTGGATGTTAGTTGCTGTTAACAATTACCCAGTTCCAGTCTTGGATGAAACATTACTTATTGCCATGGAAGAGCATCCCAAATTACGCGTAACTTCCCTTAAGTCGGATATTCTGGAAATTGAAAGACGCACTAAATTTCAAAATCTGCTACCCAAGTTAGACATGTCCTATAATTTTTTGAACAAAGGCTATGGTCTGAGTAAAAGCTTTGCTTCACCCTTGTTTGAAAATAATTTTAAATATGGTGTGCAATTTGTACTTCCCCTTCTTCAACGTGAAGCCAGAGGAGAGTATCGTATGGCGAAAATAAAAATTCAGGCGAATCAGCTTACATTCGATCAGGCCAGATTGGAAATAAGTAACAAGGTTCGTGCAGCTTTCAATGAAGTAATTGCTGTGCAGCAGCAGGTTAATTTTATGCTCCAAAACCTTAAAAACCAGCAAATGCTGCTCAGGGCTGAAGAAGTAAAATTAAAGTTGGGTGAAAGTAGCCTCTTTCTAGTCAACTCAAGGGAAAATAAGTTGCTCGAAACTGAACAGAAATATGCTGAGTTAAGGTCAAAGTTTTTCAATAGCCTCATATCTATGCAGGCAGCAGCAGGAGCGCTCAGATAGGCATAACTGGTGTAGAACATTACTCATTTAATGTCCATAACCACGTGTTTGATTTTTTTCCGTTTCCAGGTATAGGTGATGTGGATTAATCCGTCTGCTGTTTGAATAACATAAGGATACGAAAACTCCGTTTTGGGCTCGTTTTCCAATACTGCCAATGGTTCCCAGTTTTTGCCATCCTTTGAAATAGCCACATTTAGCGGAGACCTTCCGCCCCATCCTTCTTTAACAGATTCCGGAGGCTTGACATTGTTGTAAACCAGCAAGTGTCTGCCATCTTTAAGTGTAATGGCGTCAATGCCGGAATTGTTATTGGGCATCTCAGTCTGCTTTAAGGGTTCCCAAGTGCGGCCGTTATCATAGCTCCAAGTTTCGTTGATGGTTCTATTCTGACTGCGTGTCAAAGCTTGTAACGTTTTGCTGTTGTGTCTCAGCACAGCAGGCTGTATTCCGCTGATAGGTTTTGCGTCATTTAGATCCGGACCCTTTGTCCAGGTGTGTCCATTGTCAGCAGTAAACTCAAAATGTACTTTCCAACCGTCTCTTTCTGTGCTAGATGGACAAATAAGTAACCCATCTGCGAGATAAGGCTGGTTGCGAATTGGTCCGAAGATACCATCAGGCAATCTTTCTGCAGCTCCCCAGGTTAGTCCGTTGTCTTTAGAACGTTTCATCCAGCCGGTCCAGTCCACTACACGCGGACCGATTTTATAAAACAAAAGCAATTCTCCATCCGGAGCCAGGAATAAAACAGGATTGTAACAAGCGTATCTTGTTTCCGCATTGATAAAACCATCAGCTGCCAATATGGGTGCAGTCCATTTTCCATCTCTAAATCGGCTGGTATAAATGTTGACGTCTTTATGTCCCTCCCTCGTTCCTCCAAACCAAGCTGCAACAAGCCCAGCCGGTGTTTCAACAATTGTTGAGGCATGACACTCCGGGAAAGGGGCTGTTTCATAGATAAACTGATCAGCAACGATGCCCTTTCTTTCGGTATCAGACATGCCTTCTCTTTTTACCTGTGCAAAGGAAAACAGGTGAAGACCGGTTGTAAGGAACAAAAGCAGTTTTTTCATACTTGAATATACAAAATCAAATATGAATTTCAAAGATCAGATGTTGATAATAAGCACAGGAATTCGCAAGGCATGCCTTACCTCATCAACAGTCTGTCCGTAAACCATATCTCGTATGCCTTTGTGTCCATGTGCTCCAATAACCAGCAGGTCAACTTTATTTTCCCTGACAAGCCGCACAATTTCTTTTACACGGTTATTGTAACCCAGCATACCTTCTGCCACATAACCCTTTTGACGCAATTCAGCT
>Ga0208787_1000481_pt1 | contig 18930 bp, 32 predicted proteins | sample Wag4_2014_7_11_FD_187362 | JGI IMG/M metagenome (GOLD analysis project Ga0208787, IMG submission 187362) | Fresh water microbial communities from Ohio, USA - Utica-2 Time Series HT 2014_7_11 (SPAdes) (version 2) | ecosystem: Environmental > Aquatic > Freshwater > Water tank | place: USA: Ohio... | reverse complement strand
TTTCTTACCGCTCAAGGTAATGGCACGGCTACCACATCACTTGGATGGGGTACAATAGCTACTGCCGACATACCATCGGCTGCACTTACACGTACCAATGATACCAACGTTCAGATAACTTTAGGCGGTACTCCCGCCTCCGCATTGATACAAGCCGTCTCGCTCACAATGGGTTGGACTGGTCAGCTATCAGTTGGTAGAGGTGGGTCAGGTGCATCGACACTCACGGGAGTCTTAGTCGGCAACGGCACATCAGCATTCACGGCAGTTGTAGGAACGGCAGGGCAATTCTTGAGACGTAATACTGCCAATACTGCCTATGAGTTCAGAACGTTACAAGGCTCTGACATAGCAGGAAGTGAATTGACTTTCAGCAACGACACCAACGTGCAGATGACTCTTGGAGGCACTCCTGCATCGGCTTTGCTACAACCTGTTAGTATTAACTTAGGTTGGACAGGACAACTTGCAGTAGGTCGTGGAGGCACGGGAGCGAGTACGCTTACTGGCGTATTGATAGGAAACGGGACAAGTGCAATCAGTGGTGTTACGGGTACATCAGGGCAACTACTCAGAAGGAACGTAGCCAATACGGCATACGAGTTCTTTACGGCATCATTGCTCACGGGTAATGGAACGGCTAACTTTGTCCCAATTTGGACATCAGCAACGAATATCCTTGATAGTCCTTTGTCATTTGTGAGCGGTGAGGCTAATTTCGGTAGTAATAAGTTGGTTGCGGGTAACACATCTGCACCGAATGGTTCGATAATGCTGCAAGATAACTATTCTAATGGGCATTTTGGGAACGTAGGTACAATGTTCAGCGGAGCAAATTTTATGCTTGGCTACGGTGTAACACCATCAACATCATCATCAACATCTTTTTTAAGTGCAGTATTTGTTAGTGGTAATGATTATGCAAGGTCTTCAATGGTTCTTGGGACAGATGTAAGTATTTACACTGGTGCTGCTCAGAGTGTTGCTATTGGCTCATCCGTTACGATGAGTGAAAGATTAAGACTATTTAATAATGGTCAATTAAGGCTCAATGCTTACACATCATCATTATCCTTTACAGGCATCGCAGCAGGTTATCTTGCATTTACAAGCGGTGGATATATTATCACTACTGCCACGCCAGGTGGTGTTTCGGGTACGCAGGATTACCTTGCTAAGTTCGATTCAACGGGTATTGCGGTTGGTAACTCAAGAATAGTAGATAATGGCACTAATTTCCTGCTTAACTCCGCATCGGCTTATGTCACAGGTCTGAATCTCATCGGAGACATCGCTATGCAATCCGCATCGGGTCAGGCATCGTCTCTTATAATGAGAAGCAACCAAACGCCTACAAGCGGAACGGCAATCGGTATAATTGATTCCTATGCAATAACTACGGGTTCAACTTATCAGATAGGTGGAGGGATAGAGTTCAGAGCCTCTCAGAACTGGAACTCAACGAGTGCAGGAACTGATATCTTTGTTCAGACGGCACCTGATAACACGGTTGCTGCTGCCGATATGTTTGTCTTTTTGAATAATGGTGCGGTTAGGTTCATAGGCAGGACATCAAACCCATTATCACCCGCAGCAGGAACGATGTATTATAATTCATCGGCAAACGAGATGAGATATTATAACGGAACGAGTTGGATTGCATTTTAATTATTAAATTTGCTCTATAAACTTACACACTATGACTTACAAAGACCTCATTGAAACTATGCAGCAACTTGTGCATAACATCGGAAACCAAGAAACTAAAGTTCAAAAGAAACTGCTAAAAATTCACACTAAACTAAAAAGCTACTACGAAGAGTACGAAGAGCAAATCAATGACATTAGGCTTGAAAATGCCATGACAGAAGAGAATGGGGCTTTGATACTTGACGAAAAGGGAGGCTACAAGTTTACTAAGGATGGGCAAAGGAAGATGTACAAAGAGATTAAGGAATTACTATCAAAGGACTTTGACTATCAAAAAATAGAAGTTGTTAACGACAAGGGGTTAGAAGAGCATATATATTTAAAAAATTTCATAACAGGCGTAAAATTTGCAGAAGACAATGAGTGAGATGCAGTTCATAATAGATAGGCTTGAGGCAATTGATTCTAAGTTTGATGAGAAATTGGATAAAATTCTTATTCAGACTACAAAAACGAATGGGAGGGTGTCAGGCTTGGAGAATTGGAAAAGAGGTATTTCCAAGACAATATGGTGGGTTATGGGTATAGCAGGAGCAATAATTCTTTTAATAATTCAAAAATATCTATTATGAGTAGTTTATTCAGTCTAAACAAACGTGATGCCATTAATGGCTTAATCGTTGCCTTTCTTTCTGCTGCACTTGCAGGTACCATTGCTGCACTTGAGGCAGGTGTTCTGCCTTCTCTTGATGCCTTAAAATCTGATGCCTTATTTGGTCTTAAAGCAGCAGGAGCCTATCTGCTCAAAAACCTTTTCACTAATTCTTCAGACCAATTCCTTGCAAGTGAAAAATAGTTTTTTGTTGATTGTCATGGTTCTCATAGGTTGTAATCCCGTTAGGTTCGTCCTTCGGGATTCTTCTTCTTTTGAAAAAGTAGCTGATGAGGTAATAAAACGTGGCTACTGCTTAAATGATACTACATTCGTGTATAATACGGATACACTTGAAGTTCATGATACGACTACAATGGTGTACGTGGATACTGCGGTAATAAATGATACTACTTACCTTTGGGAAACAAAATTTCACACTGTTACAAAGACACGCACAATTAGAGATAGTATTAAATCCGTGGTTGTTGATTCTGCTCAAGTTAAGGTTCTACGCAGAAACTTACAAGACACAGAAACTAAGCTAAACGCTGCATTGAAGGATCAGAAAGGTTTAAAACGCATCATGTTATTTATGGGTGGTGGTGCTTTATTATTTTTCTTACTCTTATTTAAGTTGAAATGAAACTATCTGAGCATCTTACTTTAGCCGAAATGATTCGTTCTGAATCAGCTAAACGATTAGGGATTAGCAATCAGCCAACTTCAGAGCATCTTGATAATATGAAGATACTCGCTGAGAACATTTTTGAGCCTATTCGGAGGCACTTTGATTCTCCGATATATGTTTCATCGGGTTATCGTTCTGAGGCTCTTAATAAGGCTATAAAAGGCTCTAAAACATCACAACATTGCAAAGGTCAGGCGATGGATATTGACATGGATGGTAGTGGTTATGTGTCAAATAGAATGGTTTTTGAGTTTATCCTCGGATTAGATTTTGACCAAGTTTTGTGGGAGTTCGGTGATTCACTTAATCCCGATTGGGTTCATGTTTCCTATGTTGGCGCAGGGAATCGCAAACAAGTACTCAAAGCCATAAAGTCAGGCAAGACTACAAAATATATTCCTTATTAGGATTTTCGGGGAAACGTCTAAATTCCACTTTTGGGTAATAGTAATCAAACTGATCTGCCTTTATCCATTGGTCTTTGTAGCGGAATTGTAGACCATGTTTATAACGCCATAACACGTTATATCGGTTTAATTTCGCCTCAATATAGTGTTTCACACTACTACTTATTGTAAGGTTTCGCATATCCATCTTGAATCATTTTGTCGTTAATACTGCCAATTCGTACCACTGGCCTACCGTATTTATCAAGTCCCGTGGACTCAATGGTGAACTCCGTATCGAGCATCTGCATAAGTGCTACTTTTGATACCTTACCGTCCTCAGTATTCATCTCAGGTGCATTTATCCCTGCGAGTCTGCAATTAGCGGTGTAAGTGAGTCTAAACCCCAAGTCAATCGTTAAATTGACCGTGTCACCGTCTATTACACGGTTGAGTTTTGCTTTGTAGGTGTACATATTATTCATCAATTTTTTTAAGTATTTCAGTAATCCTATTTATAGTAACGTAATTAGGCAACCATAAAATTGTCTGCTTTAGTACATCTTTATTACTTAATATAAAATACTCGACATTTAATACTGATTTCTTTTCTTTAATATCATTAGATTTTGGAATCCTCAATCCAATTTCAGCTTTTATCTCATCAGACAATTCAAGCAACTTTTGTAGTTTATCGTAAGTGTTCATGCTTTAAATGTTATAGATTATTAAATTGTGTTTGCAGTTCTGATAATCTTGTTTTGTAATCATTTAATACTTTATCTAAAAAAATATCAAATGTTTTTTCATCCAATTTAACTGTCTTACGTTGATAATGTTTAGTTTCACCAGTTAAATAAAAATACTTAAATTCTGTTTCTAACATTTCAAGTATGTCTTTTATTTCATGCTCACAATCTTTAATAGCCATAAATAATTCTCTACCTTTTTCCAGTTTTTCTTGTGTCATATTTATTTTTTTTATAAAATAATTTTTGATTGGTTTTTCAATTTTTCAAGGTAAATAATCGAATCCATCAACTCTTCTTGCAAATGCGTCACCCAATCCGTAAATGATAGATCATCTCGCTCCATTGTCGTGCCGTACTTCTTAATCCCAACTTGACTGCGTTGGTACATTTTGCGGATGACTGCCGATACTATCGGGTCATCGGTGGGGATGGTTTCAAAGTCCATTGTTGTAGGTTTCGTTGTAGTATTGTTCTGCTGTTTTTGTTACATAAACATCACAACCTTGTTCAATAGTTCTTGATGTTTTATTGCCATGTGCTTTCATTATCTGCTCATTCTCCAATTCAATCAACTCTTTGCATTTAACAATCAATTCAAGTGGTATTGTGTACTGATGAGCCATTAACTCATCTAACATTTGGTGCATTGCGGTTTTCTGTGCCATGTTATTTGTTGTATGTTTTATTGTAATATGTTTCTGCCTCGTCATAATCGTAGGCTAAGCCGCTATTAAAAGCCTCCTCAATCTGCTGCTTCTCCATTGCTTTGGCTTGTTCGTATATTTGTTGTGCAGATTCAAAATCACCATCTCCATTCATATAAACTATTAAGTTTTTATAAAACCATTCTACTGCCGTCTGTTGTGCCATTTTATTGTGTTTTATAAATAAAAAAAATAATAGTAAATGTATAGTTAATACAACTAACAAAAATATTATCATACCGAATGAAACATTGATTTCTTGTTCCATGTTATTTGTTTTTAATTGTTCGGAATTTCCGAATAGTTGACCATTTCGTTGACATCAACGATATGATATTTGTATTTACCCACCCATTGTACTCCTTTGGCGGTGGTGATTTTTTGTGGTATTTGACCATATTCTATACATTCTTCTCCAAGACCCATATCTACTTCAAAATATTTCATCTCACAATCAAACTCTGTTGGGTATTGGTGGAGGGATTGTACCATATTTATCAGTTCACGCCTAACTCCATGTAAAGGGTCTCCTGCAATAGCCATGTTACCTTTGTACTCTCTACCTTCTTGAAAGTATTTACGGGCAGTCTTATGCAGTAAGTGAACAACATCCTCCTCTGTGTACTTATACTTCTCACGGGCTTTGTTGTAGCCTTCTTTAAATGAGTTAATATCAGCAATGTGTGAAGAAGAAAATACTTCAGTGTCGTACCATTCTTTAGCCAACTGCTCAATATCATCTTCCAATGGTGGTAATAAGTCTACACCTTCAAGGATGGGTGAACCGTTTAGTGGGAGGTGGGCAATGATTTTCTTAGCACTACTAACAGGTTTTGATTCATTATACCTTGCAATTACTACCGCATCATCTAAGTAGAACCAATAACCTCTCTTAATCTCTGAATCATCTACTACCAATAGGTAGTTCTCTGTTTTAATTATTTTGTGTGCCATGTTATTGTTTTTTAGAGTTAAAAAAATAATAGTAAATGAATAGTTAATACAACTAATAAAAATATTATTATACCGAATAAAACCTTGATTTCTTTGTCCATGTTATTTGTTTTAATCCAATGCAATCGGATAATAAAATGCCGCATAGTTAATCTCCATACTCGCCTTCTTCTTAGTCGTGTAACAAGCCTTACACTTGTGAACATACCCATCAGATGATGACCTGCTGCGTGGGAATGCACTATAGTCCTTAGTTATATTACACCCTGCACAAACCTTCTGCCCATCCTTATGTGGTCTTTTTGGCTTGGCTAAAGCTGCCTTTCTGTTCTTCTGATACAAGGCTGCACATTGCTTACATTGCCTATTATATCCGTTCTTTTCGCCTGCCTTGAGATGGTATTCATTTAGTTCCTTGAACTTTCCGCACTTAGTGCATTGCCTCTTGCCACCAGTCAGCTTGGACTCACGCTTAATTTTATTCCGACACTCTTTGCAATTCGCCTCATGCCTATCTTTGTTTATAGGGTTGCGGTGATATTCGGTTAGTTCCTTTTCTATTTTACAGGTTTTGCAGGTTTTCATATTGTTCAATCGTTTTAAAGATTTGTAGTACTACTTGAGGAACTATGGCGTTTCCTCCTGCTTTGATTGATTCGTTTCTCCACTTAGGAAAGGTAATAGAGTCCAATCTGTCGGAAATCCCATCATCTCCATTACAAAGTGGGGAGACAGTTGGGAATTTTTCCCATTTGTATTTAATGTTGTCCAACTTGCTAAATCGTTCCTCTCCCCTCTCCCTCTTCTTTCCAATGACTCCTTGCTCCCACTCCCATTGGCATCGCTGCATGTTGGTGTCGGCAACATCATCTTTACTATTAATCCTGGAAGAGTTGACCTCTCTCTCTGGCTTTCGCATAGTGTTGTCTGTTTGTAATCTACTGCTGCAGGTGTCGGCAGCATTCCCATTGCTGCCATCCTGCCTATGTTCAGAGAATGGCTGTCCTTCCCGTTCGTTGTCACTCTGCGACCATTCTCGTTGATATCGCATTCCGATGTCGGCTCTTGGGTGGTTGGCGTTGGGAGTAGGTAGTTCATTTTCCTGCCATGTATCACATCGTTCAGACACGCTCCGTAACCCTCCGATGTCATTCCTGGTTCTTGCGCTCTTGGAGTGGGCCACAAAGAAGACTCTGTCTCTGCGGTGTGGAGCGTTGACGGATACAGCTGGAAGTACATACGGTTGTACTTCGTACCCTTCAGCTTCCAAGTCAGCTTGCACCTCGTGGAAAACCAACCCTCCTGACCAATTAACAAGTCCGAGAACGTTTTCGCCCACAACCCAACGTGGCTGAATCTCCCGAATCGCTCTAAGCATCTCTGGCCAGAGGTGTCTCTCATCTTCTTTGCCAAGTCGTTTTCCTGCTGATGAGTAGGGTTGGCAGGGGAATCCTCCTGTGAGAATATCAATTGTGTTTGCATACTTTGTAAAATCTGATTTTGTAATATCTGTAAATTGCTCTGCGTTTGGCCAGTAATGGTGTAGGACTTTTTGTCCGAAAGTGTTCCACTCACAATGAAAGATATTTTCCCACCCCATCCATTCTGCTGCTAAGTCAAACCCTCCAATACCGCTAAATAGTGAGCCGTGATTCATAAGTTTATTTTAATCTATAATTATTAAGATTGCGTTATATAAAAAGATAATAAAAGCAATAACAATTATAGACATTAAAATATCTAATACAATTATTGAATGTGTTATAACAGCATAGCAAACAAATCCAATAAATAAAAGAATTAAAAAAGTAATTACTGCTGCTTTAATTTTTTTATTCATAATTGACACGCTTTAATATAATCCTCCCTCTGATGTTCAAATTCTATCTGCTGCCATCTGCACCCATGGGTATCGAGTAATGCCTCCCAGACCTCTTCCCAATATGCTTTGTCTTCGGAGTGCTGATGCAGGAGGCAGATAGCTGATTCGGCTGCGTTGAATGACAGATTCATATATATGTAAATCTGTTCGGCTTTGTTTTTTGGTGTCATTTTAAGTTCAGTTTCAAGCAATGTGGACATAGTGATTGTGTTTTAGTTGTGGCAGAAATGGTATAGTATTTACGGCATGAACGACATTTAATCCAAAAAGTTTTAATCAGTTTCATAACCCTATATTTTTCATGTGCATGGATATCTCGTTGTCGTTCTTTAAAGATAGCTGATCTTCAACACCACGCAGTGCATGGATGACTGTTGTGTGGTGCTTGATACCTGGGGAGAAGAATGCACCGATATCTTTAAGTTTCCAATGGCAGCGGTAATAAAGATAGTAAGCCAATATGGAACGTATGACAATTATATCCCTATCTCTTCTGCGAACTCGTAAAGCCTTGATGTCGCAATTAAAGTAGGTCAATACACGCTGAATTACGTATTCAGAGGTGTTGAGTCGTGCTGATTCACGAATGCCAGGGAGGACGTAAGGACTCACCATATATATATGTCGTTTTCGGTTACTCTGCCAAGGATTGCTAATAAAATTAATATGATTGTTACCCATACGGCTGCTTTATTTTCAGCATAAAATTTTTCCAATTCTTTCTTCATCGATTTTGGTTTTTAAGGTTTGAAGTTCTGTGATTCTGTTTGCAAAATAATCTGATAATTGCTCATCCTCAAGCCATGACTCGTATAACTCAATCTTTTGTTCAATGAGGCTCTTGATGGTGATTAGTTCGTAGGTGGTTAGTTGCATAATCTGTTTACTTTAGTAATTCCTTTAATGTTGTTACGTGATTTGAATGCTTGTGCAAAATTTTTTGCATCTTTTAATGATTTAGCTACAATAGTAATACTATCTGCAATGCCTTCGTTCTTGATAAATGATGCGGTGTAAGTGTTCATGTTGTTGTGATTTGAGATTCAAATGTATAACCATATTGTCAAATAAAAAAATATTTTTTATATTTATTTTTTACTATATTTGCAGTTCATCAAACATATTTAACACATGGAAGAAAAAGTAAGACAGAAGCCAGGTAGGAAGAAACTGCCTGAAGATCAGCGTAAACTAATCGTAACGGCTTACCTCACCGCTGATGAAAAACGTATTATAAATGAAAAATACGGGAATCTCAGCAAGGCAGTACGTACATTATTAATTAATAACTAAAAAAGCAGCAATGAAACAGGAACTCATTAAAGCACAAGACGCATTATCATTAGGCGAAACATTCCACAAATCAGGTATGTTCGCAGACATCAAATCAGCAAGTCAGGCAGTAGTTAAAATCATGGCAGGTGCGGAAATGGGCATCTCACCATTCCAAGCAATGTCGGGAATCCATATCATCCAAGGAAAGCCAACCATCGGAGCAGGACTCATGGCATCAAGAGTTAAAGCGAGTGGGAAGTACAATTATCGTGTAACTGAGATGTCAGACACCATCTGCACAGTAGAATTTACAGAGAATGGGCAGTCAATCGGAGTATCAACATTCACCATTGAGGATGCTAAGAAAGCAGGAACAAAGAACCTTGACCGATTCCCACGGAATATGCTTTTCGCACGTGCTATGTCAAACGGAGTTAGGTGGTACTGCCCAGACATTTATGAAGGGCCAGTCTACGTGCCAGAGGAGATGCAAGAGCCTGAGCATCCGATTCAGACACCCAAACGCATTCTTGATGAAGAGCAATGGGCAAAACTCATAGAATCGGTAAAGGGGGGTAAAAACTATGATTGGGCAATCGAAAATGTAGAGATGACACCAGACCAACGGAGTGAACTTGAATCTGCGAATTCCAATAACATCATTTTATGAAACGTTGGAAATTCAGACTTGTCTGGATATTAATCACATTATTCACCGCTGCAATATGGGCAGTAATAATAAATCACGTATGGAACTGACAACACAACAAAACGGGTGGCTGCGTATGGCAGACATGAAAAATAACCTATTTGATGAATTACAAAAGGCTGAACTTATGGTTCAGTCTTCATTAGAGGAAATCACCACGGATAACCTAAAATCTGCAAAGTCAATCATGGCATCTGCCAAGGATAAGAGAATGGCGTTCACTAGCATGATTACGGATAAACTCATAAACCCTGCAATGGAATATGAGAAGAGAATGCAGAACTTAATCAACGCTGCTGCCGTGGTGGAACTTGAGATGCGTAAGAAACAAGAGGAAGAAACTTTACAGGCTCAAGCACTAATTAATGAAGAGGCTGCACTGCGTAACCACATTACTAATGAGTATTTCAGGATTGCTGCGGAGAATAGGCTTAATTACCAGAAGGGTATTGATGCCTCATATCGCAACTGCCTGGCCAATCGTGTTCCTGTTGAGAAAATACCTGCAATGATAGCAGATATGAAACGGATACTATCACTCTTTGAGGTACCTGAAATGGCTAAATTTCAGCGTACACTTGTATCCGATGAAAGGGCATTGCAGATATTCCAATCCATTGAAAAGTATGATCCGAAACTCGACCTCAAGCGTTACCAATCTGAGGCTGAGAAAAAATGGATTAATTACGAAATGGATTTAGCCAATGCCGAGGTTGCAATCAAGGTACTTGAGAAACAAGCAGCGGAGAGAGAGGCTGAAATCGCTCAAGAGATAGCCATTGAGACGGCTACTAACACGCTGATTGCACAAGCTGAGACAATTACCCTTGAAACCCCACGCATTAAACGTGAAGTTAAAATTATCGTTGTGGAATCAGAGGCATGGGCAAAGGCAGTACTGGTTAATTTTATACGTGTATTCCCAGTTGATAAGTTACGTGTAAAGTCATGGAGTAAGCTGACTCTCGCTCAAATGGCTGAAGCTTTGGCGAAGTCTGGAGCGGAATTGCATAACCTTCAAACTGAAGAAGTATGCAAGTAAGTAACATCCAGTACTACCGAAACAACTTTGAGGCTTATAACACAATGAAAGGATATTCCTACTCAGGTATAACCAAAGGAGCAGGATTCACACCATCAGCAAAGATGCGTCTTGGTACTGCGGTGCATGAGTACCTACTTGAGCCTGAGAATTACAACCATGAGAATCGGGATATCGTTGTACCACTTGCCAACGCAGTTAAAGCCGAATTGGGAGCGTTATTACCATTCTTGGATACTGAGTTATCAGTATACGCAGAGTTCGAAAATAACGGTCTTATAATGCCTTATAAGGGCAGAGTCGACATGGTTAGAACGGGTAAGATAGTTTTAGATTTGAAGGTATCTGAAGTACCTTTACGAAACTCAATCCCTTATTTTGGCTATGATAGGCAAGTAAACGGCTACATGGCAGCCACTATGAGCGATTTGGGTATGATAATCCGAATTGATCCAAAGAATGCAAGGGTTGAGAAAAAAATGATACCTAAAGACCATTCGTGGTGGGAAGATCAGATATCACGTTTCGGAGTTCCAAAAGAAATTTATTAAAACCAATAATTATGAGTCAGTTATTTACAGGCAGCATCTGCGTTTCAGACATCGACAAGTCAAAGCTAACACAAGCCAAGAACGGCAAACTTTATCTTCAAGTAGACATTTGGATTAATGACCAACCCGACAATTATGGCAATACTGGTAGTATTTCCATCCGTCAATCCAAGGAAGAAAGAGAGGCTAAAACGAAAAAGACCTATATTGGTAACCTTAAACCCGTTGAAAAATCCAATAGTGCAGCACCCATAATGCAGGACTTACCTTTCTAATGTTCAATCTGTGATTTACCCCTGATGTGTCTACATTGGGGGATTTTTAAACTATTAATTATGAAAGAACGATATAACGCAGCACACAAAGAATGGTTTCAAGAACAATATCCAAACGCATGGAAAGATGGACTTTATTCACCTCCTCCGATGCCATCAGTCGCTAAAGCGAATGGATTAACTAAATACATCACTAATTTCCTCTTTTGGAAAGGTCACCGAGCCACAAGGGTGAATGTTCAAGGAAGAGTTGTTAAAGGTAAATGGATTCCGTCAAGTACGAGGAAAGGCAGCAGCGATATTAGTGCTACTGTGCGTGGCCGTAGCCTAATGTTGGAAATAAAATGCGGTGCTGATAAGCCACGACCAGAGCAATTACTTGAACAAGAAAGAGAACGCAGAGCAGGCGGAATTTATGAATTCATCAGCACACCAGAGCAGTTTTTGGAGTTGTATGATAAAGTTGTAAATTTGTAGAAAGTACGTTGTCGGGAAACCAACGTAGAATAATAACGATTTACCTCAAAGAGGTGCGGAAGTTTGTAAGAACAAACTTGTTTCCCCCGTGCCTTTTTGAGGTTTTTTCATTTTATGCAAGTATGTAATAAATGCGGAAGTACAAACATCATTTTACAAGATGTTGAATTTATTCAGTTTTTTGGGTGTTATGATTGTGGGAATAGAGGTAAAACACATGGTGATAGTTCATGTTGTAAAAAACAAGAATTAGTTCATGTAAGAGTTGAGCAGTCTAATGGATCATGGACAAGAAGACTTGCTTGTAAAAATTGCAAAAAAGTTCAAGGTAGGGTTATGGCAAAAGGTGATGATTACCATACTTTACAATTTATTACAAAAGAGAAAAACGAAGAATATTCAAATATTCATGAACGTGTAAATCATATATATTATCAATTAATTAATGATTTTACAAATGAAAGAGCAAGACGAGAAAAACTTGAATGGAAAGCAATTTATGATACATATATAAAATCTGAAAAGTGGAGGCAGAAAGCTGCAATAGTCAGGAAAAGAGATAATAACATCTGCCAAGCGTGTTTATCTGCTCCTGCACAAGCGGTACATCATTTAACATATAAAAATATATTCAAAGAACCACTATTTGAATTGGTATCTGTTTGCCATGCTTGTCATTCCCAAATTCATAACCATTAACTTTACTACCCCATGATAGAACAATATTATCACGATTACGCAGATTTAGGATTATTCCCCATTAGTGTTAATTGGGATGCAGAAAAGAAATCAACTTTTCACCCAGTAGGATGGGAGACTGCAAAAGAACTATTCCCACTACATAATACTCATAACGGGTTAATGGTGAGGATTGATGACGATTACGGGTGTCTTGACTTTGACCTAAAGAATACTCAAAATAAGGACATATTTAACCAATGGAAGGCAATTGTAATAAATACAATGCCTGATGTATATAATAAATTATACATTGAAGAAACAAGAAATAAAGGCTACCACGTTTGGTTTAAGTATACAGGACTAACACATAAAACAGGCATAGCCAAATCTGAGGAAGGTGCTGAAGTCATTGCAGTTTACTGCAAACGTAAACTTATTTACACTTATCCTACACCTGGGTATTCTCTTTACCACCAATCAATGGAGGATGTAGGCTATCTGACATCAAAGGAATATCAATACTTAGTTGAGACAAGTCAGCTTTTCAATGAGTATAAACCAAAATACGATCCAAATAAGAAGGCGGTAAATTACCCAATAGAACATCAAGATGTTCTGATGAAATTCGATAAAGTTCTATCTGATGATAATTTCACGCAGATATTAAATGAGATAGGTCTTGAGCAAGTATATGATTTTAGGTACAAGCAGAAAGATTCTTTTGTTGCATTTAGGCGTAAAGGGTCAGAGGCTTTGTATTCTGCAAAAGTTTATTATAAGAGTAAAAGAATGATGCTATTTACGGCATCAATGCCAGAATACCCATCATGGCACGATAAAGAAGAATATGAAATATGGTCTTTGCCACCATCATTTATCCTGTTTTATAAGAATGATAGAGACTGGGATACAACTGTTGAAGTATGCAAAATGATACTTGATGCTCAAGGCGAAGAATTACCAATAGTGGAAAATGAAATAAAATTTCCATTTGAGATATTCCCTGAGACAGTCCGAGAATCTTTATTTGATGTGGCGAGAGAACGTTCAATGTCTCCAGAATTCTTGGCAACGGCAGGAATTTGGGCAGTTGCATCACTTGCAGGATCAGTTTATTATTCTGATATAAGAGGAGCAAATAACATTTTATTTTGTTTCCTTGTCGCTCCGATGTCAGTTGGTAAATCTCCTGCTTATGATGTTATGTGGCAAAACCCAATGAAGCCAATACTTGAACAAGCTGATAGGGAATATGATTTTAAACTCAAAGAATGGGAGATAAGGCGAAAGAAGGGAATGAGTGAAAAAAAGTTTTATGATGAGCCTAAACCAAAGAGAATTATCCCCATTTTGAAAGACGGGACAACTGAAGGATACACTGTTTTGTGTATGCACCAACCAAGTGGAATTGGTGTGTATGTAGATGAGGCTGAGGAGATTATGAACGCTGCCTCACATAAAACTACAAATAACTCTATATCATTTTTTACCACTGCTTTTAATGGTGGTAGGTATGGCAAAGTTCTTGCTAATAGAGATAATGAGAGGGTAGTTCAGAACCTAAATATCAGCCTTCTGCTCGGCACACAAACTGATAGACTTTCGCAAATATTCACCTCAGATACCATTGTTTCAGGTTTCGCATCACGTTTTTTAATGTGCGAATCAGATTATATTTTACTTAATGAAGATGTAGACCCATTTAGCAAAAAAGGTGATATACATTATGATTGGGTAACTATACTTGAAACTTTATATCATAATCAGATTAGATATAATACTGATACTAAATATAAAATAAAGATTCAAGCTACTGATCAAGCCGTTGAACTCTACACCCAAATATCAAGAGATGAAATTAAGGAAGCCAATAAACGTATAAAAAACAGAGTTGATGGTTATATCCTTGGAACTCATGCTAAAATGTCCAATTATTTTGGAAGATTAACGCAAGTTGTAGCCATAATGCAAAATCCCGTAAACCCTGTTATTGATTCTAATATTGTAAGATTATCACATAGGCTTTATAAGTACTATTCTGAAACCACAATACGCTTAATAGGTCAACTTAAGGAGAAAGCAGATACTGGGTTGCCAAAGGATTTAAATAATTTATATGATGCTTTGCCAGATACTTTTACACGAAAAGAAGCAGTTCAGGTTTGTACAAGGATAAATTTGAATGAAAGAAAATTCGATTCTGCAATAAGGAATGCCAATTTTTCAAAGTTGTTTATTGCTCATGGAAGTGGGAAATACACGAAAAAATGATGATTATTACACAAAAATACACGTCTTTGTGTACGCTGAAACGCACTACTGACAAGCGTTTACACAATTACACGTGTAACGTATATAGATATAAATAATTATATATATATAATATAGAATTAGTGTAAGCCTTTAACAGAATATGAAAATGTGTAAAAACGTGTGTATGTGTAAAAATCGGCTGAAACCCTTATTGGCATTGAGTTTGACAATTACACAATAGTGTGTAATCACGTGAAATTATCGGAATAAAAAATATTTCGCCATAAATATCCAATTCTGATTAATTTTGTTTAAATGGCGAAGAAAGGTTTTTACATACGGCATAATACCAAAGACAATAGCATAATGCTGAATGTCTTTGTGGAGGATTTTAAGGCGTATTTAGACACTTTGCAGACGGATGATGGTTGGGTTAAGCTGAGGATATTTGAGAGGCAAGAAGTGGACTCTAAAGGCTTTACACACGATATGCACGCAATAGTCTTGAATAAACAAGGAGAAAATCATGAGCAACGTTAAAGGATGGGGTGGAAAGAGACCTGGAGCAGGTCGGAAAAAGAGGATGGATGAAGAGGAACAGATGGAGAAATTATCTGTGTTCGAGCCTGATGCCTTCAAGGCTTGGGGTGAGAAAATCAAGGAAAAGGATATGGAAGCCATTAAACTCTTTGTGAAATACTACCTTGGCGAACCAGTAAAGAAAGTAGAGCAGACAATCGAAGGCAATTTATCAGGATTAGTCGTAGAAATAATCAATGGGGCAACCGCTGAAAATACAAACAAGTAGAGTATTTGAAATCCTCAAGGATTCATCTTCCCGTATTAGCGTGATGCAGGGCGGATCACGCAGCGGTAAAACGTACAACATAATCCTATGGTTTGTCATCAAACTCCTCCAAGAACGTGGCAAAACGCTTTCGATTGTAAGGCAGTCACTACCAAGCATCAAGGGTTCGGTGCTGCGTGATTTCATTGAGATTCTGCTCAAGATGGGGATTTACGATGAGAGTAATCACAATAAAACAGAGCAGACTTACAACCTCAATGGGAACCTGGTTGAGTTCGTTTCCGTTGACCAACCGCATAAAATACGGGGAAGGAAGAGAACTTACTTATTCATGAATGAGTGTACTGAAATGTCTTATGAGGCATGGGTGCAGCTTACGATGAGGACTGAGGGTAAAATCGTATTAGACTATAACCCATCGGATGAATATCATTGGGTGTTTGATAAAGTCATTCCAAGGGATGATGCTGATTTCTTTATAACCACATACAAAGACAATCCATTCCTGCCGAAAGAATTGGTAGCTGAAATAGAACGCTTAAAGGATGCTGATGAAAACTATTGGCTCGTTTACGGATTAGGTCAGAAGGGAAATCAGAATGACACAGTTTACACTCATTGGAGGCCAGTAACCAATATGCCTGAAGGTGAGACGGTTTACGGGTTAGACTTTGGATTTAATAACCCATCAGCAATGGTTAAGGTGGTATTTCATGATGGTGGTATATATGCTGAGGAGATGTTGTATGAAACTAAGCTGACAACAAATGACCTTGTAGAGCGGATTAAGAATCTTGGCATTTCAGCCTATGATGAGATATTCTGCGATTCTGCCGAGCCTAAGACCATTGAGGAACTTGTACGGAATGGATTCAATGCAAAGCCTTCAAACAAAGATGTCTTTGTTGGAATTCAAAAGATAAAATCTTTACCTTTCTTTGTGTTGGATACTTCAGCCAACTTAATCAAAGAACTCAAGAACTATAAGTGGAAAACGGACAAAAATGGCAAGAGACTTGATGAACCTGTTAAATTCATGGATCATGCCATTGACGGACTTAGATATAGTGTATACACGAAATTAAACGCACCCCAACTAACTTGGGGTATAATATAACAATATGGGTGTTTTAGATATATTCAAGAAGAAAGGACTTAATCCGAATATCGGAGCTCAAAGAGAAGTTCAAGCCGTGAATGGTGTTGTACTTCAGCCGTACTATCAACAGGCATACGTTGATGATGGTTATCTGGGTAATTCGGATGTTTACGCAATTGTGACATTCCTTGCACGTAAAGCGGGTTCAATACCTTGGTACGTTTACAAGATGAAGCCAGGCGAGAAGGCTAAAACATCATTAGAACGTTATAAGCAACTCTCCAAGGGTCTGCACAACAAAGGTGCTTTTGAACGTGCCTTGATGGAGCGAAAGAACGCCTATGAGGAAAACATGGTAACTGGGACTCCGTTGGCTAAACTACTTGAGCGACCAAATCCATCACAGGCACAAGACCAGTTCTTTCAGAACTTATTTGGATATCGAATACTGAGCGGAGAAGGTAACATCTATGGCAACGATGGTAATATAGAGAATGGGAAATTCCTTGAACTCAACGTTTTGCCGACTCAATTACTTGAGATTTACCCTGATCCTAATGACCTTTACGGGTTGATTGGATACAAACTCATGGTTGCTCAAGGTATCAACATTCCAAAGGCGAATGTATGTCATTGGAAGTCTTGGAATCCAGATTTTAACGATGTGACTCGTTCTCATCTTAGAGGCGTTTCCCCACTTCGTTCAGCGTGGAAACTGTTGAGGATGTCGAATAACGCAGCGGATGCAAGTGCTAAGATGACACAGAATGGAGGAGCGAAGGGTGCATTGGTACCTGAAGTGGTAAATAACAATGTGCCTCAAATGACTCCTGAACAGGCATCAATTATTCAACGTGCTATAAATGAGCGGATAAACGGAACTGACAACAAAGGTTCTGTTGGTGTGATGCAGTACCCGTACAACTACCTAAACTTCGGGTTGTCATCGGTTGACATGGAACTTGTGAAGACTCTCCAAATGACACTGCACCAATGGTGCAGGGTATTCGGTATGCCTATTGTGTTGTTTGATACCGATACATCAAGCTACAACAACTACACGAATGGGATGCGTGACCTGATTACCAACACCATTGCACCACTTTGTGCGGAATTGAGGGATGAGTTAAACTCTTGGCTTGTTCCAAGATTTGGGGATAACGTATATATCGATTACGACATTTCAGCACTACCAGAACTACAAGCAGACATGGAGAAGATGGTGGCTCAGCTCAAACAAGCCGATTGGCTGACCTTTGATGAGAAGCGTACTGCGATGGGATATGAAGAAAAGGGAGGTGCTTATGCCTCATCTTATGTAAGCGGAGGCATGATGCCTTTAGAAATGGCAATGATGGATTTAACGGTACCTGATGACAATAATGGAAATGGTGTATGAGAAATACCCAAAGACACAAGCAGAACGTAACTGCTTGATAGAGAAGAGGATGATGGATGCCTTGAGGGCAGCGTATAAAACAAGATTAGAAAATGAACGCAAAGCAGCGGAAGGAATACTGGATGAAAACGGAGAGGCTACGAGCAGGGCTTGATAAAAAGTACTTTGAGCAGATTCAACAATCTGTTTGGAATACTTTCAAGCGTTTTGCTCGTGATATCGAAGTCATCGGTATTGATGCTGCACGTTCACGATTGGGATTGGATTTGTGGGATAAGGAGATGTTGAAGATATTCGAAGCCATGTACAAAGAATCCGTTTTGCTATTTGGCAATAGTGTTTATCGTGCATTGAGGATTGAATCACAAAAGGCTGAAACATTAGGATTTAATCGTGAGTGGACTGATGCGGTGCTTGAGTTCTTGTTAAAGCAGGGATTTGTCTTGGTGGCTGATATAACATCAACTACAAAGAAGAAACTAAACGATATCGTGACAAAGGGGATTGAAGAAGGCTTAGGCGTGGATGAGATTGTGAAACTCATACTATCCGATGAGAACTTGGCTTATTCAGCAATGAGGGCAAGAAGGATTGTCAGAACAGAGGTGATGAGATCTTCGAATATAGGTGCGATGAAAGGAGCGGAGGCACATGGATTCTATGTAGATAAAGAATGGATATCTGCAAGGG
>Ga0208787_1000477_pt1 | contig 19083 bp, 7 predicted proteins | sample Wag4_2014_7_11_FD_187362 | JGI IMG/M metagenome (GOLD analysis project Ga0208787, IMG submission 187362) | Fresh water microbial communities from Ohio, USA - Utica-2 Time Series HT 2014_7_11 (SPAdes) (version 2) | ecosystem: Environmental > Aquatic > Freshwater > Water tank | place: USA: Ohio... | reverse complement strand
ATTTTCTATAGGCGCGTCAAATACTTGCAAACTCGATGTTTTTTGCCGCGGAATATAAACTTTCTCCAATCGCGTAGATAAAACAGCCGCAGCCCACGAAAGAGAAGAAAGAGAACATACTAGAAACCGAGCACCCAACATGATTTTATAATCCACCACAACATCATTTGATTCAAATGCAATTGCATATCGCTTGCAAAAATAATCAATATATAGTTTTTCTATTTCGAGCCGCGGCGCATTACACAATAAACATATTTTACCGCCAGCTACCAAATTCGCCTCTGTTTTTATAATACCTTGTATTAGTTCATCCAAACATTCTGGATGTGTTACAGCGCACAAATCATCATTGAGGAAATCTTCGAGGCGCAAATGTATTACTATATCGTATTTTGGCGGCGGCGGCGCGCCCCCCACACCCCCCAACAATAAATCACCCACGCGATATCGTATCATTTTTTTCTCCGGAGTGTGTCCCACCAAAATATCACCCGCATTTTTCGTCATGTGTTCCAAAAGTTCGGTGCGATATTTTGTAAAACAGTGATTTTGACAATACCCGCGAAATATTACTATACTATTATCTTCTATTGCAGGCAATTTTTCACTATTAATCCACAGTAAAAAATCCTCGTCTTCCATGTAAATAAGAGAACACGTGGTAGGTATTCTTTCTCCAAACATACCGCGCGTCGCACCATATTTAATACAAAAAAGCGCCGAAGCTAAATAACGAAAAATCAAATTACCTAAACGGCCATCGGGAAACTCATATACGCGCATTATTAAATTGTTCTATTTTTTTCTTTAGCATCTGCCGCATGAGAATAAAACCTTTCGCGCCAATATTTCAGCGTCAGTTTTTCAAATGAGAATCGCCGCCCCGCGAATTCATCGCGAATTTCGGCCATGCGCGGCAGAGTTACTTCGCTCCATTCTTTTACTATCCATACTGGCAAATCAGCGAAAAGCTCATCTAATGGCGACGTTTTCACAATAACTATATTTCCAAGAACGAGAGATTCCCATGTACGATGGCAGTCATAACCATTTCCATGCGGAGAAACAACAAATGCGAATTTAATTTGATTTTTATAACATTCTTCGCGCACAGTTTTTCGCGGCTCATACCATATAACTTCCTGTGGTATTTCGCGCATTGCGTCGAATCTGTCGCTCGCATATTTTCTTATATCAAGAGCAAAATGAAAATTACTATAACACTTTAATTCGCGGTCGCATAAAGGCGGGGCACTCCGCATAATCGCGTCTATTTGTAATTCTTGTGCCATTGGGCTCATTTTTGCCCCCCATTCGTGTCCGCCGCGCGAGATAGAATGATAGTCTAAACCTATAGGCATCTTTGTGATTTTTGGAGAACTTACTACACAATTCTGTGCATACCAGTGCACTAATTTATCAGACTCCAACATTTCGCGAAATTGTTCATCGCTTAAAACATCGCGCGGAAATGTTTCGTCCGCGTCGCCAGAAACAAGAACAAATTTCCGGCGAATATTACGAAAAACCTGATAAAATGACTTCATATCTGCATTGCACATATATATGACAGTATAGTCTGGCATATCTGCGCGCGTAGGGTCGAAATTATAATTAATAAAACGGCAATAGTGAGGTGTCATACTGCGTATTTGACACGATTTTATAATTCCATAAGAAGACACATATTGACAAAAGTTCTCTTCGGACATATATATATTCTTTAATTTTATAATATCTATATATGGCTTACGCACAAAAAAACATAAAATCACCCAAATATCGTGCAGATAAATTTTTTTATGTTTGTAGTTATGGCGGTTGTGGTTCTTGGATGCTTGTTCGTTATTTGGAAAATTTTGGCAATGTATATCATGTTCATTCGAAATGTCCTCCTAACAAATTGACCTATGTTGGAAGAGAAAATCTAGGCGCGACATCGACGAGTTTGAACATAAAAGAAGAATGGTTTAATGATATTGTTATACCAGATGAAGAATTACACAAATACAAGGTTATTTACATATATAGAAACCCATTGGATGCCATATATAGTCGTTTTTTGAGACCAGATCATTTAGAAAATATTGAGGTCAATCCAAAATTAACATTACTTGATATTGTAGAACAAAAAAGAGATTTATATAATATTTATGATTTTTATAAAAATTATACACAGCCACCCCCGCCACCGGTGAATAGGAATTACAAAATTTATTGTGTTAAATATGAAGATTTTTTTGAAAATATAGAGAACTTCAATCGCGAAATGGAGATACCGGATTGTCCGCAGTTTTACCCGACAAAAAAAGAAACTTCGCGCGAAGAAATATTGCGCGAAGTTTATAGAGACTTGAATGAACAAATGAGCGCGAACGATTTTATAAAAATCGTTTAGCTGCATGAGTGAGGCGGCAAATATCTAGACATAGGATATTCTTGTCCATAATGGTCAACACCACCGCTCTTATAAAACTCTTTTGCATTGGGAACACGCCCACCACCATGACATAAAAACATTTCGGGCGCAAAATGATCAATATTATTTTGCATAACACTATCATCTAGTGTAAAATAATAATTCGCAGTGCACCACCAGAAATTCCCACTATAATGAGTATGAGGAACATGCTGATAATTTACACCAACTGTGTCATATGTATCTAAAAATACCAAACACTCTTTGTGGCGCGCAATCAAAAAATATTCCATATAGGTTCTCCAGTCATTAACATTGCTATCACACAAAACAGCCTGGGTTTGTTGACCAATTCCTTTTGTATGAATATAAAGAAACTTATCACCCGGCTTAATAAATGATTTTATTTTTCCGAGCGTGAAGCCTTCATGGGATTTGTCATAATACTTAACTGCGGCAATTTTGAATTTTTCACCAGATCGACCGATTAGGTTAATAACTCTTTTTCCAAACTCTTCTTCGCCGGTAATAAAACAATATATGTTATTAACTTGTTCATATAGTCCAGAAAATACAATTTTTGCTATTTGATCTTTTACAATAAAGAACGTGTTTGGGTTGCAATGAATATGATAAAAAATATGTGTTTCTGTGAGTAAAGATTTTTGTTCCGGGTTATTCATATATGTTTATTATAAAAATATTTTTTATATTAGTACGCGGGGGGGCGCCCGAGATTTATAGAGAACCATACTCTATTATTTCCAATAAATTTATAGATATATAATCATACATAACACCCAAATCAACCATATCTACTTGTAATGTCGCGCGACCGCCACCGAAAACATTTTCGTGATATTTGTGCAATAAATTCATATATTCCATATCAATGTTCTCTTCTCCGGAGCGGTCGCGCTTTTTCTTCCGCTCATTTGCATCGGTTGGTTCCGTATACAAATAAACCGTTTTTATTTCAGGTATTTCCGCAATAATGGTTTCATACCATTTCATATATACTTTATATTCGATTTCGTTCATTTTACCAGTATCATGCAGCATTTGCGCGAAAATTTCCGCGTCTGTTTTAATGCTGCGTTCACATACAATTATTGTGTTTCGCGGATTTTCGCGAATTGCGCGCCGCAACATTTCCGCGCGAGTTTCTAAACACAACATTTGAAAGACAAATGCGTATTTTTTCTGTTCGGCGCAATAACATTCGAATATATTTCGGCCGCTGCCGGCGGCGATTTTGTTCCATTCATCTATGGGTTCTTCCAAAAATACGATGCGGTGGCGTTTAAATAAAGTGTTGTATAGGAGAATAGCGACCCCGATATTAAATATGATGTTTATTTCCGGTGGAATAATCATCATAGAGAACAATAATATGGGAAATTGTATAGAAATATGAACTATTCCAGAAAATAATGTATATGGTTGTCCGCGACTCTCATACATGTACCGCAACCTTCTAATTAGGGTGGATTTTCCCGCGCCGATGTTGCCTTCAATTGAAATAATCATTTGTGGGGTCTGAATAAATATGTTTTGTGTTATACCGTCCAATATAAAAATATTGTATCAATTTCGTGCCTGGGGGGGTCTCGAAATACCTACGCTCCGCGTAGCTGAATTTTGGAGTATGCTGACTCATCGACCGCGCTGCATATATTCATCCCGTCGCACGCAAATCCAGTCAGGTATGCAAAATAAATCACCGTGCCAATTACTCTTCATTTGAGGATAAAAAACGGTTTCCGCACAATAAGCCAAATAACCGATAACAGACGAAAAACTCCCGTTTGATAAAATCAAATATCTGCAAGTACTACCAAATTGTATAGTTTTTACAGGAGTCTCATTTACGAGAATCGCACCATATTTATTTATAATTTTTTTGCAAATTTCGTGGTCTGGACTATCGCTAGAAATATATAGTTTATCATATTTCAATCCAGCATGAGAGAGAACTTTATCATAATATTCGAAACCTGGATTCCAATGTACTACGTCTCCTAATCTTACATGTATAAAACAATTTGATTCTCCATATTTATCTTTAAACGGATTTTTCTCCATAATTCCCGCTTTTATTCGGGGGCTGCGCAAATAATTATACAAATATTTTATTGTGGCCGTTTTTTGGAAATAGCATTCGTTTGCATTTAAGTTTGCATTTACTAAAATTTTATTATTAACTACTTTTTCAAAAAGTTCATCATTAAACATAACTGTGTGTTTGTGTGTCAGGTCGCCGGAAAAGAGAGGTACGCCCAAATCCATTATTTCATCATAATGGTCATATGTTGCTGTCAAATTCCCGCGTTCAGCTGCAATGCTAACACATAAATTACGGAGAAAACAGTTGCAGAACCTAGAATGGTGTTTAACGTCAGTTGTAGTCATATTATATTTTTGTACGGATTTTTTTGAAGGCGCGCGCGCCGCGCCGCCCCGTCTCCACTCAAAATACATATAATTTATATATATGTCTCCGACGATTATTACATTTACGAGTGAAATAATCGACAGTAATTCCATAAAATTATATTGGACTGGAACGTATGATACAATCACTCTGGAAAAATCGATAAACGATTCAACATTTACAACTGTAAAAACATCATATTCAGGTTCGTCATATACATTTACTGGCCTAAATTCAAATACAGTATATTATTTCCGTATTACTCCATATGACTCCAGTAGTACAGCTGGAAGCAGTGAATCATTATTCGCAATAACGCCAATGTCTATGACAATAAATACATTCTATTCAGGAACAACAACAACTAGCTCAATACCACTTTATTGGTCTGGCTCATTCTATAAAGTTGCAATTTACTATAAGAGAACAGTGGATACATCATATAAACTTTTGGCAACTTCAGCAGGAACTTCGTCTTATAATGCGACAAACCTATCGGCAGATACATCATACAATTTCTATATAACACCGTACAATTTAAATAATGAATCTGGAACATCATCCTCAATTATAACAGCATATACTGATTATACTTCATATATTTCAGATTTTCATTTAGGTAATATAACATCTAGCACAGTAGATTTAAGTTGGAATGGGGAGTTCTCTTTTATTAAAGTGCAAAAAAGCACTGATGGTGGCTCGCACTATGTAACTGATACTAAATTAATTGTTTATGACAATAGTAGCAGCGAGATTTCTTCTTCCGGATCGTGTACTATAAGTGATTTATCTCCATACACATACTATTATTTCCGGATTGTTCCATACTCGGAAAACCATAATGTAGGAACAACATCATCAGTTGTTTACGGGAGAACATTGATGGGAATTTCCACTTTTTCATATGATACTCCAACTGTAAATAGTGTAACACTATCATGGACTGGTATTTATACGAAAGTAGCCGTGAAAAAAACATACAACAATAACACTTTTACTGTGGCCACTGTAACAAACGACGCAACAGATACAACGCAAACCACCAGCGATTCGTATACTATATCAAATTTGAGCCCATATACATCTTATACATTCTTTTTGCTTCCGTATAATAATAATACTTCTACTACAAAAACATCAAGTGCAACTATAACAACTGATTTTTCAGCTCAAATAAATCCTTATATTAGTAATATAACTTATAATAGTGCGTCTATTTTATTTGATACATCTGGTGCCACATCGCCGTATTATTCTTATGTTCTCGTGGAATATTCAACGGATGGCGGATCTACATATAGTGATTTATCATACGTCTCTGCTACAACTAGTTCAAGTTCTCCATATACTTATGTTGCTGGAGATTTATCTGCGAACACAGAATATTATTTCCGAGCGACGCCATATAGTTTATATGATGTTGCGGGGTCTTCCACTGTTCTCAATACAACTACAGACGGTTATATTTCTGCGGCGCAAATATATTTGGATTCGTCGAGTCAAATTGTCGTGGATTTCTCCGGCATTTATTCATATGTGCGCGTGAAATACGGAACAGATTCATCCGTATCTAATGGCGTGGTTTCCACAAGTGAGAACTCATACACGTTCTCTTCGTCAGTGGCGTCTTCTTCTTCAGTATATTATTTCAGCATTGTTCCATATAATAACGCGGATGTTTCTGGTGATTCATATACAACTTTATATAATCCAGTTGTATCAACATTCTATGTGTCTAATTCTACGTCATCAACAAACACACTTGTTTTGAGTGGAAATTATACAAAGGTTCTCATACAACAGGCGACGAGAAGCTCAGCTACAGCGAGTACACCCACAACATATACAGACGTTTCTTTTATTGATGGTTCTGGTGTGAGTTCAACAAACACAATAACTCTATCTGGAGCAAGCACTTCGTCGGCAATATATTATCGCGCGATTCCATATTATAATAACTACGCCGGAAATGATGCTTCTGGTGCGGCTACAGACGCACTATATGTTCCAATTATAGATTCTATAAGTGTAAATGTAAATGGACAATATGATATTTGTCTCAATTGGACGGGAATATATGATTACGCGCGAATACAATATGCATCTTATGGAAGTTCTACATATTATGATATATGCGCAAATTATGCAACAAACGACACAACTGACGGAAATACATATCGCATAACGGGAAGCGATAGAGATTTCAGCGGAAACTCATATAAATTACGTGTTATTCCTTATTCATATGCAGATTCTTCAAATACAATTGGTATTTATAATGAAACATATAATGCTTCTATTTCAAGTATAGATGCTAGTGCAAATTCTACTTTGGCATCAGACATAAATACTACTATTTTGTATTTTTCTGGATATTATGATACCGTATATATATATTTCCGCGAAGATGGAGCGAGTTATGGAAGTGAATATATAGAAATAACAGACGGAAGTACATACGCATCAATTGGTGGTTTAACGACAAACACCAAATATTATTTTAAAATAGTTCCATATAACGAAGATGACCTCGCAGGTATGACATCACAAGAAGATTCTGTAACAACACAGTCTATGTTATCTGGACTCGACCTATCATATAGTGCAGCAAATTCATCTTCTACCGCCGTATATTTCACATGGAATGATACAGGATATACATATTTTGATGTTTATGATTCAGCGGACACATTTTTGCAGAGGTATTATAGTAGCGGACAAACGTATTATAACAGTAGTGGTATAGAGACACTATCTTCTAACACAACATACACATACACAATTTATGTTTATGACTCTATAGGTTCCACAGAAACAACCACAATATCGGCGTCTACATTATCTGCTACTTCTCGTGAGATCAATATGACAACACTCAACTACGCTTCAGGTGTTACATTTACTTGGGATCCTGTTGGATATAAAGAAATAACTATTCAAAACATAACAACGGCTGCGGCGCCAACTATAGCGACGGATACACCTTATTACGACAGTTATTCTAATGAAGATTCTACATATTTCTTACCAAATACACAATACACTTATGCGATTCAAACAACATGTGATCGCGGCAATATAGTAAAAGAGAACAAGACTATTACAACTGCCGCTGAATTGGCATTCTCGGTTCTCTATACAACAAATAATTCAGTATGTATTCGTGTACGTGGCGCATATAGCGGTTTCGCAGTTTATGCTGGAACAGATCTCGAACAAATGGAGGTTATAGAACGTAAATTAGATGTATATCCAGCGAGAACTGAGATGCCTACGGACTTATTATATTACTATCCATTTGATACGAATCTGTGTGATTATTCCACCGGTTATGCATTGGAATCGCGCTCTGCTGTCGGCGGCGGCGGCGGCGAAATAGTACAAAATGAGAGTACAGTTGGTCTAGGATGTCTTTATTTGTCGGAAACGGGAGTAAAACTTCCAGCATGTGAGTGTGCACCGAAAACATTGGCGATGTGGGTTAACCCGTCGGTTGCAGCGGAAAGTGCAAAAATTTTCGATTTCGTTTCATCAACAAATTCATACAGAAGATGGTATTTGGGAATGAACGGAACATTATATTATTGCTACGAAGATGATGGAGAGAACATTATTTCTACGGAAATGCAAATTGCGCCACCACCCGAGCAAAAATGGACACATATAGCAATTACGGTTGATGGGGATACATGGAGTGTTTATATAAATGGTTCTCTTTCTGAAACAAAATCAGGATGTTTGGAGCCCCAATTAATGAGTACAGACTACAATTACATTGGAAAGAGTTTCATTGCACACGATGAATATTATAATGGGTATATAGAAGATTTGCGTATATACTCGAGAACTTTATCTGCGGACGAAATAATGAAACTATATAATATGGGTTTCCGCGATTTCACAATTACAATGCAGCCTGGAGCTACATACTATTTACAATTAGCGCCACAAAATGGAGCAGGTGAATATGGAGAACTTACTCCCGCGCAAATTGTATCTCTATAGACACATAACACCAAATGCATATGCATGAAATAACAAAAACACATAATAAAATCGATAAATCATTATGTGTTTTTTGGGATACGAATACTCCCATGATATATTATAACATATGTCTTCTGCGGAAGTATCTTATTTAACTGCGGAGGTTTATGATACAAATACAATAAAACTGTATTGGGGAGGCGGAAGCGGAACTGTTGTTCTCGAGCAATCGTCAGACAAAAAAAATTACACAACAATTGCAACTACTTCGTCGAATCCATATACTGTTAGCGGATTAACATCAAATACTGTATATTATTTCCGCGCAACATCAACAACCGGAACAACTACAGTACAAACAAACGTAACACTTCCTTACACCGCTCAACTAAAAACATTTTATTCCGGAAAAGTTTCAAGTAGTGAAATACCACTTTATTGGTCTGGATCATTCTATAGTGTTAAAATACAATACAAACGCTCATCTGACACAGTTTACCAAAGTATCACACTTACCGGAAAAATTTCATATCAACTCACTGATTTAGATGCAGATACAACATATAATATAATTTTAACACCAATATACGTATCTGGTGAAGAGAGTGATACTACATATTCTATTAATGCTACAACAGATTACGTTTCTTATGTCGATATTAGTTTAGCTAGTATTGGAAGCGAGACTGCAACAATGACTTGGTGGGGATATGCAGAATACATAAAATTCCAGGCATCGACTGATGGAGACACATATACTACATATTCTACATATAATTCGTATTCAGATACTTCAGGTACAGCAACAGTTTATGGTTTAACGCCATATACAACATATTATTTCCGCGCGGTTCCATATAATGTGAATTTTGAACCAGCGGATAATTCTACAACTACATCCGGAACAACATATTCAGGTATAACCGATTTTTATTCGAGCAACATAAAATATAATCAAGTAGTTCTCAATTGGGCTGGAAATTATGATATATTGAAGTTATACAAATCATACGACGGCGGTTCAACATACAATTATTTGACAGAGTTCGACAGCTCTACAAAATCATATACAGATACGAATGTTTCTGATGCTACAACATATTATTATTATTTGATTACTACTGACTCAAACTACGGTGTTGATGTATCTTCATCTGTACTAGAATGTTTTACTGATTACAATAACTATATAGATGCAGCAGTAGATGCCACTACGAAAAATTCGATGATTTTACGTATTTATTCGACCAGTGTTTTCGTTTCCGCGCTTGTGCAAATTTCGGCGGATTCTGGTAATACATATTATGATCTATCATATTTGACACAAGATCCAGCCGACGGAGAATATACGTATTATGCGACAACATATGACGGAACAAACGCACTTTCAAACAACACGGAATACACATTTAAAATAACACCTTATGGATTATATGGAAATTCCGGAGAATACATAACATTCAGTGATTACACTCTGGGAACAATATCCATATTTGATTTAAGCTCTATTGATACGACGTCGTTGCAATTAACATGGTCTGGAACATATTCAACCGCGACAATAAAATACGGAACAGATTCCACTCTTTCCAGTGGAACCACAACTATTACTGGATTAACAGACACATCTTACGTTATGACAGTTTCATCGAATATTTCTTATTATTATTGTATAATTCCAGTAAATGAATCAGGCGTTGACGGAAGTTCGTCGTCTATTTTGTTCAATCCATCAATATATTCTATTTATTTCTCAGACGCATCTGGATCGAAAACTACGCTCCGATGGCAGGGAACATATAGTACTTACACAATACAAACCGCGTCGAGCTCTGATGGAACATACTCAGACGTAGATGGGTATACGAATGTTTCTTCGCCGAGCTTTTATACAACGACACTTTCTACAAACCAACTTCTATATGCACGAATAATACCATATAGTGATAAATCCGGTCAAACTTCAACAGAAGTATACAATCCTATTGTTATGGATTTCGCCGCACCTACAATAGACGCATCACAAATAGTTCTATATTGGCGCGGCAGTGGAACAACATACAATTATGTATCATTGAAGAGCTCTTCTGGATCGGCAATCCCAATAGATATTTCGACACATATGATAGGAAACGCTATAACAATAAATTCTTCATATATTTCTGACATAGACCCAAAATATACGTCATACAAATTTTATTTGACTCCATTTTCAGATGGTTATAAGACAAATATTAGCTTCGATGCTAGTGGAGCTCAATATACTTTAACTACACCCGCAGTTTCTTATTTATATATAAGTGATATAAGTTATTTGAGCACGACTTCTTCTACAAAAATGACACTTAATTGGTCAGGAGAATATACTGGATTATACATATATAGTTCGACCGACGGCGGGGCAACATATTCAAAGGTATCAACTATAGGCGATTATGATAGTTTTACATATGCAACTATAAATTCAGGAACAACATATTACAAAGTTCAACCCTACTACGGAAGTACATCGGGAGTAATGAGTGATGCAGCATATATACCATCTATAACAGATATTTCTATCTCACAAATATCATATTTGGCTTCTGGTGCGTCAGCGGATTCGCTGACACTTTCTTGGACTGGAACGTATGGTAATGTAACACTTCAATATTCCACAAATAATTCTACGTTTTACGATTTGTCCTCTGGATTCTCAGCTGCAAGTTTTGTGGTAGATGCGACCGTTTTAACTGGACTTGATTTGTCATCAAACATATACTATTTCCGCGCAACACCGTATTGTTCTGGTGTGGGAACAGGGGCTGCAAAAAAAACCACGGGATTGACTACATCGGCGGTTTATAATACTTTGGTCGATACTATTTATTTGGATGATATAAGTTCTTCTAGTGCGACATTATATTTGTCTGGAACTTTTGACAAAGTCGTTATTGAATCATCTACGGATAATTCTACGTTCTCAAATTTGTCTGGATATTTGTCATCGTCGACAACATCTGTCGCTCTTTCTGTCAGCTCATCTACTTCATATTATTACCGAGCAGTTCCTTATTATTACTCCAAAAGTGCGAATGGAGGCGCGGGTGGTTATTCTGCATGTATAACTTCTTCTACTGTATATGTTCCAACATTTTCAAGTTTCTATGTAAGTACAATAAACTCCAATTCGGTAGAAGTAACATGGGATGGAACATTCGACGAAGCTACTCTAGAATATTCAGACGATAGTGGACTCACATGGACTACAATATACACTATAACATCTTCTTCAGGTTCTCTTACGATAGATGATTCATATGTATCAGGAATTTCACCACAATATCAAACATATTATTTCCGCGCAACACCATATTCTACTGCTACTGGAGTACAGCAAACTACATATAATCCATCTATTTCTTATATAAATATTCCTTCAATTAGTTCGAGCTCAATTACACTCGAATGGACGGGAACATATGATACTGTAGATATAGAGTCATCTACAGACGGAAGCACATGGTCAACATTATATACATCTGTATCATCTTCCAGCATAACGTTCTCTACTAGTGGATACACTACAATTTATTATCGCGTAGTTCCTTATAATTCGTCTTCTCCAGATATTGCTGGACTAACTAGCGACAGTGTTTATATACCTACCACTGGAACTATATCATCTGCCACAACTTCATCCGAAATTGTTTTATCTTGGACGAGCACAAGTTATGACTTGGCTGTTATAGAATATTCTACGGATAATTCTACTTTCACGAATTTGATAAGTAGTATAACGTCTGGAACGAGTACATACACAATTGACTCTTCCATTATTTCTGGCCTCGATACAACCACAGATACATATTATTTCCGAATAGTTCCATATACATATAGTTATAGCAGCGGAAGCTCGGATTCGGTTATTACTGGTATATGTAAAAATGCAACATATAATGCAACTATAACAAATATATATACTGAAAATAGTAGTACTTACAGCACAAGTAGACTCCTTCTATATTATACTGCAGTTTTCGATACCGCAATTGTTTATTATGGAGTTTCTGCTGAATCGTTAACTAGCACAGCGTCAATAAGCACAGATATAAGCGGAACATCATATCTTGAGATTTCAAGTCTAAGTTCAAATACAACATATTATTTCGTATTACTTCCATATAATAATGATTCCACTGCAGCAGCAGGAGCATATGATATTTCTGCGAGCGGGTCAACCGAATCAATTGTGAGTGCATTCTCGCTTACTTATGACACCTCAAATTCAACATATAAATCTGTGAGTTTCACTTGGACTGACACTGGATATGATTATGTTAAGCTATATGACCTATCTACAAACACACTTGTTTATACTGGGTCAGCCACATCATATGATAGTTCCGGAATAGAGAACTTGTCGTCAAATTCGACATACACTTATTACGCGGCAGTTTATGACAGTGCAGGAAATATGGAAACAACAAGCAATGTGAACGCATATACATATGCTTCTTCCACCGATGTAAGTATGTCTTATAGCAATGTAGAGAGCACAAATAGTCTATCGTTCTCTTGGCGCAATAATTACACTACACTCTCCATATACAACTATACACTTTATGGAAGTTCTCCTGCAGACAGCAACATAACGACTTATGTGGGTGGCGACGGCGGAACAACAACATACAACAGTTATGTCGACGCCAGTGATAGTTTATCTTATAATACTGCTTATACATACCAAATTACGCTGACAAACAAGGCGGGTTCTCAAACAATTTATTATATTACTGGATACACACTCGCGTCAGCAACATTCAACGTATCTCTAGATAGTAGTCGGTATAGTTCATCTGCAATTGGCGTAGATGTCAGTGGTTCATATAGTGGATTTATAGTATACACTAACGACGATGATACTGGTTCATACACATACGGAAATACATATACAGTAGCTTCCTCCACATCATCGGCGGCGCTGACAATGAACAGCACAAATTCTATTGTTGCCGCGGCAAATCGCCAATACTCATTCAAGGTGCGCCCATACAACATGGTTGGAACATACTCAAGTATAAGTTCTACTGCGGTGGCCACGAAAACATTGGGTTCTATTACAAAGTTCTATTTGGTTTCCATAAACGATGTAAGCAGTATAAATCTATATTGGGACGGTTCGTTCTCAAAAGTAGCGCTTGAAACTGCAACAAATAAATCATTCACTGCAAACTATACGAGCGAGCAAATTTCCGATGTTCGCGCTACAACATACATCGCGGACGGTCTATCATCAAATACAAAATACTATTTCCGCATAACTCCACTGAATACACCGGTTTCAGGTGTAATGGGAGATGTTTCTGGAACACGAGTAACAAATGATGTTTCTGGAACAACAAAGGTATATATATCATATTTTAACTACACGAACTTGGATGATATTTCGTCAGATACTATTGTTATGCAATGGGATGGAACACAGAGTACTACTACAGTTCAATATTCGACGGATGGCGGTTCTACATATAAAACTGCAGGAACATACTCTGATACATATCAGGCAATATCCGGACTCAATGCAAATACGACATATGTTTTCCGCGCACTTGGCTACAATAGCGCAGGTGTTGCTTCGGACAATTATTCCAATACAGTTACTGCTGCTACACGCGGAGAAATACGCAATTTCTATATATCAAGTATTATTGACAATAGCGCGGTTACGTTCTATATAGATGGCTCATTCAACCACACAATAATTGTATATGCAAATTCGTCGGATTACACTACAAATGTGGGTTCTACTTCGTTCACTGCTGATACAAGTAAATACTATACATTAAATGGGCTCAATTCAAATACAAGTTATTATTTCCGCGCATATCCAGTTAACATTCCACTATTCAATGCAATAGATGCATGCGGAAATCCATCAGTTGATGTATCAGGACTAACATATGGTTCGTTGAATACATTCGTAATTTATAGCACAGATTTGTCCTACAATGGCATAGCAGTTTCAGTAGACGGTTCATATAGTCAATTATATTTGGAACAATCGTCGGACGGCGGATCAACATATTCTGAGGTTGGTTATTATGACAACACTGTAACAAAAATCGCAGTATATAATTTATCAGCAAACACACAATATTATTTCCGCGGAACAATACAGAACTCTGATGGAGTTAGCTCGACTAGCGTAATTACAAATGCATACACGCTAGGACAAGTAACTTCATTCTATGAAGTTGCAGTATTAGACAGTAGTGCAATACAAGTATATATAGATGGTTCATATTCGCGCGTCGTTATAGAGAACACAACCGCGTCAGATTTCGTTTCTGACGATATAACCGCCGTATCAACAACATTGTCTGCAACAACATATACAATTACTGGTTTATCTGCAAACACGAAATACTATTTCCGCGCCACTCCTATAAATAATCCACTAGGAACTGGAGATATTTCTGGAATATCAGTTCAAAATGATGTTTCGGGAACAACATTATCAAGTACATAAGCGGGATAAGTCAAACTAAGTAGTAATATTACATGTAAATAAACACAATTCAAGTATATATGCAGATATATTAGCGAACATTTATAAAAATAAAATCATATAAACACCGATTTTTATATGATTTTCGGCCACAGAAACCCCTATTTTACGCGCCTTTAAATTCATGAAGTATATCCAGAAGTATATTATAGGTGTATATGAGCAGCGACACGTATATAAGCTCATTCGTCGCAAAATACGAGTCGGATACATCAGTTACACTTTCTTGGAGCGGATCTTTTAACACAGCTACTCTACAAATTTCAAGTGATAATAAAAACTTCACAGATGTTCTAAAAAATTCCTCGTCAACGTCATATACAATAACTGGCCTCAGTTCAAATAATGTTTATTATGCAACTATTACACCGTATAATTCATCTTTAACAGCTGGAACACAACAAACATTATATTTAACTACAAACTATACTACATCTATATCGTCTGCATACACCGGAACTTCATCTACAAGTAGTATTCCTATATATTGGTCAGGAACATATTATACTATAAAACTCGGTTATAAGAGATATATTGACTCTGATACGAAATATACATACACAACAATTACAGGCGGTTCGTCATATACAATAACTGGATTAGAAGAAGATACATCTTACGTATTACAAATAATACCCTATGACATAAATGATATTTCGGGTTCAACATACACATTAACGTCTTCTACTGACTATTCGTCATATACAACAAGCACGTATTTAGGAGATGTAGCTGCTCGCACAGTAGATATAAGTTGGGTTGGATATTATTCTTATGCAAACCTACAGTATTCCACAAATAAAACTAATTGGACAACTGCAGCAGTTTTAAATACACCTTCGCGTTCATTATCGGGATCATATGAATATGTTTTGCTTGACCCAATAACAACCTATTATTTCCGCGTTATACCATTTTCGGCAAACTATAATTATGGAACAAATAATGCAACTACTATTTCATGCGAAACATTGGCCGGTTTCACATATACAGCTGTGAATACGATTTTAACAGACGAAATAGACATAAGCTTAAATGGTCGTTATAGTACTTTTGACATATATTTATCATACGATAATGGTTCTACATATTCACTTTATTCTACAGTAGACGCATCAGGAACATCAAACTATATCTATTCTAATTATGTTTCAATAGAAGGGTTATCTTCATATACAGAATATTATTTTTATTTTGTTCCATATAACGATACAGTAGAAGGAATATCAAGCGAAGTATTTAATGTAACAACTGACTATTATGCACAAGCAAATCCATATATAAATGATTATGATACGGGTAGCATTACAATTGATTTCGATACAGAAGGTATAACGTATCCTTATTATGACCACTGTTTAATACAAATATCGGAAGATAATTCTACTTTCTATGATTCGTCAATGATTTATAGTGTTCCTGATAGTGGGAATGTAGTGTCATATACCGCGAGTACTCTTAATTCCGACCCATTATACGCAAATTTCACTTATTATTTCAAAATAACTCCATATTCTGCACTCGATGTAGAAAGTCCTTATATATACTATTTATCACAGACCACTCTCGGAAACGTTGAGGCTGATGCAGTGGTACTTTCAATTAGTAGCGAAGTAATAACACTTTCATGGACTGGATACTACTATCAAACGTATCTAGAATATTCGGGCGATAATTTTGAGAGTTCAGACGGCCAAGTTATAACGCGCGACAGTTCTATTTCTACAACAACAAAAGACACTACAACAACAACTTATTCTTTTTCTTCGTATTCTAGTGCATCTACATATTATTTCCGCATAACACCAATAAATTATGACGGTAATTATGGAGAAACCTCTGCAATACACTATAATGCGACAATTACTACTTTTAATATGGATATTTCTACAAATACATTGACAATATATTGGGATGGAACATATGACACGGTTACGCTACAATCATCAGAGGATAATTCTACTTTCACTGATTATGCTACAGATTTATCAAGTAGTTATTATACTATTAGTAGCGCTTCGACTACAACAACGTATTATCGCTTAATACCATACAATGATTTGGGAGAAGCAGGAAGAACAACTGACGCAATATTCAATCCATATATTTCATCTATAACAACTACAATTGAAGACTCGTCGTCTATTACTCTTTCTTGGAGTGGAACATATGATTATGTAACTGTTCAGTATTCTACCGATAATTCTACTTTTACAACACTATATGATAACTATACTTCGTCTTCTGCCACAATTTCGTCATCAGTTATCGGTTCTGACTATGATGTAAGTGATAATTATTATTACTATAATGTTGTTCCATATACATATCCTATATCATCATATTCTTATGACGAAACGTCTTATATACAAGGATTGACATCATCCACAACATATAATCCAGTCGTTACCGCAAAATACATAACAAATATTTCATATTATACAATGACAATTTATTGGAGTGGAAAATATAAGAAAATACTAATTTATTATGACGACGATGATTCGTTCTCAAGTGGAACATATTTGGAAAACACAGTTGCAAATGACGGAACAGTTACAACAAGTAGTGTATTCACTGGATTGAGTTCAAATACAACATATTATTTCAAGTTAGTTCCATATAATACGAATGGTGATGAGGGTTATGTATCTAGTTCTTATTTGTCCGCAACAACAAAGTCTCTTTTTAACGGATTAAATTTTTATTGGAGTGCGGCTGATGCATCGTTCACATATTTCACATTCAAGTGGACAAATAATGGATACTCAAAAATGAAGCTTTATAGTTCAGATGGAACATTAAAACTCTCGTCTTCTACGAAAACATATTATAAAGAAACTGGGTTGACACCAAATAGCAGGTATGGATACTATATTCTCCTATACGATTACAGCGACAACTACGAAACTTCAAGCAGTTATTATTATGGATACACAACACCAAAGGATACTGGATTAACATTTAAACAAGTAACAACATCCGGTGATTTACCTAGTGGATATTCTTTGAGCTCGCGTCGTGTTCTATTCATATGGTCAAGCACATCGTATTATAATAATATTACTATTTCGAATTCTACAACAGACAGCACACCAGTATCATTCTCGGTTTCAGGCGACCTTTTCGTATATGATAGTTCCGCAAATGGAGAGGGTTTACTCACACAAAACACAAAATATACATATTTGATTAAATTGAGTGGTTATAATGATGAGGCAGTTACATATTATACGAAAACTGCAACAACATTTGGGTCTATTTCATCGTATAGTATAATAAATACCACATCATATCCAATAACCGCAGCATCATTGCCTATTTCATTTACTGGTATTTTCAATGGTGTAATATTGAATGTGAGTGATGGAAAAAATACAGGAAATGTTTATTTATATGGTTTGAGTACTGGAAGTAGTGCGGTTTCATATGTTTATACTCTTACATCGTCAAATTCGATAGTAAAAGAGGCGAATAAATATTATGGTGTACAAATATACACGATCAATGATTCTAGTGCAGTTTTATTGAGCACAAGTGCAGCAACGTATGCATATACGTTAGGAAAAATGACGAAGTTCTCAACATCATCTATAATAGACAGCAGTTCGGTTTATTTGACATGGGATGGAAGTTTCAATTATACCGGGCTTGAGAGCAGCACTGGTAATACATTCGCAACCATTG
>Ga0208787_1000476_pt1 | contig 19085 bp, 21 predicted proteins | sample Wag4_2014_7_11_FD_187362 | JGI IMG/M metagenome (GOLD analysis project Ga0208787, IMG submission 187362) | Fresh water microbial communities from Ohio, USA - Utica-2 Time Series HT 2014_7_11 (SPAdes) (version 2) | ecosystem: Environmental > Aquatic > Freshwater > Water tank | place: USA: Ohio... | reverse complement strand
GTTTTGCGCAAGCGACGTGATGAGATGAATGAATTGGGCGTAAAGATTCGCTGGGTTGGCAGGGAAAAGAAATTATGGAGTGGAGTATTAACAGAGTTAAAGCAAGCGCAGGAGTTAACTAAAAACAATAAGGTTTTAACTTTGAATATGTGTGTTAATTATGGTGGCCGGGCAGAGATGTTAGATGCAGCAGTTGCGATTGCAAAGGATGCGATGAAAAAGAAGATTAAGCCCGACTCCCTTTCAGAAAAATCAGTTAATAAATACCTTTACGCCCCACAGATGAGGGATGTGGATCTGTTTTTAAGATCATCCGGTGAGCAGCGAACAAGTAACTTCTTAATGTGGCAATCAGCTTATGCTGAGATGGTTTTCTTAGATGTGCTTTGGCCAGATGCTGATCGACGAACGCTCTGGAAGGCGATTGAGATTTATGCTGAGCGTGAAAGACGGTTTGGTAAGGCGTAAGTTTAAGCAGCTGTGTAATCAGCAGGTGTTGGTGCGGTAAGAAGTGCCTGACAAGTAGCACATTGAGCGTTATCTAATAAGTACATATCTAACTCATAAGTATCTGGATCAAAGCTTGCAGTAATCGTTATTAAGTTTCCACCACAAGCTGGACATACCGGGGTTGGAATACCTCGAAAGTCACCCATTTTTAACACTTAGCGCATAAGCCGAATAGCTCAACTACATGCGAGACCTTTCTAAACCCATTGTTTTTCGCAACAGTGTTAGCCCATCTTTCAACCGAGCTGCCCTCTACCTCAATAGTTTTGCCACAACTAGTGCAAACTAAATGATGGTGATGTCCTGTTTCACATAAGCGGTACAACGCCTCACCATCATCTTTGCGCAAAACATCAACAGTATTTCGAGCAGCAGCTTTTTGCAGTGTTCGATAAACCGTTGCTAGGCCAGTTGATTCACCGTCTTTTCGTAGTAATTGATAAACCGATTGCGCGCTAGCAAATTTACCTTGTCTTTTTAGCGCACCAATTACCTTAACCTCAGATTTATTCATCAAGACTTGATCTTGTGCCACTTACTTACCCTCCTCGGCATGATCATGATCTTCATCTTCGGCATGATCATGATCTTCATCTTCGGCATGATCTTCCTCTTCAGAGTGATCCTCATCCTCATGCGCACCCTCTTCTTGGTGTATCTCTGAGTGAGCGGCATCATCATGGCCATGGACATGTACTGCTTCTAGCTGACTAACTAATGCCCACATAATTGCAACGCCACCAACTGTTGCAGCTAATGTCCAACGTGAAGAGTGCCTTGCATGCGCCTCAGGCAAGATATGGCTAGTTGCAATGTAAATTACAATTCCAGAGAATGCGGCTAGATATAAAGCGGTAACATTTTCAGAAAGTGCCAAACTTGAACCAATTGCTGCGCCACTAACTCTGGCAATCGAGTCAACACCTAGTAGCCAATAACCCTTCTTGCTCCACTTATTGCTCTTTACCAAGATGGCAACGGTGTTTAAGCCATCACTAAATGCATGGACAAGTAAAGCTACAAATACTGCAATTCCTAATTTTTCATCAATTGAAAATGCCACACCCAATGCCAAACCATCTAGGAATACATGTAAGCCCATCGCCAAGGCGCCGACGGTGCCAGTGAGATTTGCTGTGTGCTTATGGTCATGACCATAATCTGATTCAGCTGGTTCGTGGGAGCCAAAAAATTTCTCATAAAGATGTAATAGTAAAAAGCCACCAACTAATGCCACTGAAACACTTGGTGCACCTAAGAAGGTGGTGGAGGACATCTCAAAAACTTCAGGTAGAAGATCAAAGGCAACTAGGCCAAGTAGTAAACCTGCAGCTAGTCCTAAAACTAGGTGTAGACGATCACGAGCTCGAAGTGCGATTACGCCGCCAAGGGCAGTTGCTACTGCGGTGGCTGCGGCTAAAGCGATGGCTATGTTCATAAAATGGCAAAGTACCATAAATGAGAATGATTATCAATATCATTTATCCTAAGCCTAGATTGGCCCATAAAAGCTGCCTTTGGCTAGATAGATATGCCTAACCCCTACACTTAAGCCAATAGCAAGCCGCCGACAGCCAGCCGGATGGAGAATCAAATGGCCCAAGATCGTTTAGAGACAATTGTTTCCTTAGCTAAGAGGCGTGGTTTTGTTTACCCCTCATCTGAAATTTATGGCGGACTTCGCGCCTCCTGGGATTACGGTCCACTTGGAGTTGAGTTAAAAAATAATATTAAGCGCCAGTGGTGGAAATCCATGGTGCAAGGCAGAGATGATGTCGTCGGTTTAGATTCCTGCGTAATTTTAGCCCGCGAGGTTTGGCAGGCTTCTGGCCATGTGGAAACATTTTCTGATCCATTAACTGAGTGCACAAGTTGTCATAAACGCTACCGTGCTGATCACTTAGAGGAGGCTTATGAAAATAAGCATAAGAAAAAAGCTGCCTCACTTGAGGATATAAATTGCCCAAATTGTGGCACCAAAGGAAAATTCACCGCTCCTAAACAATTCTCTGGCTTACTAAAAACCTATCTTGGCCCAGTGGAAGATGAATCTGGTTTGGCATATTTGCGACCAGAGACTGCGCAAGGAATCTTTATTAACTTTGATAATGTGGCATCAACCTCGCGTAAGAAACCACCATTTGGTATTGGCCAGATTGGTAAATCATTTAGAAATGAGATTACCCCAGGAAACTTTATTTTTAGAACTCGTGAGTTTGAACAGATGGAGATGGAGTTTTTTGTTGTTCCAGGAACAGATGAAGAGTGGCATCAATATTGGATTGATACCAGATTAGCTTGGTATAAAGATTTAGGAATAAATCCAGATCGGCTTCGAATCTTTGAACATCCAAAGGAAAAACTTTCACATTACTCAAAGCGAACAGCTGATATTGAGTACAAGTTTGAGTTTGCTGGAACTGAGTGGGGTGAGTTAGAGGGAATTGCTAATCGAACTGATTTTGATTTGAAATCACACTCCAGGGCATCGGGTGAGAATTTAACTTGGTTTGATCAGGAAAAAAATGAGCGCTGGACACCTTATGTAATTGAACCTGCAGCAGGCGTTGATCGTTGCGCACTGACGTTTATGTTAGATGCCTACACCGAGGATGAGGCACCAAACTCCAAGGGTGAGATGGAAAAGCGGGCGTTAATGAAATTAGATTACCGACTAGCCCCAGTAAAGATTGGCGTACTGCCCTTATCAAGAAATGCTGATCTATCGCCAAAAGCTAAGGATTTAGCTACTTCTTTGCGCAAGCATTGGAATGTGGATTTTGATGATGCTGGTGCGATCGGCAGACGTTATCGCCGCCAAGATGAGATTGGCACACCATTTTGTATCACAATTGATTTTGAAAGCTTAGAGGATCAAGCGGTAACAATTCGAGAGCGTGACAGTATGGCTCAATCTCGTATTGCAATCGATCAGGTTCAAAGTTATCTAGCTACTAAATTATTAGGCTGTTAATTGTTAACAAAGGTTAAGCCACTTACCCTGCCAATTTCTAATGGCAGATTTGAAAACAATCAGGTAGTACTAAGTACGCCGGTAGTTCTAGCCCCCATGGCAGGAATAACAAATGCTGCCTTTCGAAGATTATGTAGAGAGCAAGGAGCTGGCCTATTTGTCTCTGAGATGGTCACTGCCCGAGCTTTAATTGAAAGACGAGAAGAAACTTTTCGATTAATCAAACCAGGAGTTGGCGAGAGCCCAAGATCTATTCAACTCTACGCCGTTGATCCAACTGTCTTAGGAAAAGCTGTTGATCTACTAGGCAGTGAGGATTTAGCAGATCACATAGATTTAAATTTTGGTTGTCCAGTTCCTAAAGTTACCCGCCGTGGTGGCGGAGCTGCCAATTTTGGCTGCCCAGTTCCTAAAGTTACCCGCCGTGGTGGTGGAGCAGCTTTGCCATTTAAGCGCAAGTTGTTTTCAGCAATTGTGGATGCAGCGGTTAAGAGTGCAAGTAAGTATGGAATTCCAGTAACGGTAAAGATGCGAGTTGGTATTAATTCAGATCATCAAACCTTTTTAGAGTCAGCAAAATCAGCAGCAGATCTTGGCGTCACCTGGGTTGCTCTCCATGCTAGAACTGCCGCCCAGTTATATGAGGGCAGACCTGATTGGAATAAAATTACCGAGTTAGTTGAACACTTATCAGATACTGATGTGCCAGTACTTGGAAATGGTGATATCTGGTCTGGCGAGGATGCGGTAAATATGATTAATCAAACTGGTTGCGCAGGTGTTGTAGTTGGCAGAGGATGCTTAGGCCGACCATGGTTATTTGCCGATTTAGTAAGTGCAATCAATGGTGAAAATAAGCGAGTAAATCCAAATCTATTCCAGGTGCGCGAAATAATGATTCGTCATGGTCAATTGTTAATTGAGTACTTTGAAAATGAGGATCGGGCAATGCGAGATATTAGAAAGCATATGGCCTGGTATTTAAAGGGTTTTTCAGTACCACGACAGGTGCGAGCATCCCTTGGCATGGTTGAATCATTAGCGCAAATGCAGCAGTTGTTATCCCAAGTTGAAGATCAGCCATATCCGCAAGCAGTTGGCGATGGCCCACGGGGTAGAACTAGCCATGGCCGGGAGGTAAAGCTGCCAGATGGTTGGTTAAATGATCCAGATGAGTTTGCCACCATTTCAATTGATGATGCAATTTCAGGTGGATGAAGTAATTGTTTATCTTTAAATTTATCAGACGGATAATCTCATTTGTTTTACTTCTAATTATTGTTATTCCATTGTATGTAGCAGGAAGTATCTGGTACTCAGCAAGAAACTCATCTCCAGTTAAATCTGATCTTATTTTAGTAATGGGGGCGGCCCAATTTGATGGCCGGCCAAGTGAGGTATTGCAATCTAGATTGCAAGAGAGTTTAAAGGTTTATAAAGCTGGATTTGCGCCAAGGATTTATACCGTTGGCTCTGGTGCACCGGGGGATCGAACCACTGAGGCAGCAGCTAGTAGAGCTTGGTTAATTGATAATGGTGTTAAAAGATCTAATATCTCATCAATTGCAAAGGGTCGAGATACCTTAGGTAGTACACAAGCGTATGCAGAGGCTATGAAAAAGGCGAAGTTAACCTCTGTTGTTATAGTCACCGATCCATATCACTGCTTTCGCTCCGTAAAAATGGCTAAAGATTTAGGACTCACCGCATCCTGTGCGCCAGTTGAAACTGGGCCGGCATCGGTTGCAAACTCCGGATATAAGTACTTAGCGCGGGAGGCTGGTGCGTATTTGGCTTATATAACAGTTGGTCGACTGGGAATTAAGTTAAGTGATCGATTAATTTCAACAAATCTATACCCTTAAGCCATGGAGTTACTACCGGTATTAGATCTACTTTCCACTTTAGTTTTTGCATTAGTTGGCGCGCGAATCGCAGCTGATAAGGGATTAGATTATGGCGGCATAGCTTTTATTGCTGCAGTTGCTTCAGTCTCTGGTGGCACATTGCGAAATGTATTTTTAGGATTAAAACCTGTTTGGATAAGTGATCCTGGAATTACTATTGCAGTCTTAAGCGCGGTACTAATTACCTTAGTTTTTAGAAGAGTTACTCGGATTGGAAAAACATTACTGGTGATGGATACCTTTGGCTTGGCTATTGCCACCATCTCTGGCTCATACCTTGCCTTTAAACAAGAGGTCTCTTGGCTAGCAGCAATTATTTTGGGTGTAATAACGGCTGTAACTGGTGGATTACTTCGCGATGTTTTATGTCAGGTTGAACCAGTTCTACTGCACCGAGAAACTATCGGCACATCCTCGTTAATGGGGGCGATTACATTTGTCAGCCTTTATCAACTTGAGGTTGATATAACAATCTCAGCAATAGCAGGGGCAGCCATTGTGGTGATCACTCGAATTATCTCAATTTACTTTGATCTTCATCTGCCTAAATTTAACTCTGGTAAAAAAGCCTAAGTAATTTAAGTGCAATTTCTAAGTAAGGCGTGGGCAGATAGGATTACTAAATGGTAATCAGAGCAGCAAATGAGCACCCTGGGTACTCAGATTTTGATCGAGCAAGATTTTTAGATGAACCGGCAAAACGTGGTGGTCGAACTGAGTTTGCAAGAGATCGCGCACGAATCATTCACTCATTTGCACTTCGCAGGTTGGCAGCTAAAACTCAGGTAGCAGTTCCATGGGCAACTGATTTTCCAAGGACAAGACTTTCTCACTCACTTGAGTGCGCACAGGTTGGTCGTGAGTTAGGAGCCGCCCTTGGTGCTGATCCAGATTTAATGGAGGGAGCTTGTCTTGCTCATGACATTGGCCATCCACCATTTGGTCATAATGGGGAGGAAGCTCTTAATCTGATTGCCCAATCATGTGGTGGATTTGAGGGAAATGCCCAAAGTCTTAGATTGCTAATTAGATTAGAGGCAAAGACAGTTTTGCCAGATGGTAAATCAATTGGTTTGAATTTAACTAGAGCATCCCTAGATGCAGCGACAAAGTACCCATGGAGTAGGGCGGTTAATGCTAAAAAGTTTGGTGTCTATGAAGATGATCTAGAGATCTTTAATTGGTATCGGCAGGGTGTTGACTCTGGCAAGAGCTCAATGGAGGCACAGATCATGGATTGGTCTGATGATATTGCCTATAGCGTTCATGATTTAGAGGACTCATTAGTATCTGGTCAAATTAAATTAGATCAATTAAGTGATGATCTACCAAAATTATTTACCGTTGCCAAGCAGATGTATTTAGCTGATATTACCGAGAGTGAAATGCAGAGTGCGTTGAACGCTTTGCAGAAATTATCTTGTTGGCCACGATATTACGATGGCACACACCGCTCACTTGCCAGGCTTAAAGATCTAGCTAGCCAATTAATTGGCAGATTTGCCCAAGCAGCAGAGGTTGCCACCCAAGAAAAATATGGTGATTTAACTAGATACAACGCTAATTTAGTAGTTCCTAGGGCTCAACGAGTTGAGGTGGCATTACTTAAATCAATGGCTGGTCATTATGTAATTAATGCAACCGATTCACAGATTAGATACGCCGAACAACAAAAGATTCTTACCCAACTGGTGGAGGCGATTTTGGCTAGTGCGCCAGATACCTTGGAGAGTTTTTTCCTACAAGATTGGCAGCGAGCACAAACTGATCAGGCAAGGCTTCGGGTAGTAATTGATCAAGTGGCATCGCTGACAGATCCAGGAGCCCTAACCCTGCATAATCGCCTTGTTAACAGGGGTTAATTTAACTTGTCGCTTTTGAAACTAGGATAGGAAGTATGGCCGGCCGTATTAAAGATGAGGATGTTACATACATCCGAGATCACTCACCACTTGATGATGTTGTTGGTGATTATGTTCAACTTAAAAATGCTGGTGGTGGTCAGAAAAAAGGATTGTGTCCATTTCATGATGAAAAAAGTCCCTCATTTCATGTAACGCCAAGTAAAGGATTTTTTCACTGCTTTGGTTGTCAGGTGGGCGGTGATGTAATTGCATTTATTATGAAGCTAGAGCATCTAACCTTTACTGAAACTGTTGAGCGATTAGCTGATCGAATTGGTTACACCCTGCGGTATGAAGCAGGTGGGGTAAGTACTGGGCCATCTATTAATAGATCTAGATTGGTAGCGGCAAATACCGCTGCCTCCATCTTTTATCAGGAGCAATTACAACTTCCAGCTGCCCAGCATGGTAGAGATTTCTTAACAAAACGAGGCTTTGATCGAGATGCTGCTAAAAACTTTAATGTTGGTTACGCCCCAGATGAGTGGGATGGGCTTTATAAAAATCTAAAGGGAAAAGGTTTCACCGATGAGGAGTTAAATCTTGCTGGCCTAGTTAAAGAAGGAAGTAAGGGAATGATTGATCGATATCGCAATCGATTAATCTGGCCAGTTAAAGATATCTCAGGGGATGTAGTCGGATTTGGTGCAAGAAAGCTAGCCAGTGATGAGGTTGATACTGGGCCAAAGTATTTAAACTCTCCAGAAACTCCAATTTATAAAAAGAATCAGATTTTATACGGCTTAGATATGGCTAAAAAAGAGATTGCAAAAAATCGACAAGTTGTAATTGTTGAAGGTTATACCGATGTGATGGCTGCCCACCTGGCTGGAGTTAGCACTGCAGTTGCCACCTGTGGCACAGCTTTTGGTGATGAACATATTCGAATAATTAGAAGATTGTTAATGGATGCAGATGCATTTAGAGGAGAGGTAATTTTCACCTTTGATGGGGACGCAGCTGGTCAAAAGGCTGCCCTTCGAGCATTTGAAGATGATCAAAAATTTGTTGCACAAACATTTGTGGCAGTTGAGCCAAGTGGCATGGATCCATGTGAGTTGCGCCAAGCCCAAGGCGATGATGCGGTTAGAAACTTAGTGGCAAGAAGAGTGCCACTTTTTGAGTTTGCCATTAAATCTGTGATTGCAAATTATGACATCACAGCTGCTGAAGGAAGAGTTAATGCGCTAAACCAAGTTGCGCCATTAATTGGCAAGATAAGAGATGCTTCATTACGACCAGAGTATGTCCGCTTACTTGCCGGCTGGCTGGGTATGGAGGTTGATATTGTTTCAACTGCAGTTAAGAAAAGTGGTGGTGCAACTACTGCTGCAAGTGACAAACGAGTAAATCTAACGGATCCAGTTTTAGTATTAGAGCGTGAGGTATTAAAGGTTAGATTACAACTGCCAACCCTGTCTCATAGTTGGGTGGATTTAGAGCCGACCGCCTTCTCATTTGCTCTTTATAATCAACTGCGAACTTTAATTGATAATCAAAGTGAGTTTAATATTCAAGAGTTAATTGATCAGGCAGACTCTGAAGAGCTTAAATCCTTAATCACTGAGTTAACGGTGGAGCCGATCAGAACCGATGGTGAGGTCTCAGATCGTTACATCACCAGTATTTTCGCTCGGTTGCGCGAGGTGGCATTGAGTAGATCAATTGCTGAGATTAAATCCACATTGCAACGATTAAATCCAGTAGAAAATGATGCGCAGTATCAAGAGATCTTCACGCAGTTAGTTGGCATGGAGGCAGCCAGGCGTGTGCAAAAAGAGTTAGCACTAGGGGAGAGTTAAAGAAAATGATGCGCAGTATCAAGAGATCTTCACGCAGTTAGTTGGCATGGAGGCAGCCCGGCGTGTGCAAAAAGAGTTAGCACTAGGGGAGAGTTAAAAAGCGAATAAATTAGGCGTAGGTTTGAGCGCCTTTAATTTTTCGCTACTATTTGCCCTCAGCAATCTTTAACTAGATTGATTTTTCCCTGATAGCTCAATTGGCAGAGCAGCCGGCTGTTAACCGGCAGGTTCTTGGTTCGAGTCCAAGTCAGGGAGCATGGCGCTATTTAGAGTTCAGGTTTCACTTCCTGACCGTCCAGGATCCCTTGGTGCGGTGGCATCTGCAATTGGATTTGCCGGCGGAGATATTCGTGGCTTAGTTGTATTACGAAGTGAAAATGGCCGCGGCATTGATGACATCACAATTGCAGTTCCAGGCAGTGATCCAACAGATTTAGTAAATGTCTTAACCTCAATTGGTGGGGTTGAGGTAATTTCTATTACCCCGGTTGATTAGTACTTAACCTCTTGTAATTGCTTTGCCGATTGCTCTGGCTCTAAATCCATAATAAATGCACCCATTGCAGACTCAGAACCAGATAGATACTTTAATTTTCCAGGTTGACGCCTGACCGAGACGATTTGCCAGTGCAATCTCATGCTATCTCGACCAGTATTTACTGGCGCCTGATACCAAGAGGCGATGTATGCCATCTCAATTCCAAATACACCATCTAATCGAGTTAAAACCTCTTTAGCTAAGGCTGGAAATAGTTGGGATTGATTTTCATCTAACTCACTAATACTTGCCACCCCACGCTTTGGCGCAATATGAATTTCAAATGGATACCTTGCCGCATATGGCACAAATGCAATCCACTCACTGTTTTCACAAATTATCCGCGTCTTATCATTAATCTCCCGAGCGATTACATCATCTAGTAAGACTCGGCCAGTTTTTGAAAGGTGTGAGGCAGCAGCTTGTAACATAGGCTGGAAATAGTTGGGATTGATTTTCATCTAACTCACTAATACTTGCCACCCCACGCTTTGGCGCAATATGAATTTCAAATGGATACCTTGCTGCATATGGCACAAATGCAATCCACTCACTGTTTTCACAAATTATCCGCTTCTTATCTTTAATCTCCCGAGCGATTACATCATCTAGTAAGACTCGGCCAGTTTTTGAAAGGTGTGAGGCAGCAGCCTGCAACATTTTTTCAACTCTTGGTGGAATAAATGAGTAAGCATAAATCTGACCATGTGGATGAGAAAGTGTTACCCCAACCTCCTCGCCTCGGTTTTCAAATGGAAATACATACTCAATGTAGGAAAGTTTTGATAGCTGAGCATCTCGATCCTTCCAAGCCTCTAAAACAGTTCTAATCTGTTGCGGACTAAGTTGGGCAAAGGTTGATCCATGATCTTGGGTGTAACAAACAACCTCACAAGCACCTGCAGCATCAGCATTTGGGGTATCAAAACCAATTACAGCTGGCAGTTTGTAATTATCTCCTGGTGTAGTCAATGCTGGTGAGCGACTAAAACAGTTCTAATCTGTTGCGGACTAAGTTGGGCAAAGGTTGATCCATGATCTTGGGTGTAACAAACAACTTCGCAAGCACCAGCAGCATCAGCATTTGGGGTATCAAAACCAATTACAGCTGGCAGTTTGTAATTATCTGCTGGCGTAGTCAATGCTGGTGAGCGATTGGTAAAAACCACCACCTCGTAATTGCTATCTGGGATCTCAGTTAACTTATCGCCATTAGAAACACATAATGGGCAAAGCTCCTTTGGTGGCAGAAATACTCGGTGTTGACGGTGTGATGCCACAGCCACCCACTCATTTACTAATGGATCTAATCTAAGGTGGCCAATACCAGGTTGTGCTTTGTCATCACGTTTATCAACAGCGGTACGAGAAATCTCTTTGCTATCGTAATAATAAATATCTCGTTCGTCAGAGAGTTTTAAATCAGAGCGAAAAACTCCGCCCGATAATTGTTTGGCCATAATGGGTTAAGCGTAGTGCAAAGAATTAATGCTTTATTTGTTTAGCGCAGCTATCTGTTGGTTTTTTACTCACCGTAGGCTTTGGGGTTGGTGTACTCACCGTAGGCTTTGGGGTTGGTGTTGGTTTTGGTAATTCTGGTCCTTGCATCAGGTTGATGGTAAATGGAATTTCATTATCAGCGTGAGTCTTTGAGATATCTACATAATTTAAGGTTCCAGCTGTTACCCCAGCAGGCAGGCCTTCGATGCTTAACTCCCACCTTCCGCTAGCAGAGCGAACCGGGGTTTGTTTTTTCACCTTTATATTTTTATCTGTTGGCCTAAATACCACTGTACCGGTGACAACTGGACTACCAATACTTCTAACCACCTCAATATTTATAACCACAGGCTTATTGGTATCAGTAATTGCTGCTGAAATTAGATTCATATTTGTTGGCTCATTAATTGGCATCATGTCAGTTGCCTCCGGTTGCCACTTACCCTTAATCAAAGACATAAATTGATCTGGTGTTCCTCTAAATACATTTAAATCTAATCTAGAGCTTGGCACGCCATATTTCTTTCCAATGCCACAGGAGGAGTACTGCCAAATTTGCCACTGCGATGAACAGTTTGCGGTGCTCCAAGAGTGAACAAAGCAACCAATATTAGTTCGCTGTCCTGGTTGAGCAATTGGATCAGCAGGATTTATTCCATAGTGAGCAAGCCATAGGGGATATTGACGCAAGATTTCACTTCGCTCCATCGCCATCTCTAAAAACTGGGCATAAGAATAAAGAAATGGTTTGCGACCAGTTTTTTCTTCAACAGTTTGTAGCCAGGTCTCGGCCCAAAGTGTTACTAAACTTCTTGGCATAGTCTTCACACAATTGCTGCCACTTTTTTTCACACAATTATTTTCTAAATCAAGTGCAACTGGTAGATCTCGCTCGTTATATCCACCTAAGGAGGCCAATCGCCAAATTACTTTTTGTGCCTGCGCTTTTGCATCTCGAATTATGTAGGCCTTATCTGTGCTGTTTGGTAAATAAGCAAAGTGATACATACCGGTGTAAAGGCCGGCTGCTTGGGCAGCACTACGATCCCCAACTAGCCACTTCATAGTTGTGATATCTGCCTGTTCCTGCGAATCTGATCCTTTAATTAACACAAAGCGCATGCCAGCATCAAACTTCTTTTTAAAATCAATTGGTAGATCATTTGGGTGTTGCCACCTGCTGATATCTGAGCCTTGAATTCTGCCACCAGTTAATTTACTTGTTTGCTCAGTAATAAAGAGGGCATTGTTATTAGCAAAGGTTTTTGAGTTATCAACCTTAAAGTTAGCCGTCTTTGAAATCGTCTTTTTCTTACCAACTAAAACGGTGGCTCGATACTGGCCTTCAGCTTTAATCGCAGTGGCAACTGTGGTGATTCGCCAAGAGCCAACTGCCGATGCAGTGGCCTTAAGTGGCGTCTCTTTCCAAGCAACTCCATCAAAACTTTGAATAGTAATTTTGGCTTTAGCTGCCGGTTTTACCTGTCCATAAAATGTAACTAAAGATTCACCAGCATTTGGTGTGCTCTCAACATTAAATGTGACGGTGCTCTTTGCAGTTGCGCTACTTGCAGATGGCACCAAGCCCAAACAAACAACCAGTGCTATTGCTGCAGCAGTTAACTTTCTCACCGCTCTATTATTGTGGGTGAGATCCCTAAAACTGATTTAATCGCATCATTTAAAGCTTGAGTGTGGGATGGATTACGAGTTTTCTTAAAATCATGAGGGTTTGCAAACTTTTGACTATCAGCAAAATCTAAGGTTAATTGATCATTCTCATAAGAAACTAATCTGGCATCAAAAAATGCCAACCAGGTGATTCGATCCTTTTCTAGCAGTAAATCTAAAACTTCATTCCAACGTGATTTGATTTGATCTAGATCCATTTATTTATACTAATAAGCCATAGGCAATTAGTGCCAGCAATAAAGCCATCGCCAATCTCTGGGTTAATCTCTTTGTTAAAAAGCTCTTAAAGGCTGGAATAAAGGTCAGTAAGAAGACTAAAGCGCCAGAAAGGATTAAAACCAAACTTTTAGACAAGTTCTGCTCGCTGCCAGTTTGGTAGCGAAGGTTGATTAAGCCCATTGCCAAAATTGCATATGAACCAAAACGATAATTATTTAATGGATTCATTTCTTAGGAATCCTTAATGAGTGCATGCCACCATCAATGTTTATTGCGGTACCGGTAACAGATGATTGCAGCGGACTTGCTAAAAAGATGATCGCATTTGCAATCTCAGCAGGAGCTACCAATCTACCCATAGGTTGCCTGGCCTCTAGCGCGGTTCGAGCAGCCTTTGAATCAGCTGATTGGTCAAGCAATTTTTTCACCCAAGGTGTATCAGTAGTTGCAGGGTTTACTGCATTGACTCTAATTCCATCAGCAAGATGATCAGTTGCCATTGCCAAAGTTAATGTCATCACCGCTCCCTTTGAAGCGCTATAGGCGGCGCGATTTGGAATTCCATCGATTGCCGCAATTGAAGCAGTGTTTACGATGGCAGCTGACTTACTTGCTCGAAGTAATGGAATTGCATGTTTTGAAACTCTTGCAGTTCCAACCACATTAATATTTAAAACTTTATGCCAAATTTCATCAGTCTCATGTTCAACTGTTGTTAAAGATCCAATTCCAGCGTTATTGATTAAAACATCCAAAGTTTTACTTGATTTTTTAAACTCAGCAAATGCATTTTCAACTGATGCGGCATCTCCGATATCGCACTTGATAAAGGTGGCATAAGCTGCCATATCACCCTGATTAATATCAAAACCAAATACTGTTGCCCCGCGCTCTTTCAATCCCTTAGCAACCTCAAGGCCAATGCCAGATCCGGCGCCAGTGATAATTGCAGTGAGGCCTAAGAACTCTTTATCCATAACATCTTTTCCGATCTGCTATCTCAGTAGGCGAACAGTATTCACTATTCCAACACGCTCCTATACTATTAGCAGAATGTTGATATTGCGCTCTATTACTGGATTTTTCTTATGAGCCATATAGCAGTTATTAACACCGCATCTGAACCGTATCGGTTAGTCAAAGAGATTAATGGCAAATACTTTGAAATTGACGGCATTAAAAACTTATCTCAGGCACTAGTAATGCACTTACCTGTATTTCGAAAAGCTTATGAGGCCTCTGGAAGTGAAGAGATAAAGGGTGAATTAACTGCGCCAGTTGCTATAGATACTGAAGTTTGGGGAGCAGGGGTTACCTATCAACGGTCAAGGGATGCCAGAAAAGAAGAGAGTGGAATCCCAGATGTTTATCAATTAGTTTATGAAGCAGATCGGCCAGAGTTATTTTTTAAAGCTACTGCACGTAGAACGGTTGGCCACTTAGCCGAAGTTGGAATTAGAGCTGATGCATTGACCTCAGTACCTGAGCCTGAGGTTGCAATTGTGATGAATAAGTTTGGTGACCTAATTGGAATGAGCATTTGTAATGATATGACCTCAAGAAATATTGAAGGAGAAAATCCACTCTATCTTTCCCAAGCAAAGATTTACTATGGATCGAATGCATTAGGTCCAATGATTCGTCCAATTTGGGAGATTGTAGATCACGATAAGTTAGAGATTTATGCAAAAATTGAACGGGCTGGCTCAATTGTTTGGCAGGCAGAGACATCTCTGAAATCTTTAAACAGATCCTTTGATGACCTTATTGAGTACTTATTTCGCTGCCAGCATTTTCCAGTTGGGGTGATTCTCTCGACCGGCACAGGAATTGTCCCCCCACTTGATATTTCACTTATGGCAGGAGATTTAGTTACCATAACCGTTGATCAAATTGGCACCTTGGTAAATAAAGTTGCACTAACTCCTGAAGATATTAATGATCGGATTAAATAATGAGTGAACATGTTGTTTGGACCCAGTGGGATGATTTAAATGTGCCAAGTAAATTCAAGCGCCTTTCACCTGCAACAACTCCGGCAGAAACTGGTGATCTTTCTGAAGTAACTTTTTATGTGCCAACCTACTTAGGAGGCCGGCCTGCTCTTGAGTTAACTAAAAAGATGCCTAACTTGAAAGTATTACAGGTTCCAAATGCAGGTTATGACGATGCTATGGAGTTTTTGCGCCCAGGAATTACTTTGTGTAATGGCCGAGGAATTCATGATGATTCAACAGCTGAGCTTGCAGTTGGCTTAACAATTGCCTCCCTACGCGGTTTTGCTACTTTTGTAAGAGATCAAGATAAAGGTGAGTGGGTAAATAAGAATTACGATTCAATTAATGATCGAAAGATTGGAATTGTTGGTTTTGGCTCAATTGGCTCCACTATCGCCAGAATGCTCTCTGGTTTTTCAGTTGAGATCGTAGCCTTTACTCAATCTGGTCGAGATAACACAATTGCAATTACTGATTTAGATAAACACCTACCAACTCTTGATGTAGTAATTTTAATTTTGCCGCTGACAAAAGAGAGTAAACACCTATTTGATGCTCGTCGTCTTGCACTTATGAAGGATGGAGCGCTGTTAGTAAATGTTGCCCGTGGCCCAATTGTTGATACCGACGCACTTGTTAAGGAACTTAACTCAGGTCGAATTACTGCTGGTCTTGATGTTACTGATCCTGAGCCACTTCCAAAGGGTCACCCGCTCTGGTCTGCCAAGGGAGTTTTAATCTCACCACATGTGGGAGGAAATTCATCAGCATTTGAGAAAAGAGCTCGAAGATTAATTGAATCCCAATTAGATTTACTTGCGCAAGGCAAGCCGCTTAATAATATTATCGTGGCTGGTAATTAGGCCAATACTTCTTAATTTTTTCTCGTAAGAAATCTGCACTCTCATGCATCTGATCCATGCCATCCACACCATCTTCAATTGAGATCCAGCCATCAAAGCCAACATCTTTTAAGGTTTTAAATATCGCATCGTAATCATTTAAACCTTTACCAATTACGCCATGCTTAAAAAATGAAACATAACCAGCACTTCCACCTTCGGCTTTTCGCAAATCTTCAATAGTTCCATTAGCCAGATAACGATCTGATGCTCCCATTGAGATAACTCGATGCTTAACTTTTTCTAGTAATTCAAGGGGGTCTTCACCTGCTGCAATTGCATTGGATGGATCAAATTGAACTCCAAAAATTGGAGAATCAATACGGCTAATGAGATCCACAAATACATCCATCATCTGGGCAAATTCAGGTTCGGTCCAGAAATCATCTTTGTAATGATTTTCAATAACTAATGTGACTCCTACTTTTTCGGCTTCTACTAAACATTTTTCAATTGAATCAACGACATAGCCCATACCTTGCTCACGAGTAATATCTTTTCGACGCTGACCTGATAAAACTCGGCAGAGCTTGGCTCCTAATTCTGCGGACATCCGGATTGAATGTATCTCGTGATCAACTTGTTGCTGTCTTAATTCAGGATCAGGTATTGTGAAATCTGGTGAACAACACATCATTGGAATGACCATGCCAGTCTCTTCAACTGCTCTTCTAACCTTTGGCCAATTAGCAGGATCTTTAATATCGGCAAAGTTGTTGTAAAACTCAAGACCATCAACATTTAACTCATCAGCAAGTTTTATCCATTCATAAATACTCATCTGACCTAAAACCAACTGCTTAATAAATCCCTTTGGAAAGGCGGCTAACTTTGGCATTACTTCTCTGGATTCCTGCCAATTATTGAAAACTGTTCCAATTCAACTACAGATCCAGTAAATGGACGAGATTCATCTCCCAGCCAGTAAATACATGCACTGGCTAATTGCTCAGGTGTACTCATCACACCAGATGGAATGTTTTCTTTTCCTAACTTCTCTGGCCATTTTTCTGGTAAACCTTTTTTAATTTGATCTACATACTCACGCTCAGTCAAAATCCAACCTGGGTTGATTAGATTAAATCTGACCTGATCTGTGCCATGGGCGTTAGCTAAATTTCGAGTCATTGTTTGCAACCCTGCCTTACCAATGCTGTATGCAAGGAGTGATGATTCACCGCTGTAGGCATTAATTGATCCAATATTTAATACCGCACCCTTACTCTTTTTAAGATGTTCAAAACATGCTTGAACCAAAAAGAGTGCTGATTGCAAATTAATAGTAATCGTCTTAGCAAAAGCCTCCGGTGTTATCTGGGCGAGATTGTTTCGCTCAATAATTGCAGCGTTGTTAACTAAGCCATCAATTTGGCCAAATGATTTAATAGCGCAATCAACAATCTCAGCAGGTGAATCCGCCTTTGCTAGATCAGCAATACATAACACCGCATTTTTCCCAAGATCATCAACTACCTTTTGACCAGCTACTTGATCAATTCCGTGAATTACTACCTTCGCCCCTTCAGCAACTGCTCTAACTGCAATTGCTTTGCCAATACCAGAGGTAGCACCGGTAATAATTATTACCTTATCTTTTAATCTCATATTTACTCGGGCCTAATTACAGATTTTAATATCTCACCAGATTGCATCTTTTCAAATGCCACCTGCCAATCTTTAATTGGAAAGACCCCACCTAAAACTGGCTTTAAATCTAATTTGCCACTTTCTAATAATCTTAAAACTCGCTCCCACATCGGCCAGTTATGGGAAAAACTTCCACGCAGAGTGACATTTTTTGCCACCAATGGATCAAGTGAAAAATCTAGAGGCTGTGGCCCCCAACCAACTTTAGAGATCCAACCATTTGGCCGAATTACCTCTAACGCGTTTTTTAGTGATGCGCTAACACCTGCTGCATCAACTACACCATCTGCTCCTAAGCCATCTACTGATTTTGCCCAAGTGGTGGCATCTCCAATAATTACTTCGGCTCCATATTGTTTTGCAATCTCTAATCTTTTTTTATCTTTCTCAAGCCCGACCAATGCAACTTCAGCACCTGCTAACTTGGCCATTGCAGTGCATAACACGCCAATTGGTCCGGGTCCATAAACCACAATTCGATCCCCAGGGCGAACAAAACCAGGTGCAATAGTTGCGCTATATGCAACCGCACATGGTTCAGTCATAGCTGCATATTCAAATGAGATATTTGCTGGAATTTTATGAAGTAGTCGTGATGCCACTTTGGCATATCTAGTCATTCCACCATTTACGCCATAACCAAATCCCTTTCGGGTTGGATCTAAGTTGTATTTACCTTCTCTAGTAAGGGGTGAATCAGTATCAATTACTGCAGCGGTTTCGGTAACTACGCGGTCGCCAAGATTCCATTTGCCAGCTGCCTTTACATTTTTACCCAACTCTTTGATTACGCCACAAAACTCATGCCCTAAGACAACCGGGTAATTAACCGCCCAGGAGTTTGTGCCATGCCATTGGTGAAGATCAGAGCCACAAACACTTACCGCCTCCACCTGCATAATCACATCATCATCACCAAAGGTTGGGTAATCAATCTCCTGTAACTCAACACTTCCAGGCTTAGCCGAGAAGTTAACAACAGCGAGGGATTTCATAACTTCCTACCTAACTCTTGGCGTAATTGGAATATCACCATAGGCATGAACCTTTTCACAAATTTTTCTAAGAACCTCTTCTACATTTCCAGCACCCTTTGAAAAAGAATCTGCATCAATTGCAAGGGGAGCGCCAATTACAACCAATGGTGCGCCATATGAGGGAGATGCAATTGCCTGCTCAAGTGATAAACCACCAACAGCTTGGACTGGAATACCAACTGCATCAACAACTGCTTTTAATTGGTCAAGTGGATTTGGTGCCACCTCACCCCTTGCAGCAATGCCACGTCGCTCGTCATAACCAATATGGTGAATGATCATGTCGCAACCTAAATCTTCAAGCACACGAGCACCATCTACCATATCTTCACAACCTAAGTTATCTCCCATCACAGTGATGCCGTAATCCTTACCAGCTTGCACAACTACTTTGATTGTTTCAGGATGCGCCCTGGCCATAACAACTACATGAGTGGCCCCTGCCTTTGCCATCAT
>Ga0208787_1000473_pt1 | contig 19188 bp, 14 predicted proteins | sample Wag4_2014_7_11_FD_187362 | JGI IMG/M metagenome (GOLD analysis project Ga0208787, IMG submission 187362) | Fresh water microbial communities from Ohio, USA - Utica-2 Time Series HT 2014_7_11 (SPAdes) (version 2) | ecosystem: Environmental > Aquatic > Freshwater > Water tank | place: USA: Ohio... | reverse complement strand
CCGTTTATTGGGTTAGCGTGATTAAAAATAAAGATGCAAAAATAACAACTTATTTTGCTTTAAAGTTCCAAAATACAAAGACCATGAAACTTTAAACTCTTTTTTGCATTTTTACAGAAACGATTAATTGAAATAATATAGTTTTCAACAATGAATTATTTTTATTTTACCGAAATATCCAACGGTTTTATTAGACTTGACGAAGAAGAAAGTAAGCATCTTCAGTTAGTTCTCAGGCATAAACCAGGAAATTTAATTCATTTGTTAAATGGGGATGGACTTAAAGTAGAAGGATTTTTGCATGCTTCAGATAAGAAAGGGGTAACCATAAAAGTTGAAAAAACAGTCTTTATCCCTAAAAAAGACTACCAGCTTCACGTCGCTATTGGGCCAACCAAACAAATGGAAAGATTTGAATGGTTTCTTGAAAAGGCGACAGAACTAGGCATTGATTCAATAACACCATTTACTTCAACCCATGGGGAGCGAGACAAATTAAGAATGGACCGATTAGAGAAAATTATTCGAACGGCTGGAAAACAATCTGCCAATCCTCATTTTCCGAAATTAAATGGATTAATAAGTTTTAAAGAATTAATTAAAGCTTCTGCAGAAAAAAATAAATTTATAGCACATTTAGATCAATCCAGTAAAGGCCATTTTTTTGATGTAATACCCAAAGCCGAAGATGTACTCATTTTGATTGGTCCTGAGGGAGATTTTGCAGAAAACGAAGTGGAGATAGCTAAAGCGCATGGCTTTTTGTCTGTGCATTTAGGTGAAAACAGGTTAAGAACCGAAACTGCTGGCATTTTTGCTACACAATGTTTAATTTTGAAAAATAAATAACCATCCAATGCCTTTACTTTTCATTTTAGTTCTCTCTTTGTTTACCATAAACGAACCTCCTACCTTAAGGCTTGGTCTTTTGAAGTATAACGGTGGTGGTGATTGGTATTCAAATCCAACAGCCTTACCTAATCTTGCGCAATTTTGTAATAAAAATATGGGTACAAATTTCGACCCCAATTATGGCACGGTTGAAGTTGGAAGTTTAGATATTTTCAACTACCCGTTTTTGCATTTGACAGGTCATGGAAATGTAGTGTTTTCAGACAGGGAAGCTGCCAATTTACGACAATATTTAATGGGAGGCGGCTTCTTACACATCGACGATAATTATGGTATGGATCCATACATCAGACCTGCCATGAAAAAAGTATTTCCAGAACTGGAATTTGCTGAATTACCCTTTGAACATGAAATTTACAAGCAAAAATATAATTTTCCAAATGGACTTCCTAAAATTCATGCTCACGATGGGAAAGCTCCCCGAGGCTACGGCTTAATATGGAAAGGAAGATTGATCTGTTTTTATTCCGTTGAATGTGACTTGGGTGATGGCTGGGAAAATCAGGAAGTACATAACGACCCTCCGGAAAACAGACTGAAAGCCATGCAAATGGGTGCAAACTTAGTAAAATATGCTTTTCAATTTTAATTCCAGATAAGATTCTTACTCTGTCTTAGGTATTTTTTTATATTCAACCAAAAGGCCATGAAAAGATAAACGATAGCTGGGGAACCCATGGTAACAAAGGTGATATATATAAAATATAGACGTACCCTGGATGATTGAACTCCAAGCCATTCGCCCCAGTAGGAACAAACACCGAACATAGATTTCTCGATGATACCTCTGAACATAAGTAGTGATTTAAATTATTAGATGATTTTTATCATAAAAATGGGATAAACGCAAATTTAATAATAAAGTTTAACATTTTATCGACTTTTAAACGACCAGGTAATAAGGTGAGATGAGACAATGGTACCATCTTTAAATGTTCCCACTACTTTTGTTTGAATAGATCTGGGCGATTTATCCCTTACCGACTCAAAAACCACTTTTCTAATGTCCTCCCCTTGTAAACAGGTAAAATAAACAGGTTGGTTTGCCTTTTTTAAATAGGTACCCGAAACCTCTGTAACCAAGGTTGAGATTGATCCCATACCTTCTGTGGCCATCGTTGCGAGCATTCCAGAGGCTAGTTCTGCGGCCCCTGATTGCGCTGCGAAATAAATAGATTTAAATGGATTTTGTGTACGTTTCGAAAACGGCAGCATTACCGTGGATTCGAAGCAGTTGATCTTTTCGAGACGCACGCCCCACCAAAAAAGGGTTGGTATCTTAAGGATAAAAAATAAAAAGAGGGCAAATGGTTTTTTTATTTTTTCGGTGAAGGCCAGTTGTTCAGGTATTGGGGGTAATGTATCTGCATTTTCCATAGTCTAAAATCAAATGATTATAAAATTTTAACAAAAGTAGCAGAAAAATATTCCATTTTAATGTTTTTTTCTTTCAAAATAGCAGGTTAAAATTGTACTTTTGACCACGAAGATGAAACTTTAGAAAATAACCATCGGAATAAAGGAAATTATGAATCTACACGAATACCAAGGTAAAGAGTTGTTAAAGAAATTTGGTGTTGCCATTCAGGAAGGCATTGTAGCTGGAAACAAGCAAGAAGCGATGGAGGCCTATATTGCATTGACTGCCAAAACAAATTCTCCATTCGCCATTGTAAAAGCTCAGATTCACGCTGGCGGTCGTGGTAAAGGAGGAGGAGTTAAACTCGCTAAAAATGCCGCTGATTTTGAACTTCATGCTAACAACATCTTAGGAATGTATTTGAGGACGCCTCAAACGGCTGGAGGAATGGAAGGACCAGGTAAATTGGTTAGTAAAATTCTCGTTGCTGAAGACGCTTACGCGCCTGATTTTGATGCATGTAAAGAATTATATGTTTCTATTCTGATGGATAGAGAAAAAAAATGTAATGTCATTATCTATAGTACTGAAGGTGGTATGGATATTGAAAAAGTGGCTGAGGAAACACCTGATAAAGTTCAAAAAGAATGGATTGACGCTACCTTGGGACTCCAGGCCTTCCAAACGAGAAAAATTGCCTTCAATTTGGGCTTAAGTGGAAAGGCATTCAAAGAAATGACCTCTTTCATTACCAAACTTTATACTGCTTTTGTTACCTCAGATGCCGCGCTATTTGAAATTAATCCATGCCTGAAAACGGCTGATGATAGAATTATTGCCGTAGATGCAAAAGTTACGATAGACGATAATGCGTTGTACAGGCATCCCGATTTAGAGGCTCAACGCGATAACAGCGAGGAAGATCCTACCGAAGTTGAAGCCAGAGAGTCTGATTTGAATTATGTGAAATTAGATGGTAACGTAGGTTGTATGGTAAATGGTGCAGGGTTAGCTATGGCAACCATGGATATTATAAAGCTTTCAGGTGGTGAGCCTGCAAATTTCCTTGATGTTGGTGGAACGGCAGATGCAAAAAGAGTGGAACTGGCTTTCCGTATCATCTTGAAGGATCCCGCAGTTAAAGCTATTTTAATAAATATTTTTGGTGGCATTGTGCGTTGTGACCGAGTGGCACAGGGTGTCATTGATGCCTATAAGAATATGGGAAATATTCATGTTCCCCTTATTGTTAGATTACAAGGAACCAATGCAGATTTAGCTAAAAAAATGATTGATGAATCAGGCCTTGCCGTGCAATCAGCTATTGCCCTCGAGGAAGCTGCCGATTTAGTGAGAAATGTTTTTGAAAAAGTATAAATTTTGAAATTAATAGTGAAAACACTGGCAGGACTTGAAGAAGTCCTGGCCAGTGAACTTCAGTTACTTGGTGCTGAAAATATTGAGTTAGGCACCCGTTCTGTATTTTGTGAAACCGATCTTGAAGGCGTTTATCGCCTGAATCTTTGCCTTAGTACTGCGCTAAGGATCCTTATTCCCATCGTAAGGTTTGAGGCCGAGGATGAAACGGAGTTGTATGACTGCATGAATGAAATTCCCTGGGAAAAATATGTTTCTCCAACAGGTACCATTGCCGTTGATGCCATTGCTCAAGGTGAGGTGTTTCGTCATTCCCATTATATTGCCTTAAAAACTAAAGATGCGGTTGTTGACCGATTCCGGTCTTTATTTGATGTAAGACCAAATGTTGATATTAATTTTCCCGACCTCAGGATAAATGTTCATAATAACGATAAAACATTCACCGTCTCCCTCGATTCATCGGGAACTTCCCTTCACAGAAGAGGTTATCGAGAGGAAGGTGAGGAAGCTCCTTTAAACGAAGTATTGGCAGCAGGGATGATTCGATTGAGCCAGTGGAATAAAGATTGTCCATTCATAGATCCTATGTGTGGATCGGGCACCTTGTTAATAGAAGCTGCCCTTTTTGCCCGAAATATTGCACCAAATAAATACAGGAAAGATGGATTTTGTTTCCAGCGTTGGCCAAACTTCCAGCCAGAATTATTGGAAAAAGTACGAAATGAAAGTATAAGCAAGGAAGTCCCTTTCAATATCGGTATTTACGGAGGTGATATTCGCGAAAGCGCTACCCGTGCAACTAAAGCAAATATCCGTGCCGCTGGTCTTTTAGATACTATTTCCATCGAGACCAGGTCTTTTGAAAAAAGTATTCCACCGCCTCCTCCGGGTATTTTGATGGTTAATCCTCCTTATGATGCCCGTATGTCTCTGGAAGATGCTTCCCTTTTTTATAAAAAATTAGGAGACAAATTTAAATCCGGATATGAAGGCTATCAAGTCTGGGTTATTACGGGTAATCCAGAAGCTGCGAAAGCCATTGGTTTGAGAACTTCCAGAAAAATTCCTCTTTTTAATGGCAACATTGCCTGTAAATTTTTGAAATTTGAGATGTATTCTGGCACAAAAAAGGTGAAAAATGAAAAATAATCTGCGTTTCTCTCTCCTTTTAACGCTTTTTATTCTTTTTGTTTTTTCGCCATTAATGGCTCAGTTACCCTCCAAAATTTCCATCGTCAATAAATCTATACCGCAATTAAAGAGGGACGCTGAAAATTACTCTACTTTCCAGGAAACCTTTGCCCCATTAACCTCGGCACAAAGGTCTTCCACGAAACCAATGATAAAAACCTTTACAAAACCTTCGCCATTTAATGGGGTTTCAGTCAGGCCTTTGGCATTATTTTGCAGAATTGAGGTATTTCTTGAAAAAAAAAATGGCATGCCGATTAAATTCCGGTTAGGGGATATAGATAAGGTGGACCAATTGGAGGGCAAATTTTTATGGTAATTATAATTCATCCTTTATAAAACCGAGACCAAATCTATCATTATAGATACCCATTTTGCCCTCTTTTACATAAAATCCACCTTTCACAAAATCTTCGCCTAAATCGAAGCTACCATCTAAATCAATGTATTTTGTATTTTTATTAGCAAAAGCGGCATGTAAAGCAGCGGTAATACTGATACAACTCTCATCATTACATCCCCAGAATAAGGATATTCCAGCCAGTTCAGCGATTCTACCAATATCCATAGCATTTAAAATCCCCCCGCATTTCATTAATTTAATATTAAAAATACCGAAAGGCTTTTCTATGAGCCATGGGAAAACTGATTGAGTAGATTTAAGAGACTCATCAGCACAGAAAGTACATCTAATCGTTTCCGGATAAACTAAGAGCTCACTTTCTAAGCCCACTTTAAAAGGTTGTTCAATTAACTCAATGTTTTGATGGGCTGATTCATTCAAAAAATAAGCAAGATCTGCCGCTGAATAACCTTGATTTGCATCTACTCTAAGGGTAACTTCATTGCCAAAATGTTCCCTCAATGTTTTAATCCTCAGTACATCAGACTCAGGATCATCTCCTGTTTTAACTTTAAAAACAGTAAACTTATCGTTAAAAAAATGAACTGCCTCCTTCAGGGTATCCTCGACATTCATGATACCTATGGTTACAGAAGTAGGTAATTCATCGAAATGTTTGCCATAAATATCCACTACAGGTATTTTTGCCCATTGCCCATAGGCATCATGTAAAGCAATATCAAGCGCTGCCAAAGCCCCTGGATTATTTGGAATAAGTTGTTGAAATTCCCTGATCAAACCTAAAAATCCTCTAATATCTCTTCCCTTTAAACGAGGTAAAACCCATTTATTTAAAACCTCTTCTGCTTCAATGGGCGACTCCCCTACTACTTCAGGCGCGGGATTTGCGGCACCATAACCAATGATGCCATTTTCCAAATAAATAGTTAAGCAGATATTTTCCACATCATCAATAATTCTTCCTGCGATGGCATAAGGTTTTTGTAACTTCAAATTTTTTCTGATAACCTTAATCTGATCAATTCTCATGATAAAATAGTTTGATTTAAAGTAATTTCCTGAAAGCTTCCCAAAGAATCATACCCATAGACACGGAAACATTTAAGCTATGCTTTGAGCCCACCTGCGGAATTTCCACCACTGCATTCGCTAAAGGAAGAAAAAGAGGTTGCACACCATCGACTTCATTCCCAAATATAATCACATATTTATGATTTTTGATAAATTCAAAATCTTGCAACCAAATACTTCCTTCCACCTGTTCAGCCAGAATAATTTCCCAACCATCCTCTTTCAATTCTTTTAAAAAAGGAACCTCATTTTCTACATACTCCCACGACACGGTTTGGGTTGAACCCAACGCTGTTTTTAATATTTCCTTATGAGGAGGTTGTTGCGTAATGCCGGATAGATATAGTTTTTCAATACCCAAAGCATCAGAAGTACGGAAAGCGGAACCAACATTTAATGCACTTCTAACATTATCCAACCATATTCGAACGGGTATCGTTTTCCTGTTTTCAGACAAAACGAAGGGATTATCTTCCAAATAAGTAGTCGATTTCTTTCTTATTAACATAGTGATTTTCCTAAAATTTAAAATATATTGCAAAGGTATTCAAATCGAAGGAAAATGGACTTACTATTCGTTTATGGAACCTTATTACCAGAATGTAATCTATCCATTTCAACCCAATTCCTAAAGGACGCTGAATTTATAGGGCACGGATATGTTTTTGCAAATCTGTATGATCTTGGAGATTATCCGGGTATGGTTTTAGACTTATCCCATGAGCATAAAGTTTTCGGACATATTTATCGGCTGAAATCACCAGAAAAAACGCTTCCTTTACTTGATGAATATGAGGATATAAACCCATCATTTCCAGAGGATAATGAATATATCCGGGCAGTAGTAAAGGTAATCAGCGGAAAAAAAACATTGAATGCCTACGCCTATTTATATGTAAATGATGTTTTACCTTTTAAAAAGATTCATTCTGGAGATTACCTTTCTTACCTTACAGTTAAATAGTCAAAACAAACAAATAAAATGAGTGAACCTATTTTTTCAGCAGCTACATTATGCGTCCAGGAAACCGTTGATCCTATGGACACTGCGTCGCATACGTTACCCATTTACGCCACATCCTCCTTTGTTTTTGATAATTTACAACAAGGCATTGATATTTTTTCCGGGGCTGAAAGCGGTTATTTATATGGCCGTTTTGGAAATCCTACCTGTGATGCGGTAGCTGAAAAATTAGCTGCATTGGAATCTTATGGTTTATCAGAAAATGGACATTGCGTATTAGTAAGTTCAGGCATGGCCGCAATATCTGCCGTCTTAATGGCTTTACTAAAACCTGGTGATAAAATATTGACCCAAGCAGATATTTATGGTGGAACCACTGATTTTTTCAATCAAATACTTGCATCTTACCACATTGGATTTGAAACGGCAGATTTAAATGATGCTGAACAAGTTGAAAATATTCTTTCCAACGATCCATCCATTCATCTCATTTATTTAGAGTCGCCAACCAATCCAATTTTAACCTGTGTTGATTTGGAAAAATTAGTCTCGCTGGCAAAAAAGTATAACCAACTTACCATCATTGATAATACTTTTTGTACGCCTGTAATACAACAACCTTTAAAATGGGGCATAGATTATGTCGTACATTCTACCACTAAATATTTGAATGGGCACGGAAATACTATTTCAGGTTGCATTATTGGTAAAAATGCTGAAGTAATGCAGCGTGTCAAACAAACGGTAAAATTAATGGGCTGTTCTGCCAATCCCTGGGATGCCTGGTTGGTGAATAACGGGTTAAAAACGCTTGCTTTACGCATCGAGAAGCACAGTTTAAATGCTATGGAACTCGCAAAATTTTTATCCTCTCACCCATCCGTGAAGAAGGTATATTACCCCGGGCTTTCTGAACATAAGACGCATAGCATTGCCAGTAAGCAAATGCAATATTTTGGAGGAATGCTATCATTTGAGCTGAACGGAGGAATTGAGATTGCCAGAAAGTGTATTGATAAACTAAAATTAGCGACTATTGCTCCAACACTGGGCGATGTTAACACATTGATTATGCATCCTTACACCATGTCACATAGAAATGTCCCCTCAGCTGTACGAGAGAAATATGGGATAAGTGAAGGACTCATCAGGGTTTCTGTAGGCATAGAAGCGATAGATGATTTAATACAAGATTTCAGACAAAGTTTAGCAGATTGATTATTTCCCAGCAGACATAGCTCTTCGCATAAACATTTGAGCTCTATTAGATTCCACGGCCTGAATTTCTAATATCTCACCATTTGGCATCTTTAATAAGAGATCTGGTTTTTTGGTTTTAGTCAATTCATCCTGGAATCTGGAATCATTGGAATTTACTTCCAGGAATCCCTTTCTGAACCCAAAATAGTAATAGATATCATTAGGTAATTTCAAATAAACATAAATTCTATCGTCATTATTAGCGGGCATTTTTATTTCAATGAACGTATTTATTTTTTTACTTACTGGTTTTCCTCCGACGCTTATAAGTCCCACATTGGTATTTGCATTGATAAATGCCTGATATTCTGCGTCCCATTTTAGTTTTACATTGCCAAAAAGAAATGAAAAGGGATTAAGTTTAGCGGGAATCTCAAAAAGGCCAGAACTTAACTGGGAAAGGACCTCTTTAGTTTCATCCGTATTACCCAGTAATCTGGTAAGCAGTCGATTGTAATAATCCAGATCAGAGAGGTAGGCAATAGGTTCTGAACCAAAGGCAGCACTGGCTAATTCATTTTCGATAATCCTTAGAAATTTTTCAGGTATCTTAAGATTTAGCCCAAGAATAAGATCCAGGTCGAGAACTAACTTTTGAACTTCCCCTGTATCTGACATTTCCTGCGTTGGTGGCATTGTAGTTTTCAAAAATCCGGTAGCCTTAACATCCGCCATTTTTAAACCAGAAGCAAGGGTAAAATCACCTTCTGCTGTAATTTTAGCTGTTTTATCATCTAAAACGAGCAGGTTTCCCACACAATTTTCTCTTAACACGCAGAGTGAATCACCAAATAGAAATTGATCTTTAAGTCTTTCGTACCTAATAAAACCATTAGCAGGAAAGATCGGTCTATCCTTTCTTAAAGAGAGAGGTTGTAAGAACCTTGGATAAATAGAAGCATTTTCAGCACTCAGAAAGAAACCTGTTTCAAGGAAGAGGCCTTCAGGATCTTTTGGCCTGTTTGCCTCGATGACGAGATTTTTTTTATCTGCCTTGGTATTCAGCCTGAACCAACTATTATCCTCAATAGCTGAAGATTCCAGTCTTGCATACCCGTCAAAAGAAAGATTTATGTCTTCAGAAGCGAGGCCAATTTCTCCATAAAAGCTCGTTTTCGTATCTATTCGAAAATCATCCATGGCATCAATTTCACCTTTAGCTCTGGTTGCTGTAGCCTTTTGGGACATCAAACCCTTACCTACCCGTTGACCAATAATCGAAGAAAAGGCAATTTCCTGATTCTTACCGGGCAGGTTATACTCATAAAAACCGGAGGCCAGATAGTCTTTTCTCCCTTTTACCTGCACATTTGCCTTTATAATTTTATGATTCTGATTTATAGTATCACAGATAATGATCGCATTAGCAAAGGAGTCAATTAACCCATTTGAACGAACGGTGACCATCCCCTTATCGGGAAAAATTTTGGCATCCGCCGCATGTATAAAATCTACGCCACCGATGTCAAGACTAAAATCTTTTAAATTATACTTAGCATTTTTGCCATTAAACATCAAAGAATCCTGATTAGGTACTTTCGATGAAAACACGCCTATAGAAGTGGTATCAGACTTAAAGTAAACCATTTGTTCTTTGATCTTCCAATCAAAATCGATTAATGAGGTAGTATATTGGTTAAAAGGAAGGTTTGTTAATAACTTTCCGTCATTACCACTGAAGACACCCAATCCATTATCGAAGTTAAGATCTGCCTTCACATTAAGTGCCTCCAGTAACACTTCCTCTTCAGTTTTCCCTTTAATTTTGAGCCAGGAGGTATCACTTCTGGCTGTATTAGCTCCAAACTTAAGTTTTTCAGCCTTTAACGAAGCCAATGGCCAATGTAACAATCCGCTGCCACCCACCCCTTCAGGCGTAAGTATTAAATTACCATCGAAAAGATAGGAACCGGATTTAAAAACGGAAAAAGACTGAGAACCCGAAGTCAGATAAAGGCTATCCTGGTAAGGTTTCCAGGTTACAGTGACCTCATTCCCTACCACTTTGGGAATCTCGAGGGGTTTTATTTCCTCTTCCAGCGAAAAATTCTTTGCGCTACCAGCCACTTTATTAGGTTGAAAAACAAAATCTTCCGCATTAATGGCCGCACCTAGATAATCTAAACGACCCTTTCCTTTAAATCCTCGATTACTCAAATCTAATTCACCGATATATTTACCTTTTCCACGGTATGTTGAATACCCCTCTTTAGGGGTTTTATGATTAAAGCCTAACGAATAGTCAAAAGGTCTGATTCTTACGGTTTCTTGAAAAACTGGAAATATGTCATACGAAAACAATTTACCTTTAAACTGGACCTGATTTTCCTGAAACTTATCCAAGCCTGGAAAAATAAAGGGAGCAAGAGCAAAATAAAATGAATCTCTTTTAAGCGTAGTATCCTTCGCAAAATCACCATCATAATAAATAGTACCTCCCGTTCTGCTATTTAACACTGGAAAAGTGGAAATATTTTCCTTTCCTCCTTTATTTTCTGGCGCATCAACAGCTAAGGTACCCGCGAAGGAATTAATTTCCGAGGTAAGTGAAAAAGCAGCAGGCATTTTTGAAGAATCAGCAGGTGATTCCTTTAGAAATATCCTAAATCTTTTAATACTATCCAGTTTTATTTGATTTTGCTTATAATTATATTCAAAACTTGTTCCCTCAAAATCAGTAAATCCAGCTTTTAAAACGCCAGAAAAACGCATAACTCTTTCAGGAAGAAGGGTAATCTTATTTTCGGTTGGTAATAATCTTACCCGATGTAAAGGGGAAAAATCTAAAAAATTAACTGCTTGAATCTGAATACTTTTATTGTTCAATGTAAGCCAGGCATTCACACCATCCGTTTTAGAATCAATACGTAAACGATCAAAATCACGTTTTCCTAAAGCTGCTTCAACGGTTAATCGAACTTTATCGTTTACTATAATCTGGCTTTTCTCTTCTTGAAATTCAATATAACCTGAAGATACCCATTCATACAATAAGGATCTAATATTTTCCAACGAATATTTAGGATTCAGTAATGGGGCTAGAATACGTGCATCGAAGATCGTACTTTGTTTTTCCTGACAAATTTGATATAATAATTGAAGAGGGTTTTGAGTAGAAATACCTTTTAAGCCATCAAATTCATTTTCATTATAGAAATTAAGGGATTCAAAACGTACCAATGGCTTTTTTAAAACGGGAAGAGCTTCCCTACCGATCATAACGGAGTCATTATCAATTTGCATGACTAACTCTTCGGCTTGAATGGAAAACTGGTGGGCAGAGCTATAAAATAAATTTCTTCCTTTCCCCTTTTCGCCTCTTCGCAATAATAGCGTTCGGGTCTTTGTGTTATAGTTAAAAATGAGCTCAGGATGAACTATGGAATCAGTACCTAAAAATAAGGTTGATTTTACTTTTTGACTACTTAATTGATCTGCTCTTTTGAGGATAAATTTATCAGACGCACCAACAAAAGCAGTTCTCGCTTTATTATTTACCAAAGTAATTTTCGCAGGATTATCAGATGATCCAAAACCAATTACCGTTTTTCCTTCCAGGGCAAAGCCACCAATAAATTTTATGCCTTCGCCAAATTGATTGATAACTAAGTTATCTTTCAGTGAATTGAATCTTGGAAAAGAAATAAGAGAAGAATCGGGTTGAAAAACCATTTGATCTTGAAAATTACCTACTATAAGATTTTTTCCAAAATAGGAAGGATAGCTTAACTGAACGCTATCGGCATTAAACTTATTAAGATTTAAGTCCAGGGCATATTTTTTAAGCAGCACAAAAACACCTTTATCTAAGCCAACCCTAGACCAATCACATTTTCCACCTACGCCAATCCATAGATTTTTAAAAGGATAAAGAACACCTGATGTCTCAAAAATATGAATCGTATCCGTTTTGTAACCTGTAGAAAGGTGCGCTTTATTAAAAATCAGTTTTGGTTCCTGATTTTCCCATTCCCAAGAATATTTTCCACCATTCAGCGTCCAATTGGCACCTCCTCCTCTTGAAATTAACTGACTTCCTACAAACGAAGAGGAAAGGGTTAGAAAATCATTGATTTTAAATGGGGTGTATTTATCAGGGAGAGCGAGCAGCGATTGAAAGGAAGTATGCCATGAATTAAAGCCATCTTCGTTTTGAATATTGGTTTTTAACAATAACACAAAATCTAAATAAGAATTTATGTATGGAATCAATGGTAATTTCCTACCCCATAAAATCGCCAAAGTCTGATAGATTAATTTCTTTTGCGTTTCGCTATAGGCAGAAGATTGAATATCCATTGCATACTGGTTGTATTTTTCCAATAAATCTTTATTATTTAGTGATATGACAGACTTATTGATAGTTTCCCATAAAGCTGTTGGATCTTTAGGTAAAGTGTCAACCCGCTGAGAAAAAACGCAGTGAAGGGGAAACAATGACAAAATCAAAACAAGCCTCAATATTCTCATATACTAAAATTATAAAAAATTACCTGCTAAAAACGCCCATCATCCAATCTCCTTTCTGATTTTTACTAACTAAATTCAAGCTTTGGGAAGAGGCTTTTTCCATAATCAAATCCCAATCTGACCATAAAATACCTGAAATAAGTAAAAGACCGGATGGACTAAGTTGATTTTTTAACGTAGGAAGTTCATCGAGTATTACATTTCTATTGATATTTGCGAGGATAACATCCTGACCTGACAGCGAAACCGCGTTCAAATCTCCGGCAAAAACATCTATTTTATCCCCAACGCCATTGAGATTAGCATTATCTATGGCATTTTCCACGGCAGGCTCTTCAATATCGAGCGCGATGACCTTTTTCGCCCCTAATTTTACAGCCAGGATAGCCAATATACCAGTTCCACAGCCAAAATCAAAAACGAAAATATCCTTAAAAGGTATATTTTCCATGGCCTCCATCATCATATAGGTAGTTTCATGATGACCTGTGCCGAAAGCCATTCTAGGCGTAATAACCAATTCATTTTTAAAGCCGGTAACAGGCGGATGAAAATCTGCCCTTACGTAGCAAAAATCATTTACACTAATGGGTGAAAAGTGACTTTCCCATTGAATATTCCAGTTTTCCTCGGGTAAATTTTCCACCGTATAAACAAAGGGAAAAGATTGAGACAAGACAGATAAATCCTCAAAGAGACTATCCGGAGGAATATTTCCTGGTAGAAAAGCATTTATTAGCCCACTTTCCTCCTCAAAAACTTCAAAAGGGTAATTACCGAGCATTGCGAGCAAAATGTCTGCATCGGTATCATCATTGAATGAGAAACTAAAACGATAATAATTCATAGTGAAAATTAATCTTTCCTCTCTGCTGCGAGCAAAGTATTTTGAATAAGTGCCATAACTGTTAATTGTCCCACCCCCCCGGGAACAGGAGAAATATAGGAAGAAACGGGTTCAACCGATGGGAAATGCACATCACCTGTCAATCGAAATCCCTTTGGATTCGTAACATCTTCTACCCTATTAATACCAACATCTATAACTACCGCGCCTTGTTTAACCATATCACCCGTTATAAATTCCGGAATGCCTGTAGCCGCAATAAGTATATCAGCCTGTAAGGTAAATGATTTTAAATCCTGGGTATGACTATGACATAATGTAACTGTTGCATCACCTTGCTTACCTTTTCTTGACAGTAAAATGGACATAGGGGTACCAACAATGTGGCTCCTACCAACGACTACCACATGCTTACCTTTTGTAGGAATTTCATAACGGGATAACATCTCTAAAATCCCCTTAGGTGTGGCTGATAGAAAACAAGGTAAACCCAGCATCATTTTACCTAAATTGACTGGATGAAAGCCATCTACATCTTTTTCAGCTTTAATGGCTAGCGTAATCAGATGTTCATTGATATGCTTTGGCAGCGGAAGCTGTACAATAAAACCGTCTATTTCAGGGTTATTATTCAAATTTTCTACCAAATGGAGAAGGTCATTTTCAGAAATGGTATCAGGTTCTTTGAACAAGGTAGAAGTAAATCCTACCTCCTCACAGGATTTCACTTTGTTACGGACGTAGGCCATACTAGCTGGATTTTCCCCAACGAGAATAGCCGCAAGATGAGGTATTTTTTTTCCTTCCGTGGCCCGTGTCAATACTTTTTCTTTGATTTCAGATTTAATCTGAGTGGCTAATTTTTTTCCATCTAATAAGGTCATCCGATAAATGTTGATTTCTTTTAAAAAGTGGGCTAAAATAAATAAATACCCTGTGGCAAATGTAGTTTTTTCTACATTTGTTTAACGAAATAATATTTCATATAGTTGTGAACCTAAAAAAAACCATTTCTATTCTTTACAAAAGGCTTTTTCCGTGTAAAAACATAGGATTAGTCGTAATAATGTTATTTGTTTTTACAAATACAATATTATCACAGGAAGCTGTAATTCGACAAACAGAAATTTGCACCTGGCCCTTACCCACTTTAACAGATACTTTTCTATGTCCTGGTGCATCCCTTCAAATAAATCTGGATACCTTAGTTGGACAAGTTCAAAGAGACACCTTTCGTTTTAATCCCTTAGAAACACTGGATGGACAACTTCACAAACCCTTTTCTCCCTTGAAAATAAATCTACAGGTTAAAGATTTACCCAAAGAAAAAATTAATTTAAAAGATTATAACCTGACTAGGATTTGCCTTGATATATATACGCCCAGAGCGAGTGATGTAGAAGTATGGTTAATTCCCCCCAGCGGAAATATTGATCATGTTTTGGAGTTAGTCAGTCCGGGAAATGCAAGCAGTAGTCCTGATTTGCTACAAACCTGTTTTACACCTGGAGCTACAGCTACCCTTTCCAGTGGAAACTCTCCCTATACCGGTGAATTTTCTATAGCTGGAAGTTGGTCGGGACTCCTGGGGGAAGATTTGAATGGAAATTGGCAACTGTGGGTGAGTGATCGGGTAGCTGAAACGGTTCCGGGTTTAGTCCAAAGTATTTCCCTTGTTTTTGAAACTAAGCCAGCTTACCAAATTAAATGGGCGTCAAAAGCGGGCATTTCCTGCCTCAATTGTAAAGATCCTGTATTTAATCCAACCAAAACCACTGACTATCCCGTTCAGTTAATAAATAGTGCAGGATGTGTATTCAACGATACTTTAAGGATTGAATATCGTGACAAGACCTTTGGACCTGCCTTTACCTGCGAACCAAAAGGACCGGGGTTAATAGATATAAGCTGGCAACTTCCTCCTTTACTAATGGGAGAAACTTATAGAGGGAGTATTTTTCAAAAGGGTAAAGCGGCAATCAATTTATCAACCTCTGGTAATCAAAAATATAGCTTTACTGGTCTTTCTCCAAAAGATAGTATTACTATTAATTTTAAATTACCCCTCATAGATGGCGTTATGTGTCAACCTATTGACACAGTTTTTCAATGTATTTTTCCACCCTGTGAACTGGAAATTATAGAAAAGGAAAATATACCCATCAGCTGTTTTGGTTCAGAAGACGGACTGCTGGTATTATCTTTTTTAAAGGGTTTTACCCCCATATCTTTAACTAAAGATGGCGCACCTACAGGCACAAAAATAGAGCGTTTAAAAGCGGGCATTCATACCTTCGTAGCAACTGATTTCTTAGGTTGTCAAACCACCCGCGCTGTAAACTTCATTGAACCTGGTCCTATCAAACCCAATATAAGCTTAATAAAACCGGCCCTATGTTTTGATTTGGCGGGTGCTCAATTAAAAGCTGAACCTACCGGAGGAAATGGCGGTTACACCTATCGCTGGCAACCGGATGGTGGAACATCAGCTACCACCAACTTAATAAAACAAGGAGCTTACGCGCTTATTGTTTCAGATGCCAAAAGTTGCGTTGGTAAAGATTTATTCAAAATTGAATCTCCACCTCCCATCGTTGGAACCATTGTTAGCACACCCACTATTTGCTCAGGTTCGGCAACAGGTACCTTAAAGGCAACAGTAACAGGAGGAGTATTACCTTACCTTTATATGTGGAATAACGGAAACACCAATTCTACTCTTACCGACTTACCTGCAGGTCCCTATTCATTGACTATTACAGACCAGAACCAATGCAAACACAGGGTCAATACGGTCATCGCTCAAGGGGCGAGTGTTTTAAAAATTGATTCCAGCCAAATTACACCTGTTTCATGCTATGGTAATGTGGATGGACTGGCAAAAATTTTCGTGAGTGGCGGTTCAAAACCTTACCAGATAAAATGGAGTGATCCTTTGGGCCAGACTGGAAATCTGGCCAACGGGTTAGCTACTGGCTCTTACTTTATAAATATCACCGACGCAAAAGGTTGTACCCTTCAGCATCAAGTACTTATCACCAGCCCTTTGCCATTGCAAATGAATATTCAAACCCGTAATCTGACTTGTTTGAATAAAAATGATGGCGATATAGAGGTTTTTCCTGCTGGTGGAAGCCTACCCTACCAGCTACTTTGGTCAGACAATTCCACAGTAAAAAAAAGGATTAATTTACCAGCCGGTGATTATGCTGTCACTTTGACAGATGCTAATAAATGCAAAATAAAAGAAAAGGTGACCATAAATAATCCGTCAAATCCACTAAAAATAAGTGCCGTTCAAACATACAGCGGTTGTTTTGGTAAAAAAGAAAATACAGTTCAAGTGTCGGTTACCGGTGGAAGTCCCGCTTATTTTGTATTTTGGAACAACGGTTTTAACGGATTGTTATCGTCGAATTTAGATACCCTTACTTATGTAATTAAAGTAAATGATGCACAGGGTTGTATTGATTCCATAAAAATAAAACCTGTTGATCTACCTGAAATAAAGCCTGAAATAGATATTAAGGCTCCCACTTGTTTTAATGATCAAAATGGAGAAATAGCACTCACTAAAATAAATGGAAGGGAAGGTATTGACTTTTCACTTTTTCGCTATCAATGGAGTAGCGGTCAAAGAACTTCCTTAGTAAAAGGATTATTAGGCGCGGAAAATTATACCTTAACCGTAACAGATGCGAAGGGTTGTACCGGTATTTCGAGGGGATATATGAGAAATCCATTACCTGTAATCCTTACGTTAGAGGGCACTGACCCTACCTGCAATGCCGGAAAGGATGGAAAAATATGGTTAAAATCAATACAAAGTGAGGTAAATATCTCTTTTTACACCTGGGATACTGCGAATCAAGCTGCAGCAAAAGATACTATTTTTAATCTGGCTGCTGGTAATTATCAACTGACAGTAACCAATATATCAGGTTGTAAAGGAAGTACTTCTTTTAATTTAAAAGAACCTCCCGCCATAATTATCGATCAGTTTAAAAAAGGAAATGCTTGTTTTGGTTATGCTGAAGGGGAAGCTGAAATATCGGTCTCAGGCGGTAATCCAGGATACAACATTTTGTGGTCCGATGGGAATACTTCCTTTAAAAGGCAAAATATGAAAGGAGGTACCTACAATATCTCTATAACTGATGCCCGGAATTGTCTTAAATTGGAAGACGTAACAATTTATCAACCCGAAAAAACTATTTTAGACTTCGATTTAGACAGTATAAGTTGTTTTAGAAAATCAGACGCTATTTTAAGTTTTGTTGCTTTTGGAGGTAAAGGGCCATTTGTTTATAGTTTTGATAAAACAACCTGGCAAACGGGTAACCGCATTAGTAATTTAGGTGCTGGAAAATACACTCTTTTTCTAAAAGATGCCAATAGTTGTCTGACAGATACCACTTTCAATATCCCTGAACCACTCTTTTTTAATATAGATTTAGGTCAGGAAATTATTAAAGCCAATTACAATCAAAAATTATCCCTTATTCCCTTACTTTTTAATGGTCAATCCCCTATAAAATATCAATGGTCATTACCCGATAGCACGGCTTTGTCCTGTTTACGTTGTAAAGAGACCCTATTTACTGCCAATAGAACCATGGAAATAAATCTTACGGCAACAGATAGAAATGGATGCATTGCTAGGGACGGAGTAAAAATACTAGTGAGTCAGCAAAGAAATATAGCCATACCAACCGCATTTAGTCCCAATAATGACGCCCAAAATGATATTTTAATTATCCATGGGCCTGAAAATGTAAAAATACTTCAGTTTAAAATTTACGACCAATTAGGCAATTTGGTATACCAGGATGCCGGTTTCATTACTAATGAATCAAGCCGGGGTTGGAACGGTACCTTTCGGCAAATGGAAGTGCCCGTTGGAAATTATGAATGGTTTTGTACCGTTGAATATCCCGACGGGTACAAGGATTATTTACGTGGACAGACTCAATTGATTCGTTAATTTTACAAAATGATAATTGAAAAAACTGCGTTTGTCTTGCTCATTTTTATCTCTTCGCTCATTTCAGTGAATGGACAAGACCCGGTTTTTTCACAAATTACTTCGCAACCCCTTTTAGCTAATCCAGCCTTTGCAGGGCTTCATTCAGGAGAAATCAGAGCAAGTATTCAGTTCAAATCCCAAAGTGATTTGCCGAGCGTATCCTACAAAAATCAATTGTCGGCTTTTGGTATGGATACCAGATACAAAACAGGAAGCCAGGATTTCTGGACTTTACAAGGCTTAATTTCCTCATTCAAAATAGGAGATCCTTCTTTTGTACATCAAAAAGTAAGCTTGGGTGGTGGATATTTAAAACTGCTCAAAGCAGGCCGATATGGTAATG
>Ga0208787_1000472_pt1 | contig 19197 bp, 10 predicted proteins | sample Wag4_2014_7_11_FD_187362 | JGI IMG/M metagenome (GOLD analysis project Ga0208787, IMG submission 187362) | Fresh water microbial communities from Ohio, USA - Utica-2 Time Series HT 2014_7_11 (SPAdes) (version 2) | ecosystem: Environmental > Aquatic > Freshwater > Water tank | place: USA: Ohio... | reverse complement strand
GCTTACCACTACAAGTATTAGTGCCTTAACCACAAGCTCTGCTATATCAGGAGGCAATATTACGGCTGACGGTGGAGCAACTATAACAGCCAGAGGAGTAGTTTGGTCAACAACTACCAATCCAACGATTGCTATATCCACGAAAACATCGAATGGAAACGGAACAGGTACTTTTACTTCAACTTTAACCAACTTAACGCCAAAAACCACCTATTATGTTCGTGCTTATGCTACCAACACAGCAGGAACGGGTTATGGAAATGAAATCTCTTTTACCACATCTGATTCAACTAATGTAATGGGAATTCCTTGCCCGGGAACACCCACAGTTAAGGATATTGATGGGAATACTTACAACACCGTGCAAATTGGAACGCAGTGTTGGACAAAAGAAAATTTACGAGTTACAAAATATAGGGATGGTTCGATTATCCCTTTGGATGATTCGGGTGGTACAAATGGGGATGGTACAGGACAAACCTGGAGTTCCAGAACAAGCGGAGCAAGAACTGTTAATGGGCATAATACTGCTAATTTGGCAACTTATGGGTATATGTATAATTGGTATGCAGTTGCAGATACGAAAGGACTTTGTCCAAGTGGATGGCATGTGCCAAGTGATGGGGAGTGGACTAGCTTGACCAATTATCTAGGGGGTGAAAGTTTAGCCGGAGGTAAGATGAAATCCATTGGCACAACATACTGGCTTAGTCCCAATACTGGAGCAACTAATGAAAGTGGTTTTTCTGTTCTTCCAGGTGGTTCTCGTAATAGTGATGGTAGTTTCAGTAATATTAGGGACGGTGCTATCTTCTGCGCTACTATTTACGGCTTCGCCTATAACCGCAAACTGAACTTCAATAGTAGCTATGTGTTCAGGGACGGCATCAGCAGCCGGCAAGATGGGTTTTCTATCCGTTGCATAAAAGACACCATCTCCATTGTTTCCATACCCATACTTACCACTACTGCAATTTCTGCGATTAAATCAAACTCAGCCGCTTCAGGGGGCAATATTACCTCTGACGGAGGTGCAAATATAACAGCAAGAGGGGTAGTTTGGTCAACAAGTGCAAATCCAACAATAGCTCTAACTACAAAAACAACAGATGGAACTGGAACTGACTCTTTCACATCCTCTTTAACCAACTTAACAACTAAAACTACCTATTACCTTCGTGCTTACGCTACAAATAGCGCAGGAACTGGTTATGGGAATGAAATAACCTTTACAACCTTAGATTCGTCCATTATGATGGGAATTCCTTGCCCTGGAACTCCTACGGTGAAAGATATTGATGGAAATACTTACAATACAGTACAAATAGGCACACAGTGTTGGACAAAGGAAAATTTACGAGTTACAAAATATAGAGATGGTTCCATTATTCCTTTGGATGAGTCTGGGGGAACAAATGGAGATGGACCAGGTCAAACTTGGGGTAAAGGAACAGGTGCCAGAACAGTTTATGGACATAGTGCTTCTAATTTGGCAATTTATGGGTATTTGTATAACTGGTATTCAGTTGTTGACATAAAAGGACTTTGTCCAAGTGGTTGGCATGTGCCTAGTGATGAGGAGTGGACTAATTTGACCAATTATCTAGGAGGTGAAAGTGTAGCCGGGGGTAAGATGAAATCCATTGGCACAACATACTGGAATAATCCCAATACTGGAGCAAATAATGAGAGTGGATTCACTACTTTGCCAAGCGGATATCGTTATATCGATGGTAGTTTCAATAACATAAGAATAGATGCTTTCTTATGGAGTGTTACAGAGTTTAATAACATTTATTCATGGGGTCGAAACTTATATAATAACAATAGTAAAGTAATTAGGAATAATTTTAACAATGTAAACGAAAATAAGTCAGTTGGTGCCTCAGTTCGTTGCCTTAAAGACACATTCTCCATTGTTACCATACCCATACTTACCACCACAGCCATAACCGCAATCACAACCACTTCATCTACTTCGGGAGGTAATATCACCGCTGACGGTGGAGCAACCATAACAGCCAGAGGGATAGTTTGGGCAACAACTACCAACCCAACGATTGCCCTTTCAACAAAAACATCAAATGGCAACGGAACGGGTTCTTTTTTATCCTCTTTAACCAACTTAGCATCAAAAACAACTTATTACGTTCGTGCTTATGCAACCAATAGCGCAGGAACAGGTTACGGAAATGAAATATCTTTTATCACATCTGATTCAACTAATGTAATGGGAATACCTTGCCCTGGTACACCAACTGTGAAAGATATTGATGGGAATACTTACACCACCGTGCAAATTGGAACGCAGTGTTGGACAAAAGAAAATTTACGAGTTACAAAGTATAGAGATGGGTCGGTTATCCCTTTGGATGAGTCTGGAGGAACAACTGGAGGGGGTACTGGTCAAACTTGGAGAAGCAGAACAACAGGTGCAAGGACTGTTTATGGACATAGTACTGGTAATTTAGCAACTTATGGTTATTTGTATAATTGGTTTACAGTTGCGGATACTAAAGGACTTTGTCCAAGTGGATGGCATGTACCTAGTGATAGTGAATGGACGACATTGACCAATTACCTGGGAGGATATGGTGTAGCAGGGGGGAAAATGAAAACAACAGGTACTACCAATTGGAATAGTCCCAATACTGGAGCAACCAATGAGAGTGGTTTTTCTGCTCTCCCAGGTGGTTATCGCTATGACGGTGGTAGTTTCTACAATATTAGAGTCTTCGCTTGGTTCTGGAGTGCTACTGAGAGCGACAACTTCTTCGCATGGAACCGCGACCTTGACTTCATTAATGGCGGTGTTAACAGGAGCATCCCCTTCGACAGCAACTACAATAAGGACGTTGGTGCCTCCGTTCGCTGCCTTAAAGATACAAATGTAATTGTTTCCGCGCCATCACTTACCACCACAGCTATAACCGCAATCATAACCACCTCTGCTACTTCAGGAGGAAATATCATGGCTGACGGTGGAGCTTCCATAACAGCCAGAGGAGTAGTCTGGTCAACAAGTACCAACCCAACTATTGCCCTTTCTACCAAAACAATAGATGGGACAGGAACTGGCTCGTTTACCTCAAACTTAACCAACTTAACGCCAAAAACCACCTATTATGTCCGCGCTTATGCTACCAATAGCGCCAGAACAGGTTACGGGAATGAAATATCTTTTACTACCTCTGATTCTTCTATTGTTATGGGAATCCCTTGCCCGGGAACACCCACTGTTAAGGATATTGATGGAAATACTTACAACACGGTGCAGATTGGTACCCAATGTTGGACAAAAGAGAATTTACGAGTTACAAAGTATAGGGATGGTTCACTTATCCCTTTGGATGAGTCAGGGGGTATTTCTGGAAAAGAGGGAGTTGTTTCCTGGACTAGAAGTACAGGAGCAAGAACACTTTATGCTAACAATTCTGCTAACTTTGATACTTATGGTTATTTATACAATTGGTATGCGGTTTCAGTCAGTAAAGGAATTTGTCCAACTGGCTGGCATGTTCCTACAGATTCGGATTGGAATAAATTAGTAAAATTTACAGACTCAGGAGCTGATACAACAGATACTTATCTTCAAAGTACCACAGCGGGGGCTAAGCTTAAATCTATTGGCACAGCTTATTGGGATAGCCCTAATTATGACGCAACAAATGAGAGTGGTTTTTCCGCTATTCCAGGTGGTTCTCGAAATAGTGATGGTAGTTTCTTCCAAATTAAAAGCTACGCTTCCTTTTGGAGTGCTACCGAATTCGACTTCAGCCATGCCTGGTTCCGTATCCTTAACGGCAATGATGGCACTGTGGTTAGCGGCTATGGGTTCCTCCCAAGCTATCCGGGCAAGATGGTTGGTGCATCAATACGTTGCCTTAAAGATGCATTCTCCATTGTTACCAAACCCACACTTAGCACTTCTACCATAACCGCCATTAAAACTACCTCCTCCATTGCAGGAGGCAACATCACGGCTGACGGTGGAGCTTACATAACAGACAGAGGGGTAGTTTGGGCAACAAGTACTAACCCAACCATTGCTTTAACCACGAAAACCTCAGATGGAACTGGAACTGGTTCTTTCTCATCCACTTTAACCAACTTAACATCAAAAACAACCTATTATGTCCGCGCTTATGCTACCAATAGCGCTGGAACGGGTTATGGAAATGAAATATCTTTTACTACCTCTGATTCCACAACAGTGATGAATATTCCTTGTCCTGGCACACCAACTGTTAAAGATATTGATGGGAATACTTACAACACGGTGCAAATTGGTACGCAATGTTGGACAAAAGAGAATTTAAGGGTTACTAAGTATAGAGATGGCTCGGTTATCCCTTTGGATGAGTCAGGTGGAACAAATGGTGATGAAAATGGAGAAAAGTGGAGTATTCAGTATGAAGGTGCAAGAACAGTTCTTGGTTATAGTGCATCAAATTTGGCAACATACGGGTATTTATATAACTGGTATGCTATTAAAAATCAAAAAGGAATTTGTCCAGATGGATGGCACCCACCAAATAATAGGGAATGGAATATTCTAAATGAATTTTTAGGAGGTGAGTTTATTTCTGGCAATAAATTGAAAGATACTATTTGGAGGAATCTTGCCCCTAATAATATATCAACTAACGAAAGTGGTTTTTCTGCATTACCAGGGGGTTGGAGAACAAGTACTGGCTTATTTCCAAGTACAAATAATGGACCAACCAGAGAGGGAATTTTTTGGAGTTTATCAGATACAATTGATGTTTATGAATTTGCTTGGTATAGAAAGTTAGTACCAACCAATATAGGTAATAGATTCATATCTGAAAAACAAAGTAAGTTTGCTGGATTTTCTGTCCGCTGCCTAAAAGATTCCCCCACAATTGTATCAATACCTTCACTTACCACCACGGCCATAACTGCAATTGCAACCACCTCAGCCACTTCAGGAGGTAATATCACTTCTGACGGTGGAGCTACCATAACAGCCAGAGGGGTAGTTTGGTCAACGAGTACCAACCCAACCATCGCCCTAACTACCAAAACCTCAGATGAAACAGGAACTGGTTCTTTCGCAGCCACTTTAACCAACTTAACTCCAAAAACCACCTATTACCTTCGTGCTTATGCTACCAATAGCGCTGGAACAGGTTACGGGAATGAAATATCTTTTATAACCTCTGATTCAACCATTGTAATGGGAATTCCTTGCCCCGGTACACCCACGGTTAAAGATGTTGATGGAAATACTTACAATACAGTGCAGATTGGCACGCAATGTTGGACAAAAGAGAATTTACGTGTAACTAAATATAGAGATGGTACGGACGTACCTTTAGATGAGTCAGGAGGGACAACTGGTGATGATAATGGTCAAACTTGGGGAAATAGAAATATAGGGGCCAGAACAGTTTATGAACATAGTTATCCCCTTTTTGCAACCTACGGTTATTTATATAACTGGTATGCTGCTACTGACACAAAAGGACTTTGTCCAAATGGTTGGCATGTGCCTAGTAATACGGAATGGACTAATTTAACAAATTACTTAGGTGGTGAATCTGTAGCAGGTGGAAAGATGAAAACTACAGGGACAACTTTTTGGAATAGTCCCAATACAGGAGCAACCAATGAGAGTGGTTTTTCTGCGCTCCCAGGTGGTTGGCGTAGTGGTGAGGGCAGTTTTAGCAGTTTTAGCAGTATTAGAGGCAGCACTTTCTTTTGGAGTGCTTCGGAGGACTCGAGTAGCAACGCCTGGGTCCGTTACTTGAACGACAACGATGGCTATTTGGCTAGGACCAACCGCAGAAACCCGTCCGGAGTCTCCGTTCGTTGCCTCAGGGATTGAATATTGGACTATTTTATGCCTGATTTTTTCTATTGATCGTCTTTTAAAAAATTAACTTAATTAATGTCTATTTTTTGATTTCCATTTGTTACATTAATAAAAAATCATTTTGGTATGAAACCTAAAGCTCTAATTATCGAACTCATTTTCATTATATTAGAAAGTACCCAATTATTAGCCCAGACGAAAGGATTAAGTAATTTTTATGGTAATAGTCAACTGGGTGAGGATAATTGCGTAAGATCTGGTAACTATACCAATGATGTTTCGGTGGAAAGATTGGTAGCCCAAATTGTGGAGAAATTTGGGACTAAAAATGCCTTTTTTATTATTCCTTGTGACAGAACACCCAATGCACTAGTGATTTTTCCTAAAGCAGATTAAATAATATAGACATATATACTTGTAACTAAAATTCAAATATGTTTCTTATGAAAAAAAATAAATTCCCATTAACATTAAAAGTTGCCACAATACTTTTAATGTTTCATGTATTTTACATAAATCCCATATTTTCCCAAACAGTTGAAGTTACTGTAACAGGGTTGAAACCTGGGGATTCATGTCAGGTAACTCTTCAGCAAGGACCTACAGATTTTTTCCTAAAAACCCTGAATGCAGGTTTGGATAGTAGCGGTAAAATCCAATTCAAAAATATAAATAGTGGATTTTGGCAATTGAAAATTCATACTATAGGTTATCTACATCCCCCTGCACAGCTCATTGAGGTTAAAGGTCAAGATTTAAAAATATCTCTTAATGTTAAGCTCCTTCGAAACGATTCTTATGAATACGAATGGAGAGACGACAGCTCGTTTGTTGGTCATGCTATGATGAGCTATATCAATGTACCAAGAGAAGTAATCGTATTAAATGATACGTTAAAAGTACCAGATAATTTTTCCTCCCATAATTTAACAAGTCAGTTTGGTGTCCTTTTGTCCAATGAAAAAGGAAATGTTTGGTCAGAGGAGGAGGCTTATAGATTATTCAATACATTTAAACGACTTCCGGAAAATGATTACCAATGCTTTTTATGTACTGGAAATGAACCGGTAAAATCAGTTTGGACAATTACCGAAGAAAACCTATTTAAAGATATAGAAATCAGGAAAGAATCTGGCATTTTATTTGTAAAAATATCTAAGGCAGCCTTTACCTATTCTGAACCAATGATAGTTCTTTTCTCAGGGGTTAGAGGAACTTTTTATTCCAAACGTTTATTTCATGCAATTCTGAATTTCTCTACAGACTTTGGCAGGAATAAAGAACTCGTTCGAGAAATCGCCCAGAAAAAGTACGGATTTGAATTCCTTGATCCAAGCAGTCAATTGGAACAACTAATGAAAGAAACTAAGAGTAATTTTCAATCTTTCCATGATGAGGAAAAAATAGAAATCTTATCAATGATTGAGGAATTACCTACAGGGTTTCATCGCCAGGCTGGCCTAAAATACATGTGTAGAAGAATAAATGGACAGGATCACCCTAAGTATTGGGAAGCAGCTGCAATTGCATGGACTGGATTTAATACAATTGAGTTCATGGAGAAAGCCTTCAAGAACCAGGCACTACATTCAATTCAAAGACTCATTTTACACGAAAAGGCACATTTTCTATGGGAGTTTACCTTTGACCAGGTTTTGAAGAATGACTGGACACAACTTGGTGGCTGGTTTAAAGATCCCAATGCCTCTTCAGGTTGGTCAACTGTCCTCACTACTGAATTTGTATCTGCCTATGCCCATGCTAAAAATCCTAATGAAGACATGGCTGAAACAATTGCAGCGTATGTTACCAATCCGGATCTTTTGCGAAACCGCTCTTACCGAAAGTTTGAATTTATAAGGGATAGGGTGATGCATGGCACCCAATATTTGGCCAGAATAAGAGAAGATCTTACCTTTCAGGTTTACAATTTATTTCCAGACTTCAATTATCCAGGAAAGATAAAAAAGGTACGTGTTAATGTAAATGGCTCACCATTGGAAGATAAAGTTGTTGAAATAGAGATCGAACTGGAAACTTTTGGAAATCCTCAAAATGGAGCTAATAATGCATTTTTGAGATTAGTCAGTGAAGTGGGAACATTCAGTGATATTGTGATCGGCCCGACCAATCAACATAAAAATATCCTCAAAGGTCGTATTACCCTTTCCAAATATGCCTCAAGTGGCTATTGGCGCGTTAATCAAATTCAATTGATAGATGAAGTGGGTAATGAACGGTTTGAGAACAACAACCATTTTGGACTTTTGACTTTTGTAAATAATCCATTGGAGGATTTTAAGGCACCATGGTATGTAAATCGTTCATTGATACTAAAGGATACTACAGCACGGTTTACCAATCCAGGGTTAGGTGTACCAGATCCGAGAGGTGAAGAGATGAAGGCATTGAAAATCCAATGGAAAATGGAAGAAAAAACATTAGTTGAGTATGTATGGTCGCGACTTTTTTTGGAAAACCCTAAGCTGCAAACAGCACAAATTTATTCTCGGGATGTTGGTATAGGCAAGAGTGAAATTGTGGATAATACCTTAGATAAAGCTGTCAAAACAGCAACTGTGTTGATACCCATTCCTGATTATTACCCTAGCGGTTACTATACCTTGTCAAATCTTATTTTGATTGATGTAGCAGGAAATAACCGATGGGTTTATTTGGATAAGGATACAACAAACAAACAGACCTTTGATCCCAAAAATATAAACACTGGTAATCAGCGAGATCTTCGGGATAGTATCTATATTGAAACCAAGTATCCAGATTATTTAGCACCTATTCTCGATGTTAACCGAATTCGAATTAAAGCTACTCCGTCGAAACCGGAAGCACCTGATGGAGAAACGTTATTTGAAATTTGGATACTTGCGAAAGACTCTTCACACTATCCTGGTTTTGCATCTGGTTACATGGGTGGCTCTTTTACACTTCGAGATCCACAAGGAAAGGAAACAAGCCAACATTATACTTTAGGTTTTTTAGATGAATATTATACTTTGAACAGGGCTAAACAGCCTGAAGTATTCAAGGAATATTACGCAAAGATTTTGTTACCCAAGGGTTCAGCTCCTGGAGTATGGGGTGTTTCAGAAATTACCATTTCAGATAAGGCTTTAAATGCAAGAAAATATTCCTTTGTGGAATATATAAGATTTGATCTTCTGGAAGCACCAATTTCCCGTAATCCACAGCTCAAGTTTTCTACTAACCAAGTTAATGTAACTAATTCTCAGAATTTAAAGACTTGGTTAATATGTAAAGAATGCAATGGTTTGAACTATCAACTTAGCCTATATAGCTCTGGAGGTGGAAAAATAGTTAAATTCACCGGTAAAATAGTAAAAGATACCACAATACTTACAGGTCTTGCTCTGTCAGGTGTTTCGGATGGCGTACTTTATGGTTCGGTGCTTATTTTAGATTCTCTGAATAGACAGGTAGGTTCAACTTTTTCTAGTACCTTTTTTGATTTGTCAGTTCCAAAAGGCTTCACAGGAAAGTTACCCCTATATCATTTCGGAAAACAGGTATTGGATGGAATCACCTATCAGGTCAAAACAGAAGAGGAAAAGGGTAACTATATTATCCGAATTGTTGCCCTTGGTCAAGTCAAAGATAGTTTTGAAATAAAAGGTACATTTACTCAAAAGGAATTTTCAATTCCTGGTCTATCCATCCGGAATTTTTCTGACGGTCCTATCAGATTAGATCTCATTATTATCGACACTGCCGGAAATGCAGGGCAGCCTTTTAAACAGATTTTTATAAAAGATACGCGACCTCCAACGCCTAAGTTTACTTCAATTCAGCTAATGCAAACAGATCGAGCTTTGCTGGAGACTTTGGAATTAAATTTTTCAGAAGCACTTGCAGATACACTTTCCCTTCAATCCATTAATGTGAAGAATGGTTCCATACTTGAATTGAAACGTAAAAACGACTCTCTCTATCAAATTGTTATGGATACTAAGTGTTCTCAAGAAAGTGAGATTTCAATAAATAGTACACAAATTCGTGATTTAGCCGGAAATAAACCTGATTCCAATGTAGTATTTCTATGGAAAAGAATTCAACTTGCTCCACAGCGAATTATAGTTTCTGGTTTAAAGGAGCCCTGTCAAAGAGATACAGCTTCTTATCCAAGCATTACAATGGCTAGACTTGACGATTACAGTTTTACATGGAAAAGGAATGGAGTAAACATCCAGTTTCAGCAATCTCCCATTTTAAAACCATTGGAAAGTGGTATGTACAGCCTATCATTGGTCTATAAAGGAGTATGTCAGGTACCTGCAGATTCTGTGCGGATTATTTTCCATACAGCGCCAGATATTCCTATTCTCAGACAAGTCGACACCTTGCTCACAGTTGTCAATAGTACCCGAAACAACTGGCGTTTAGATGGTAATCTCATAGCCTCAGGGCATGTTGGTTCACTTCTCATTAAGAAAAGTGGACGATACCAAGCACAAGCAATCAATGAACGTAACTGCAACAGCGAATGGTCTATACCTTTTGATTTTGTAGTAACTAATACGATCAACTATTCAAACCTTAATACAGGTATCAAGTTTTATCCGAATCCAGCCTTTGATATGATTTATTTAACTTCCGAATTCCCTCTTTCTGGGAATTTATTCGAAATAATCGGAAATACAGGTCAACTTATCAGTCAGGGCAGATTGGATGATGCGCAGACATTAAATATAGGATTAATACCACCAGGTAATTACTTTCTTCGAGTGTACACAAAAGAGCAAATAGAAATTATTCAATTCATAAAAGCAACGGATGAACGGTAATGGCTGTAAAAACTGGAAATTTTAGCCGGATTTTACAGTTGGAAATTTTCTATAAATAATTTTGTCTTGCGTTGGCTTTGCAAGCTCTATTAAAAACTTTGGTTGTGTATTGGGTTTGCGCGGTTTTTAATTGTGCTTGCAAATTGCGTGGGCTATTCTGCATCGTTTATTGCTATAATTATTTCATTGAAAAGTTGATTATGTGATTGCTGAAATTTGATTAATTGTGTCCTTGAAGTCTGCGAAAAAACAACCTTTTCCCTATTGTATTGAGCCATAAAATCCTCATTATTTGTAATCAGCTCTTGAAGTTCAAGCTGAAAAGGTTTCAATTTGTCTTTGTCAATGCAATACTTCGTGCGTATGATTGTCATAAGGTCGTCAACCTTAATATTCATTAGCTTAAACCAAGGAATTACTCTGTGTGGATGAGTGTTGTTTGAGAATAGATTATTTAAACACGTTTTATAGTCATTCCTTATTTCTTTTATTTCATTAATGAAATGGTCTTTTAAAACTCGTTTGTTTGTCAATTTATTTTGAATTGTCCTTACAATCCAATAAGCTAATCCAGCATTTACAGCAACGCCAAATAAAGCAATCCAGTCCGCAGCTTCTAAGGTACTAAAAAAGTTTACACAGCAGCAGGTCGTTCCCATATCTCTAGTTTTAGTTCGTTATTAATTAATCTAAACCAAGCTTCGTGACTGGCAGTAACTTTTGGCTGTTGCTTGCTTTTTCTTCTTGCTTCCCATTGTGGATATGTTTGATTTAAAATCATTTCTTTCCAATGTGGTTCTTGTTCCGATATGATTTTAATTTTTGATTTCACAATGTCTAATGTGAAGTCATATACTAAATTACCGAATGCTTCATCTAAGAAAGAAGAAGCATAACCCGCTGTGGCATCAAGATTAACTGTAAGTTTTTCGTCTTTTTCGTATGCTTCTTTAAATGCTTTGTTTAAAACATTGTGGTAAAATTTTTCACCAGATTCATCACTGATATTGCAGTGTCTTAATGCTGGAAATTCCGAAAAATCTTCCAATACGCTTATTGTTTTCATTGTGCTGATATTAATTTCGTTAAACAATGGTTTGTCATTTCCCATTGGTAAAAAGTCCCTTTAAAGCGAGGTGTTCCCTTTTCAAATTCTTTTGAAAGTGTGTCATCGTCAAAATGCAAAATTACATTGTTGGTTAATACTTTCAAGTTGTTAATTATGCCTTGATTGAAGTTAGCTTTTACCGCAGGTAATCCCTTGTTTCTGTTTTCTTCCTTTGTTGTAGAACTGTACTTTTTATCAAATGCACCTTTTAAGATTTCATCATTTGATTTGAACGCTTCAAAAAATCTTCTTGTTAATCTTCTATACATTGATTCTAAGATTCCCTTTCCAACATCTGTAACTGTAAATATTACTCTTTCGTCACGATACTTTACACCTAATAACCATTGCTTATTATCTGTTCCACTCCATTCAATTGAGTTTCCACATATTTCTAAAATTATTGTCCTCAATGGTTGGCAGTATTTTTCAACTCCTGTCAAGTGTCCAACAATCTTTTTAATTAATAAACTGATTTTTCTGCTTTCTTCATCTGATAGTCTTCCACAACCTTTTTCAAAAAACATTAACTCCGATTTTGGTGCTTTAGGAAAGGGTTTGCCGTTGTCGTCATATAAGTTATTCAAATAACCCGATTCAATCATATATTCTTTGCATTGTGGATGGTCGGGCAAAAAACTTCTAAGGATAACACCTTTGAATTTTAAGTCGTCACCAATTGCGGTTAAAATACTTATAGTGCCATAATCAATTTGAGTAACTTCTTTAAGCGAAAGAATTACAAACTCAATTTTACCTCGTTTGCTTCTAAATTCTTCACTTCTTAAATCACGGAAAAACTCTAAGCATTTATTCGTGTTTTCAATTAATCGTAAATCGCTTGGAGCAATTACCGGCAATTTTATATCGTGTGCCTGATGTTTATGTTTTTTTTTTGCTTTTGGTTTCCCTTTTCTTTTTGCAAGTAATTCCGCAAGGCGTTCCTTGCGAAGTTTCTTTTCAATTTTTAGAAGTCTTCTCTTTTGATAGGCTTTATATTCGGGTGTTGTATAAAGTTTCTTCATTGCTATACTTCTTCCCTTTCCTCCACCTCAAAAGCCTTATGCAACAATGTTTTAAGCAATTGCTCGGTGGCTTGTTGGTTGGTAATAATGTGTTCTTTTAATTGTTTTGTTTTGGCTAATTGCTTTTCTACTTCGGCTACAATACGTTTTTGTTCTGATAGTGGGGGAAGGGGAATCAGTTTTGGATAAACTCTCATACCAGAAATTACAGGTTGTGAACCTGCAAATTGTTGCTTTCCTAGATCAGCCCATTTAAGTAATTGAATTAAAAATTCTCTATCAAAATTATATTCTGAGTAAATAACAACAAAAGCATTATCCGTAACCCACGCTTTTGATGCAGTCAAATGAATACAACCACAATAATAACCAACACGTCCAATTACAATTGTTTCTTTTTCTAAATTAGCTTTATCGTGATAACCGTTAATGCCATTTCCACCATAAACTGGAATTTTACCTGTTTTGCCCATTTGGAATGAAGTCAAGCCATCACCTGATGATATTTGAATTATCTCCCCCAACCTACACCACACCCAATTTTCAGGAATTTCAAAAGGAATTTCTTCGGGTTTGATAGGTGGCAATGGTTTTTCTTTTTTGCCTGACTTTGCTTTATAGGATTTTATGCGTTTGAGTAGTTCGCTTGCGTGTTCATCCTGCGGGTCTTGCTTTACCAACTTGCCCTGCACTGCTTCTTGTAAAATGGCTTGGTTTAGGTTTTCTATTTGGTTGAGTTGGTTTTCAAAACTATCAGATAAATCAATGTAGCTATTCTTGTACTTGTAAATTCGTTCAACATCTTCAAGTACTTCAGGAATAAAGAAATTATTGTCAATGCCTTTGCCTTGTTCAATTGCTTCCAAGAAGTCAACAATTTTCTTTTGAATTTTTGGGTCAGGAACTACGATTGAAGCATTATTAATTATTGTTTGACTAATGTTCGGCTGTGCTCCACCTTTGCCAATAGCTATAAATTCGATACGCTGTTGTTTGAAATACCAAAACAAGAAATCTTTTGAAATGTCAACTTTCGGAAAAATTGCACAGATAGCTTGATTGGTTGTTGCATCAAAATCTAAAATACCAGTCTTGCCAATATTTGCACCATACATTGCAACTAACAAAGTGCCTTTAGGAAAAAGTTTTGCAGATGAGTTTTTTAAACCTGCTGCTGTAATGTATTCATCACAATTTGTAATAATGCCATCTTTTAATTCGCCTGATTTTACCCAAGGAATATCACCGTTATAATATTCTATAATTCCGCGGTTAGGAGTGCCACCGCTTGAAGTATCAGCAATGTCGGAGATTTTAAGTACAGGATAATTATCCTGCAAATGCTTAAAAATCATTTTGGCAGCCAATACAGAAGGATTTACTTTTTTGAATAGTTCTAATATTGTCATTTAGCCAAATCGTTTTCAAGTTCTTGAATAATAGAACTTACTTTATTGTTTTCTGTTTTTAGGATGCTTAAAATTTTACCAATGTTTAAATCAATTTCTTCTACAACCTTATTTGGGTTTTTAATATCCAAATCATAATTGCGCTCTATGATGGTGTCTATGGAAACTTTCCAACACACTTCGCTTTCCTCTCTTTTTTTCCACCATTTTTTTATGGTATCAAATTCTTCAATACGGATTGGTTTTGTTTTGTTGTATGCTTTTGCACCTTCTGGCAAAGTGTGTTCGTAGTACCAAATGTCTTTGGTCTTATTGCCTTTCTCGAAAAATATAAGATTGGTGTTTACTGTTGCATAAGGTGCAAAGACAGATTGTGGCAACCTTACAATGGTATGCACATTACAATCTTCTAAAAGTTTTTGTCGTACTCGTTGTTTTACTCCTTCACCAGTTAAACTACCATCGGGCAATACAATTCCTGCTCGTCCGCCATCTTTTAGCAATTGAATAAACAAAATCAAAAATAAGTCTGCACTTTCTTTGGTGCGGTAGTTCAAAGGGAAATTGGTTTCCATTCCGTCACCCACCACACCACCAAATGGAGGATTGGCCACAATAATATCTACTTTATCGGATTGGCGCAATGACGTGAGTTCACGGCTTAGTGCATCGGTATTTAATATTTGTGGCACTTCAATATCGTGTGTTATCAAGTTTACTACACTCAACATAAACGGCAAAGGCTTTAACTCTGTGCCTGTAATGGTTTCCTGTAAGGTTTGACGGTCTGCAACATTTTTTACTTGTTTAGTCAAATGCTCAATGGCACAAACCAAAAAACCTGCAGTACCACAAGCAGGGTCAATAATTTTTTCTCCCAATTTTGGGTTTACCATATCAATGATAAACTGTGTCACTGCTCTTGGGGTATAAAATTCGCCTGTGTCTTTTTTGGTTGCAAGGCCTTGTAAAATATCTTCATAAATGGCATTAAAAACGTGGTGCTCTTTGCTACTATTAAAATCTATTTCGTTTAGCTTGTTAATGGCTTGGCGGAACGTAGTTCCGCTTTTCATATAGTTATTCGTTCCGTCAAAAATGTTACGGATAATAACGCCCAAACGGTTGTCGGCTGTAACTGCCAATTCTTTTAATTGTGGAAACAGTTTGTTGTTGATGAACTGAATGAGTTCATCGCCTGTAATACCTTCATCATTTTCTGCCCAAATGCGCCACTGCAATTCCTGCGGAATTGGTGATGTGTATTTTACATCAAGAATTTCTCTTTCCTTGTCCTTATCGTCAAACAGTTTTAGGAAAATCATCCAGCCCAATTGCTCAATGCGTTGTGCATCGCCACTCAAACCTGGGTCTTTTCTAAAAATATCTCTGATGGATTTTATTATTCCGCCTATGTTGCTCATATTCCTATTTGTTTTCTGGCAATTTTTATAATTGCTGTTAACGCAGTCTCTGCTATTTTATCGTATGTTTTGTCTTTGAATGATTCTTTGAGGTCTTTGAATATGCTATCTAATTTCTCGAACTCCTTTTTTACTTTAAGTTCACTTTTATCCTTGTTTATGGCTTCAATTAAGGGTTGTTTTTTAGCTTGTTTTAATATGCTATCTAGCAGATTTAAAAACTCTGAGTATTTTATTACAAGCTGGTTTTTATTTAATGTGTAATCAATAGAGGAGCCACTTTCGACTACAAATCTTTCAATTAATCTATGAACATGAAGTTCATCAATATAAATTCGGACTTTACCGTTTTCTTTATCCTCTGTTTCTAATTTTTTACCATCCAATGCCTCGAATATTAATTTCCAATTATCTTTATTGGACAAATCGAGGTTAAGAAATTTTGCGGAACGGATCATTTCCAAGCTTCTTAACTTGGCTGAAGTAAGTTTTAAAACTCTCATTAAGTCATAGCTATTTTTCACTTTTGATTTATCGATATTCATCATTAAGTGATGAAACATAAAGGCTTCAAAGTCAGACTTTGATAAAACACCTAGGCCAAGTTCTTCGAAACTTTTTATTAAAGCCTCGCCAAAATTTTTACAACCTTCTTTTTGAAGAATCTGTGAGAGTTTTTCCATTATGCTGATTTATATAATTCTTTTTCTAATTCTTTAATGGCTTTGTCGTATGCTTCACGACTGCCAAATACTTTTATAATTTCAGTTACAGAACCAAAAGCGCTAATTGGTGGAACAGTTAAAATTTGAATGTTCTCCATATTTTCAATGCCTTGGTCTGCATACTTGTCCAACAATGCTTCTAAAACATTTCTTGCTTGTTCGCCATATTTTGTAAAGTAGTTTCGCTTTTTCACATTGTTGGCTCTTTCTTTTCGTGTCAATGGTGGTTGGTCATACGCAACGTGACAAATCAAATCAAATAAATCTACTTGCTTATCAACTGCTTCATACAAGGCTTCAACCATAATGCCTTGGTCAATGAGTTCAGCAATGATGGCTTCTTTACGGTCTGAATTTTTCCACTTGTTTAGGAAATCATCTAAGGAAGCAAATTGCTCCTTAATAATTTCTTTTGTGTGGTCTTTTAAACTCGTTGTTATTGGTCGTCCGTGTTGGTCAAAATGTAATTCACGGCTAATCAATACCGAAACATCAACACAGTTTACATACACTTTTTGCCGTGGTTCTCTTACTTCTGATTCGGGAAAATTTGGCTCAGGATAACGAATTTCAGGTTGGTCTAAAATAATTTCTTCACCTGTTTCAATATCAATGATTGGTTCTTCTTGGGTTTCTTCTTCATCAATAATTCCGCTTAAATCTGTTTCCTCTGATACTGGTTTTATTCTAATAGGGTCGCCATCAAAAGCAGGGTCTGCAAATAAGTCTGTTGCATTCCTGAAATCTAAAATGGTAAAATACAGTTTGTCATATTCTTCATTTATTCGTGTTCCTCGTCCAATAATCTGCTTGAACTTGGTCATTGAATTGATGTTGCTGTCCAACACAATTACTTTACAAGTTTGTGCATCAACTCCTGTGGTCATCAATTCAGAAGTGGTTGCAATAACAGGATACTTTTCTTCGGGATTAATGAAGTTGTCTAACTCACGTTTACCTTCATCATTGTCACCTGTAATCTGCATTATGTATTTGTAATTTTCAGCAACCAAGTCAGCGTTGTGTCTTGCTAATGCAGTTCGCATTCGTTCAGCGTGGTCAATGTCCACACAAAAAACAATTGTCTTTGCAAAACGGTCGTAACCTTTTAAAAATTCAGTAAGTTTCTTTGCAACTAAATCTGTTCTTTCTTCAATAACAAGGTTCTTATCAAAGTCTCTGCGGTTATAAATGCGGTCTTCAATTTCGTTTCCATCTTTGTCGGTTTTGCCTTGTTCGGGTCGCCAACCTTCGGCATCAACATTCAATGCAACGCGAAGCACACGATAAGGAGCTAAGAAACCATCATCAATTCCTTGACGAAGCGAATAAGTGTAAACAGGGTCGCCAAAATATTCTGAATTACTTGCGGTTTCCGTTTCTTTTGGAGTGGCTGTTAAACCAATATGCGTTGCATTTTGGAAGTAGGTTAATATTTCTCTCCAATTGCTGTCGTCTTTTGCACTTCCTCTGTGGCACTCGTCAATTACAATTAAATCAAAAAAGTCTCTTGAAAATTGTTTGTAAACATTGGCTGCTTCGTTTGTGCCTGATAAACCTTGATACAAAGCCAAATAAATTTCAAAACTCTTGTCAATTTGCCTGTGTTTTACCACAGTCATTTTATCCTTGAAATGTTTGAAATCGCCTCTTCGTGTTTGGTCAATCAAAGCATTTCGGTCAGCTAAAAACAGAATACGTTTTTTTGCTCCGCTTTTCCAAAGTCGGTGAATGATTTGAAAAGCAGTGTAGGTTTTTCCAGTTCCAGTTGCCATTACTAACAAAATTCTATTTTGTCCGCCTGAAATGGCTTCAACAGTTCTGTTTACAGCAATTTGTTGATAGTATCTTGGTTTGCGGTTTGTGCCGTCAAAATAATATTCTTGCGAAGCAATTTTTTCCGCTTCGGGTGTCGCAATGCCTTTGTACTTTTTGTATTTCTCCCAAAGTTGTTCAGGAGTAGGGAAGTCGCCTAAATCAATTTCTGCTTCAATGTTTCCGTCTGTTGCGGTTCGGTCGTGAAATAAAAATCCGTCACCGTTACTACTGAAAACACAAGGAATGTCAAGGATTCTTGCATAGTCAAGACCTTGTTGTATTCCTGCTCTTACCGAATGATTGTTGTCTTTAGCTTCAATGATTGCAATAGGAATGTTTGGCTTGTAGTAAAGAATATAATCAGCACGTTTTCTTGTTCCTCTTGCTGTTATTTTTCCTCTAACATATATTTTTCCTTCCGTAAATGATACTTCTTCTAATATCTGCAATTGAGTGTCCCAACCTGCCTTTTCTAAAGCAGGAGTGATAAACTTTGTGCAAATATCTCTTTCTGAAAGTGTCTTTTTATTCATTCTTTAATTGTCTGTCAAAATATAGTTTAACAAAATACGAATTATTATCGGTGAGTTTGCTAAAAAGTGGCTCTTTTTGTTTTGCTAATGGTTGTCTTGTGTTTTGGACAAAACAAAATGTGCCACTTGTGCGGCTGGCTAAAATTGTTTTTAAAAATGTGCGGAGGTAAAAATAACAAAAACATCGTGTCGACTTGAGGATTGGATTACTCGCTGTCCAGTTTCAATATGGTCTGTATGTTTTTGGTCACCTGTCAAAATGGTTTGTTTTTTTAATGTTTAAATTTTGGTCAGTCAGTAGTCTTGTAAACGGTAGTCGCACAATTGGCTATAACGTGTTGCAGATTTAATTTGTGCGTATTTCGAAGCATCACCCGTCTAAACATACAAAAGGTTATATCGAAGATAACTGTTTCTTAGCGAGGCACAAAAAATGTCCCGAATAGGCAACTATGTCTGCGCGCGATGACCAACATCCGCGCGCATAAGTTAAATG
>Ga0208787_1000471_pt1 | contig 19226 bp, 12 predicted proteins | sample Wag4_2014_7_11_FD_187362 | JGI IMG/M metagenome (GOLD analysis project Ga0208787, IMG submission 187362) | Fresh water microbial communities from Ohio, USA - Utica-2 Time Series HT 2014_7_11 (SPAdes) (version 2) | ecosystem: Environmental > Aquatic > Freshwater > Water tank | place: USA: Ohio... | reverse complement strand
AAAAAGAAACCTGATCCAATGTAGATGGCCATGCCTATCAAGAAATAGCGGAGCATTTTACAAAGATAAATAAAATCAGTATCATCTGTTAGGCTGATCTCCGTCAGTCATATTATGCGATAAAGAGCTAACTTTAGACTGTTGTGTTCTTGAAATTCATAAAAAACTTCCCTTCAGCACAATTTTTTAATTTTAACACATTAAAATGTCATTTTAATTGATCGTTTATGTCTGAAGAAACCTTCAATGATTTTTATCAGGAAAATCGAAAGCTCCTCGCAGAATACCTGGACACCCGATTACAATTACTCAGGTTGCTTGCCATCAGAATCCTTTCCAGAACCTTCAGTATGTTCATTGTGGTTTGCCTGGTCAGCTTCATGGTTTTGTTCTTTTTGCTTTTCCTGGTTATTTCATTTTCCTGGCTCATGGCAGATGTAACTGGGAGTGCAGCGTTGGGCTTTTTGTGCGGTGCAGGTATTTTTTTAGTGATTATTATATTGGCGATAGTCTTTCGTAAACCTTTATTTCTTAACCCCTTGATCCGTTTATTCATCCATACTTCCACACAGGAAGCGGATGAGGATGAGGATGATCAATATTAAAGCAATGAGCAGACCAATCCGCAATATCCATGCCCTCAACCGCACAATTCATGAGCTTAAAGAAAGGCGTAAAGTACTTGAAGGCAGACTGGAACAGAATTTTCAGCACTTGGGTAGCAATTATGTAAACATGGGGATGAATTCCATATTTGGAGGTAAAAAGGCACGCAGCAATTTCTGGGCCAACCTCGCCACTCGGGTCATGGAAAGCGAAAAATTACAGACTGGTGTGGGAAACCTTGTTGGAAAGCTGGCGGACAGGCTTGGTGAAGCTTTCAGTAAACACAATTCCTGAATTTTGAAAATATTCCAATAATACTTATATTTGCAGAGAATAAAGAATATTGAAGGGAACGGAAGCGTTCCCTTCTTTGTTTCCTACACCATGGCAATAGCAGAAAAGGCAGAACAGATCAGTCAGCTCGCAGCGGAACTTCTCCGGGAAGAATCACAATATTTTGTGGTGAAGGTAAATGTGCGTCCAATCAACAACATCAGTGTTTTTGTGGATGGAGACTCTGGTATAACTATAGAGAAATGTGTCAAGTTGAACCGTGCACTTTACAAACAGATTGTGGAGTTGGGTTTATGTAAGGATGGAGAGTTTGCACTCGAGGTATCTTCCCCGGGCGTTGATGAGCCCCTTGTCTTTTACAGGCAGTACCTCAAAAATGTGGGAAGAAGTGTACATGTGGTTACGACAGTTGGCAGGGAGATGGATGGTATTTTGCTAGCTGCAGATGAGAAAGGTATTGAGGTTGAGGAGGTGAGGGGCAAGGGTAGAAAGAAAGAGCTCGTCAAGCATTTTCTCTTGTTTGGTGATATTCAGACAACAACAGTAAACATTGTTTTTTAAACCATAAGATAAGAACAAAAAAGGATAAGTTATGGCCAGTATCAACCTGATCGAGTCGTTCCAGGATTTCAAGGAAGCGGAGAATATCGATCGTCCCACCCTCATGAAAGTGCTTGAGGATGTATTTAAGACTTTGCTTCGGAAAAAATACGGTTCAGATGAAAGTTTCGATGTTATTGTCAATACTGAAAAAGGTGACCTGGAGATTATGCGACACCGGATGATTGTTGAAGACGGTGCATTGGAGAACCCCTTGATGGAGATAGAATACAGTGATGCCATTAAGATTGAGCCAGATTTTGAAGTGGGTGAAGAATTATACGAGGAAGTCGATATTATGGATTTTGGTCGCCGTGCCATCCTCGCAGCCAAACAGACGCTCGCTAGCAGGATCGGAGACCTCAAAAAAAATGCCCTTGTTAAAAAATATGGCGACCGTGTAGGGGATATCATCAATGCTGAAGTTTACCAGGTATGGAAAAAAGAGGTGTTGTTGATTGACGAAGACGGTAATGAATTGATCTTACCCAAGTCTGAGCAAATTCCATCAGATTATTTCAAGAAAGGAGAAAGTATTCGTTCCGTCATCAAGAAAGTTGAGTTAAAGAATAACAATCCGGTTATCGTGTTATCACGCACGCATCCCTCCTTCCTGGCCAAGCTGTTAGAGATAGAGGTGCCAGAAATTTTCGACGGGTTGATTGTTATCCGAAAGATTGTGCGTGAGCCTGGTGAGCGTGCCAAGGTAGCTGTTGAAAGCTATGACGACAGGATTGATCCGGTTGGTGCTTGCGTAGGGATGAAGGGAAGCAGAATTCACGGAATCGTGCGTGAGTTGAAGAATGAGAATATTGATGTGATTAATTTTACCACTAATATCCAGCTGTTGATTCAGCGTTCGCTGACACCTGCGAAGATTACCAGGATGACAATAGACAATGAGGGTAAGCGGGCTGAAGTTTTTGTTTCTCCGGATCAGGTTTCCTTAGCAATAGGTAAGCGAGGCGTGAACATCAAGCTTGCTGAAGAGCTCACTGGTTTTGATATCGATGTTTACCGAGACAATGAAGGTGAGATGGCTGAGTTCGATATCGACCTGGATGAGTTCAGTGATGAGATTGAAGGATGGGTGATTGAAGAGCTTAAGCGCATAGGATGCGATACGGCTCGAAGTGTATTGGATCTTACAGCCACTGAGCTGGAGCGCAGAACAGATTTGGAGAAAGAAACCATTGAGGAAATAAGAGATATCCTGAGATCAGAATTTGAAAAGGATTAGTCAGAATCAGATAGTGGTTAAGTTAAAGGAACAGGCAAAAAAGCGTAAGGAGGATAAATGTCAGAATTAAACACACCCAGGTTAATGGCTGCGGCCAAGGAGTTCAACATAGGCAAGGACACGCTTGTTGACTTCCTGGCGGGCAAAGGATTCAGCAAAGATGATCTCAAACCGACATCAAAACTGACGGAAGAGATGTATCATGCATTGCAACAGGAGTTTTCATCGGATAAGGCTGCGAAAGCAAAGAGCGACGCCATTGAAATTCCCAAAGGATCACTCGCGGAGACCAAAAGAAAGAGAGACGAGGAAGAAATCCATTTCAGAAAGGATACCCGCAAGAAAGTTGAAGTAGCACCTGCTCCAGCTCCAGTTCCTGAAGTGGCTAAAGCAGAAGAGCCTGTTGTGCCTGAAGTAGTCATTGAGCCAATGCCTGAGCCTGAACCAGAGCCAGAACCGGTTCCTGTTGAGGAAACACCTGTTCCTGAACCGCCTGTTGAAGATGTGGTTGAAGAGGTGCCTGTTGCGCCAATTCAGGAAGCACCAACTCCTGAAATCAATGTGCTTAAAATTGAGGCACCTGAATTAAACGGACCAAAGATTCTGGATAAAATAGACCTGGATGCGATTGAATCCAGCACCCGTCCCAAGCGCACTACCCCACCTCCGAAACCTGTTATAGCACAACCAGTTGCCAAGCCTGTTGTCCAAGAGAAACCAGTACAGCAAGCCCCACCGCCGCCGGTTACACCCAAAGTGCCTGAAGCAAGGGAAGTGCCTAAGGCTCCTGAAACAGAGATCGTTAAAATTGAGGCACCGGAATTGGAAGGACCAAAAATCATCGGTAAAATCGAATTGAAACCCGAACTCGATGACAGGAGCAGGGGTGCTGATGAAAAACGGAAGCGTAAACGTATTCCTATTGAGAAGAAGGAGCCTGAAAGACAAAAGCCTTCAATCCAGAAAGGAACGCCTGCTCCCCAGCGAACAACAACTCCTCGTCCGGGTGCACCCAGGGTAATCAGGAAAGGAGAAGTAAAAGAAATTGACGAGAAAGAAATCCAGAATAAGATCAAAGAAACGCAGGCAAAACTCTCTGGTGGTGGTGGATCAAAAGCAAAGATTACCAAGTCTAAGCTGCGGAGACTGAAGCGTGAAGAGATGGAAGCCGGATCAGAAGGTGATTTGGATAATAAAATCCAGGTCACTGAATTCATCAGTGTGAGTGAGCTGGCCAGTCTCCTCGACGTGAACTTTGCTGAAATCATCGGTAAATGTATGAGTTTGGGTATCATGGTATCCATCAATCAGCGTCTCGATGCTGAAGTAATAGAACTCGTGGCAGGTGAGTTTGGCTATGAAGTGGAGTTCATAGACATGGAGAAACAGATGGAGATGGAGGAAGAGGATGATGAAGATTCACCGGAGAATCTTAGTCCGCGTGCCCCAATTGTCACCATCATGGGTCACGTTGACCATGGTAAAACATCATTGCTTGACTATATCCGCAATGCCAATGTGGTAGCCGGAGAAGCTGGAGGTATAACACAGCATATTGGAGCCTACCATGTGGAGGTTCCAGGTGGCAAATCCATCACCTTCCTCGATACACCGGGTCACGAGGCCTTTACTGCGATGCGTGCCCGCGGTGCCAAGGTAACAGACCTTGCCATTATAGTTATTGCAGCGGATGATGCTGTGATGCCTCAGACAAAAGAGGCCATCAGCCATGCCCAGGCAGCAGGTGTTCCGATGATTTTCGCAATCAATAAAATTGATAAAGACGGAGCCAATTCACAGAAAATCTATGAACAGCTCTCCCAGATGAATATTCTGGTAGAAGAGTGGGGCGGTAAGTACCAAAGTCAGGAAATTGCAGCCAAATCAGGGTTGAATGTAGATAAGCTCCTTGAAAAGATATTGCTTGAAGCCGAGCTGCTTGACCTCAAAGCCAATCCTGATAAGGATGCCAGCGGAACAGTTATTGAAGCTACGCTCGATAAAGGTCGTGGTTATGTAGCCACCATCCTCGTTCAGAACGGAACGCTCCAACAAGGAGATCTTGTGGTGAGCGGACAACATTTTGGCCGCGTTAAGGCCATGATGAATGAACGGAACAAACGTGTGGACGTTATCCCTCCTTCATCACCAGTGCTGATTCTCGGATTGAATGGTGCCCCTCAGGCAGGTGAGAAATTTAAAGTCTATCAAGACGAATCCGAAGCCAAGGAAATTGCCGGAAGAAGGGCACAGATCATGCGTGAGCAGGGTATCCGGACTAAGAAACACATCACACTCGATGAAATTGGCAGAAGGCTTGCATTGGGTAACTTTAAAGAGCTTAATATTATCATCAAAGGTGACGTGGATGGTTCAGTAGAAGCATTGAGTGATTCACTCCAGAAATTATCTACTGCTGAGGTGGCCATCAAGGTGGTACACAAAGCAGTAGGTCAGATTACGGAAAGTGATGTCTTGCTCGCAACAGCTTCTGATGCCATCATTGTGGGCTTCAATGTTCGCCCATCAATGCAGGCCAATAAAATAGCTGAAAATGAAGGTGTACAGATAAAACTCTACTCCATCATTTACAACGCCATCGAAGAAATCAAGAGTGCGATGGAAGGATTACTTGAGCCGAAAGTGGAAGAGAAAATTGTGGCCAATGTTGAGATCAGGGAAGTATACAAATTCGACAAGGCTACCGTGGCTGGATGTTATGTGCGTGATGGCAAGATCAGCCGGAACAGCAAAATCAGGGTTATCCGGGATGGTATTGTAGAGTATCCAAGAGGTGAGGGACAAAGTGCTGAGCTGGGCAGCTTGAAACGTTACAAAGACGACGCGAAGGATGTTAGTGCAGGTATGGAGTGCGGACTTACCGTTAGGAATTACAGTGATATCCGGGTGGGTGATGTGATTGAGGCATTTGAAGAAACAGAAGTGAAGCGGACGTTATAAAGTTGAGAGTTTAGGGTTGAGGTATAACTATTCATTAACCTTAATGGTGTTAAATTGTGTACTTGAATATGTTTATGAAAAAATTATTGTTTTTTGCTTTCATGCTCACAGTTGCACAGGTGGCAACTGCCCAATCTGCAAGGCTGCTAGCAGATAAGATCATAGCCATAGTGGGTGATAAAATTGTGCTTCGCAGTGATCTGGTAAACTACATCGATGATATGAAGCGCGGAGGCAGTGAAGTACCTGATAATGCAGATTGTTTCATCCTGGAAAGGATGATGCAGGACAAGGCACTCATCCTGCAGGCGGAAAAAGATTCATTGCCTGTGTCAGATGAAGAAGTGGAGGCCGAGCTTGATCAGCGTATCCGTTATTTTATTATGCAATATGGAGGTAAGGAAGCATTTGAGCAGATTGCAGGGAGAACAATATACCAGGTAAAAGAGGATTTCAGGAAGTCTATCCGTGAAGGCAGATTGGCCAAATCCATGCGTGAGAAAATTGTTGAATACGTAAAGATTACACCCAATGAAGTGAGGGATTACCACAGTAAGATACCCAAAGACAGTCTCCCTTTTTATGAAACTGAACTGGTAATTGGGCAAATCGTCATGCATCCCAAAGCTGGCCGTGAATTGGAGAAATTTGCACAGGATGAGCTATCCGATTACCGCAGACAGATTGAATCTGGCATGAAAAGTTTTGAAACCATGGCCAGGTTATACTCAGAAGATCCTGGAAGTAAACAAAATGGGGGTCGTTATGAAATCAACAAGGCTCAAAAGGATTGGGATCCAGATTTTAAGAATGCTGCTTTCAGGCTTAAAGAAGGGCAGATTTCACCAGTAATCAAATCCAAATTCGGATACCATATCATTCAAATGGTGAGTAGAAATGGCGACGATGCAGTTATTAGACACATCCTTCGTGTTCCACAAATCCTGGATGAAGACATTGATATAACAAAGAAGAAGCTTGATTCTGTGCGCATAAAACTGGTAGAGGGGGCATTGTCTTTTGGCGAAGCCGTTGATAAGTTCAGTGATGATCAGAACAGTAAGTTTACAGGTGGAATTATGAGCGGACAGGGAGGGAACTTTGTCACCATTGATGAACTTGATAAAAACTTAGTTCCTTATCTTGATAAAATTAAAGTTGGTGAATATTCTGCTCCAATGATTTACAAAGACGAGCAGGAAAAGCAAGCCGTTAGAATAGTTTTTCTGCAAAACAGAACAGAACCTCATAGAGAAAATCTCCGTGACGATTATGACCGTGTTGCACAACGGGCATTGGCCGAGAAAAAAGAACGGACTGTAGAAAAGTGGTTTCAGGGCAAGCTGCCCACCTATTATGTAATGGTTGATAAAGACTATCAGCAGTGCGAATCTTTGAAGACTGCCTTCCCGAATTACGTAAGTAAGTAGATGCTATGAGTGATCCCATAAAACATGAATGCGGACTCGCATTCATCAGGTTGTTAAAGCCATTTTCCCACTATCAGCAGCAATATGGAACAGCCCTCTATGGACTGAATAAGCTCTACCTACTGATGGAGAAGCAGCACAACCGCGGTCAGGATGGCGCCGGTATCGCAGCTGTTAAGCTGCATGCAGAACCCGGTTATCCGTTTATGCAGCGCCTCAGAAGTGTTGCTCCTCAAGCTATAGCCGACATTTTCGCACAGGTAGGTAAAGAAATCAATGAGCTGGAGCGCTATCAGCCTGAACTCAGGAAACATCCTGGACTCATGAAAGGGCACCTCAATTTTATGGGGGAGCTATTACTCGGACATTTGCGTTATGGTACACAGGGGAAAAACAATGCAGAATTCTGTCACCCATTCATCAAAAAAGATATCATTCCGGCCAGAAACCTGGCCCTCGCAGGAAATTTTAACCTGGTCAATACAGAAGAATTGTTCAAACTGGTTAATATCAATCCGGGTGAATTTCAAAGGCAAAGTGACCTGGCAGCGATGATGGAAGTTGTTCATCACTTTATAGTCAAAGCAGATGAAACAAATCCGGGTAACATGTCTGTGGCTAATGTGTTGAGACAGGCTTTCAGCCAGTTTGATGGTGGTTATAATGTGAGTGGTTTGATTGGAAATGGTGATGCTTTTGTTGTAAGGGATGCTCATGGTATCCGTCCTTCTTATTATTATATCAGTGAAGATGTTATTGTTGCTGCTTCTGAGCGTGCCGCTATCAGAACAACTTTTCATGTAGGTGAAAATGATGTGAAGGAATTGATGCCCGGTCAGGCACTGATTGTTAAAAGTGATGGAAGCTGCTCTGTTGAGCAGGTTTTAGAGCCAAAAGAGCGAAAGGCATGCAGCTTTGAAAGGATATATTTTTCAAGGGGCAGTGATGAAAAGATATATAGAGAACGCATTGGATTGGGCTACAGGTTAAGTACCAATGTGTTGAAGGCGATCAACAATGATTTGAAGCACACCATTTTTTCATTCATTCCCAATACAGCTGAGGTTGCCTTTTATGGCTTGCTAAAGGGTATGGAGGATTACCTAAATCAGATCAAATTACAGCGAATATCAGCATGGGGTAATGATATTGATCCGGAGAAGTTGGAAGAAATGATCAACCGTAAGATCAGGGTTGAAAAGGTTGCTATTAAGGACGTTAAGATGCGGACCTTCATTACTGAAGATGCCAATCGCTCAGAAATGGTTCAGCATGTGTACGACATCACCTATGGAACTGTTCAGAAAGGTGTTGATACCCTTGTGATGATTGATGATTCAATAGTGAGGGGTACAACATTGAAAGAAAGTATCGTAAGGATGTTATCTCGTCTTGATCCGAAAAAGATAATCATTGTTTCTTCTGCTCCACAGATCAGGTATCCTGATTGTTATGGTATTGATATGAGCAAGCTGGGAGATTTCATTGCCTTCAAAGCAGCTCTTGCGCTTTTGCAGGATAGCAATCAGCTTGGGTTACTCGATGAATTGTACACACGTTGTAAAAACCTGGAAGAGGCTGGTCAACTCCATACAGAAAATGTTGTGCGGCTTGTTTATGCCGGATTCACTCCACAGGAGATTTCGGCTAAAATTGCAGCATTGATTACTCCTGTAGAAGTTAAGGTCCCCGTGGAGGTGATTTACCAAACCATCGAGGACCTTCATAACGCTTGCCCCGGAAATAAGGGCGATTGGTATTTTACCGGAAATTATCCCACTCCGGGTGGTAACAAGGTTGTTAACAGGGCTTTTATCAATTTCATGGAGAAACGAGACGTCAGGGGATATTAATATTATTTCAATCCATATTTATAGACATAACGGTCATACAACTGCTTATGCTTATCCGTTAGACTTACAATCCTTCCACCTATCATCACCAGGGTGATTTGGCTTGAACGCATGTCGAGGATATCTCCTTCACTAATAACGATGTTGGCATCCTTACCGGTTTCAAGTGACCCCGTTCTGTCTGCAATACCGAGAATTTTAGCAGCATTAAGAGTAATGGCTGAAAGTGCTTGTTCTTTGGTTAAGCCATACGCAACAGCAGTGCCTGCATTGAAGGGCAGGTTCTTTCCACGATGCTGACCATCCTCATCATTGATAGCGAACAATACACCGGCCTTTTGAAGCAATGCAGGTGTTTGGTAAGGAAGATCCACACCATCATCTGCCAGCGTGGGTAGTGCATGCATTTGGCTGAGAATCACGGGGATTTCATTTTTCCTGAGCAAATCTGCTACCTGAATACTTTCAGAAGCACCTACCAGTACGATATCGAATCCAAATTCTGTTTTGAAGTCTATTGCTGCCAGAATTTCCCGAACTACATCACAATGGATGTAAAGTTTTTGCTTTTTGGAAAATAGCCCCTGTACCGCTTCAAATTTGAGGTTTGTCGCTGCATGGGATGTTTCTGTTCCATAGGATTTTGCTGCGCGCAGGAATTCCTTGATTTCTTCAATCTGATCCAATCCGCGCTTCACAGGATCTCCCTGTGGTGCACGCAGACCCATAAATGCAGCGTAAGGGTTTGGCCTGTTGTAAAGGGTTGGTAGGTTGAGGTGAATGCCGTTATCAGCAGCGTATGTGGCATCTTCCCAGTTCCAGGCATCCAATTGAACAACGGATGAAGAACCGCTGATGGTTCCGCCCTGTGGTACAATGTTGGCATGTGTGATGCCGTTGGTTTTGAGTGTGTTGATTACTTTAGAATCCGTATTGTATGCAACGAGTGATCTTATGGAAGGGTTGTATTCCCCGATTTCAACGGCATCTGCTGTAGCCCGAACGCTGCTTACTTCTATCAATCCGAGGTTGGAATTGGAAAGAATCAAACCTGGGTAGATATGTTTTCCTTTCGCATCGGCAACAATGGAACCTGCTGCAGGAGTGATATTGGTGCCAATGGTTGTTATTTTTCCATCTTTAATTTCAATGGAAGTATTGTTAAGCACCTGACCGTTGCCAACATGCACTGTTCCATTCATGATGTAAACCGCACCATCCTGTTTCTTTGCGGGATAAACTGATTCCTGTGCCTGCAGGGTTGTACCAATTGCAAGGCAGGAAAGAAGGTATATAATTGACTTTTTCATTTTCTTATTTTTGATACTGATTAATCCTGTTCAATTGTAAGCAGACCGTGGCTGTGGTCGTGATCACCGCAATTTAGCAAAATGGAATAGCTCGGTGTTGCGGGTGATACCGGACCACCTGACCTTTTTTCACCATTCATTTTCTGGATCAACCTGCTTCTTTCTGCTGTTTGTTGTTTCCGCAACTGGGCATCCTTTTCCCTGTCAAAATACACAACACCATCCACGATGGTTTTTTCAGCGCGGGCATAGATGCTCAGCGGGTTGTCGCTCCAAAGTACTAGGTCTGCATCCTTACCTACTTTGATGCTGCCTACACGGTTGTCTACATGCAGCATTTTGGCGGGATTGAGGGTGACCATTTTCAGGGCATCCTCTTCAGACATGCCGCCGTATTTGATGCTTTTGGCAGCCTCCTGGTTCAGGCGGCGGGCCATTTCGGCATCATCAGAGTTGATGGCTACATTGAGACCCACTTTAGACATGATGGTTGCATTATAGGGGATAGCATCCACTACTTCCATTTTATAGTTCCACCAATCTGAGAAGGTTGAGGCTGCTGCGCCATGTGCCTTCATTTTGTCGGCCACCTTATAGCCTTCCAGGATATGGGTGAAGGTATTGAAGGTGAAACCATATTTGTCGCCTACCCGCAGTGCTGCAGTTATTTCACTCTGTACGTAGGAGTGGCAGGTAATGAAACGTTTTTTATTGAGTATTTCAACCAATGCTTCCAGCTCAAGGTCGCGGCGAACTGAGCTATAAGGATCCATTGCAGGAGCAGCTGTTTTTTTGCTTTTTGCTGATGTTGGTGCAGGAGTTGATGCGGCTTTAATGGCAGCCTCATAATCTTTTGCTCTGTTGAAGGCGTCAGTCAGAACCTGCTCAACACCCATGCGGGTATCCGGGAAACGGAGATTGCCTTGTGTAGCTGAAGATCGCTTTACGTTTTCGCCCAAAGCAAATTTTATAAAGCCGTCTGATCCTTCGAATTTGAGTTTGTCGTCATTTGCACCCCAACGGAGTTTGATCAGTTGGGTTTGGCCACCGATGGTATTGGCGCTACCATGTAGGATGTGGGAGGAAGTAACACCACCGCTCAATTGGCGGTAGATGTTGATATCATCCGGATTGAGGTTGTCGGCGATACGCACTTCAGAGGTAACCGATTGTCCACCTTCATTGATAGACGCAGCAGCGATATGGGAGTGTTCATCAATGATACCCGGAGATAGGTGTTTACCGGTTGCGTCAATAACTTTGGCAGAAGCATCCAGCAAGCCTTTACCAACCTGAACTATCTTTCCATCCCTGATCAAAACGTCAGCACCTTCCAGCTTACCTTCTTGTTCATTGGTCCACACTGTTGCATTTTTAAATAGGATTGCTTCCTGTTTTGGTGCTTCAGTCCAGCCATAAGGCGTAAATGGATAAGTTACTTCGCCCAGTTTGGCTGCTTCCTTTTTCTTTGCAAAATCTGCTTTCGCTGCAGAAGCAAGGCTACCGGAAGGTGTGGCTGTCCAAGTCAGTTTATTCCCCTCACTGTCTTCACCATAACCGTTCCATGCAGTGCCATTGCTGATACCACTCAGGCGCAAAGTGTTTTTGGATTTTTTCTCAGGACTGAAGCTAAACTTAACCACTTTGCCATCAAAGCTGAATTTTGTTGCGATGGTGTCTGTTGCGATGATACTGGCCGCAGTGGCTGATTTTACTTCCAGATTATAGTTTTTTGAACCTGAAGTACTTTGGATAGCCAGGGTGTATTTACCGGATGCATCAGTCCATTTATCGGTTTTTACGGCGAAACGGCTGCCTTGTACCCAGTTTTCAAGGATAGCTGTTTTTTCATTGAAAACATTACCTGTGGTGATGATGAAGTTGGCAAGTTTGCCTTGTTCAAGGCTGCCAATGATATTTGAAACGCCAAGTGTTGCAGCAGGCGTAGTTGTAAGTGCTTCCAATGCTCTAGTTTCTGAAAGTCCGTTTTCGATAGCCTTTCTCAGGTTACCCATAAAAGCGGAGAGTGCACGCAGGTCTGCTGTAGTGAGGCAGAATTTAATACCAGCTTTTTCTAGAGCGGCAGCATTGGTTGGTGCAAGTTCCCAGTGTTTCATGTCTGCGAGTGATACAAAGCGGGCATCATTGGGGTCTTCCACATCCATGGCCATGGGGTAGTTGAGCGGAACAATGAGGGTTGCACCTGTGGCAGCCAATTCTTTCGTACGCTGGTATTCATTTCCGCTGGTTTTGAGGATGTATTGAACCCCAAATTCATCACCGATACGGTCTGCGCGCAGCCCGTTCCATTTGTCGTTTGCTTCAAATATCTGAGGCAGCTGCTGGGTATTGTTCCAGGCGATAAGGCTCAGGTTGATTCCTTCCTTTTCGCTGTTGTTTTTATACCAGTTTGCATCGATGTAGGTTTGTCTCAACAAGGCAATAGAACCCATCATAGATGATGGGTAAGATTGTGTAGAACTACCTTTGTTGAATGAGTAATGGGCAGAAGCTTTTTCTTTCAGGATGGATAGATTTTCTTTTTTGCCAGACAACGAAACGAATGTTCCGGTACCCCTCGCAATGCCATCACGCTGGTGTGTAAGAACAGCGCCAAAACCTTGTTCACGCAGACTTTTAGCTTTAGTTTCGTCTGAAACGAAAAGGGTCGAGGCGTTTACATCTGCCTTGATGGCCTGATTCCATCCATATGCTCCTTTTTGGTTCGAGGTTAATTGCGCTACTCCAAACCCCCTTCCGAAACCAGCTGCTCCTTGCGATTGTGCAGGCATGCCATAATCAGCATAAATATCAATAAAAGAGGGGTAAATGGTTTTGCCTGAGCAGTCTGTTATTATTGCATCAGCAGGCACATTTACGTTTGTTCCGATGGCGATGATTTTTCCATTGCGGACCAGCATGGTAGCATTTTGCAGGCTGTTTTGGGGATCCTTTACAATGGTGGCATGTGTAAATGCAAACGTAGTCGTCCGCTCATCGCCCACACCATTCACTGGAAAGGTTGGTTGGGCAAAAAGGGAGAGACTGAAGCATCCCATTAGGATGGCTAGACAGATCTTTCTCATTTGTGGATTGGTTTGATTAATTGTAATATGCAATTTAAAGTGTTGAATTGACGACTGAATTTTTATTTCTTGAAGGAGATCTAAACTACTCCACAACGCTGTTTTGCAAGACGAAGAAATTTGTAATAATACAATTTAAATGAAATAGTGTTTGGTGATTTCTTTAGGTTATTGGATGCCCAATTCAGATAAAGCCTGCTTGAAGCCATCCACTCCCATAACTGGAAGTGGTGTTTGAGCTGTGGCGATGAGTTGGTCTGCCAAGCTTAGGTCCAGATCTTTTTGGCTAACAATAGCAAACCAGCCTTTTTCATGTAGGTGTTCAGCGAGGTGAATTTGTTCGGTTTGTCCGGGTGTGGGTATCAGCAGGGCTTTTTTCCCCATCCTGATCAGATCCATGATACTGGAATATCCTGAGCGGCAGATCACATATTTTGATTTTGCAATGGCAACGGCAAGTTCTGCTGAATTCAGGTGGTTTACAAACTCAACATTTTTTCTGTTGTGAATAGTTTGTTTGCTTCGTGGTAACCCCCGAACAAAGAGGCAGGGATATTTCAATTTATCAAGTTGTGCATTGAGTTTTCTTTCCAGAATTGACCTTTGGGGCTCGGGTCCTGAAAGCATAACGAGAATGTGTTCTGGATTGCTGTGGAGGGGTTCCAGGCGTGAGAGCGGACCAATATATTTTACCTCCTTCGGCATGACCACTGGTCTGGAAAGTTTACCAGCCAAATTGTTTTCATCCTTCAAATCCGGTATCCAGATTTGTTGATAGTAATTCAGCCAGCGGTGTGTATATTTAAGAAATAGGCTATCTGCCCATCTGCCCATGCCCGATATGATTCCCAGTTGGTGGGTGATGATAATCGTGTTGAGGCCTGGGTGATGGAGACCATAGCGGTTGTCGCTAATGATAAGGTCCCATTTACCCTGCATAACTGACTGTTGTACCCTTAGCCACGCATTTTCATATTTTATAGCTGCAAATACCTTTGGCAGCTGCATAAACATTTTAGGCATGAAAAAAAGTCCTTTTTTGGGATACTTAATTCTATATCCCTTCAGAAACAGCATTTCGAGTTGCGGAAATTCCCGCTGTAGTAGTTCAGCTGTCTCTTTTTCACCCGCAAGGGTAACGGTACAACCTGCCTGCAGCAGGAACCTGATAATGGGAATGCACCGTGTTGCATGTCCGAGTCCCCAATCCAAAGGTGCTACAAGTACGCGTTTGATATGATTAGGGTTACTATTTATTATAGTAGTAGGTATTTTAAAAACAAAGGTGGATAAAAAAATTGTAATTGTCTCAACAATTCAGTAAATTAGTTGTCTTGAAAAAGTCTATCATATCCCGGAAAATCCTGTACCTATTGATTCTAGCCATGTTGAACTTCATGGTTATGTCTTGCACCGCACTTAAAAAGAATAAATGCAGTTGCCCGGCGAAGCAAGGATTCGTTGGATATTGAAATGACATGAAAAAATTTAAAAGAGATTTGATTCTGCTCAAGCGAGATGAGCAAAGGACTGGTTCATCGATACAACGCGAGATCGATAAAATCAACCTGCTACTTTTTCAGGTAGAGACTTCTCCTACATACTTTACTTCATACGAACTGATTGATGTGAATCGTTACAAGGTTTTACACGATAATGTAACAATCTCAAAGGCACTTAAACCCAAGGGGCTTAAACCATTTCAGTTTTTGATTAATAGGAATTGACATAGAGCCAGGTAAGCGTGATGAGTGATAAGGGACGAGGCACGAGCAAAAAGGGACAATTAAAAAGGCACGAGGGATAAGTTTTACAACCTACCTTCTCGTGCCCAAGGATTAGAAATTATTTGCCAAACGGATCTAGCTTAGTAGCTTTTACCTGTTCCTGGTATTTTTTCCAGATGCCATTTTTAAAGTTTTCTGACTTTTTCACTGCTTCTTCAACAAGTCCTGCTGCCCTTGCTACAAGCATTTTTTCCTGAGCACCGGGTTCGATGGCTTTGGAACTGATTGCACTGCTGGCTTGCTGGTATTGATTCATCACTGTGATTTGGGGAACCTGCCCGTATCCCTGTTTGGTCTGTGGTTTACCATTCAGGAATTCGCGTATTGTTTTTATGGCCTCATTCAACTCCTTACCACTTTTTTTCAGTGAATCAATTTCTTTGCCTTTCATGCCGGATATATAACCATCAACTTTTTTTGCTGCTTCTTCAGCTTCACTGAGCAGATCTGTTATTTCAGTTAGTTTATCACCACTCTTTTTCAATTCAGCCCTGAGTGCAGCTTGTGCCAATTTGATAGGGTTTCGATTACCCAAGCGGGGGTCGTCAATTACAGTCACCATGGTTGAGTCTTTCTCATTTTTATAGCTCATCACTACTTTAAAGGTTCCGGGCAATACTTGCTGTCCGCCTGGTTCTGCGTTACCACGGACTCCGCCACCGCCGCCCATTCTGCGACCGCCCCCGCCCCCAGGAGAACGGAAACCACGTTCTTCCATGCCCCAGGTGTTCCGGTTTAAGCCAGCTTCGGCAGTCCATTTCAGGTTACGTATGACTTCGTTTTTATCGTTGTATATTTTAACTGTTACAGTATCTTTTTTAGCAGTGCTATCACTACCCTGTTTGATAAAGAATGAAATAGGTGCTCCCGATGACCTGTTTTCGGCATCCCATATTCCCCATGTGCTCCATTCATAACCAGGGGCATTGCGGTATTGGGCCTGCACAGCTGTTTTGGTTTCAAAGGCTGTGAAGGTTTTGCTGGCAATACCTTTGTTAGCAGCGAGTTTCCTGAGCGGACGGATATCATCCAAAACCCAAAGGGCACGGCCGAAAGTGGCGATGACCAGGTCAGCCTCTCTTTCCTGGATAGCGAGGTCGTATGTGGATACACTGGGGTAGCCATTCTTCCATTGTTGGAAGGTTGCACCATTGTCCATGCTCACCCAAAGTCCCTGTTCGGTTCCTGCAAAAATCAGGTTAGGTTCTGTTGGATCTTGTAAAACACAGAGAGCATAGCCTGTGACTTTCTTTTCATCCGCCAGCCTTGTCCAGGTTTTGCCATAATCCGTTGTGCGGAAGATATAGGGTTTGAAGTCGCCTCTCCGGTAGTCATTGGCCACCACGAAGGCTTCACCTGCATTATGTCTGGATGCCTGAACCTGTGGTATCCATGCACCAACTGGCAATCCTGGTATTTTACCCCTGAAGTTGGTCCAGGTTTTGCCACCATCTCTTGTCATTTGCACGTTGCCATCATCAGTTCCTACCCAGATTACATTTTTATCTTTGGCAGATGGTGCGATGGTGAGGATGGTGCAATAGTTTTCAGCGCCAGTAATGTCGATGGAAATACCACCATTGTTTGTCTGGTCAATTTTTGCACTGTCGTTGGTAGTCAGATCGGGAGAGATTATTTCCCATGATGCCCCTTTATTGGTGGAGCGGTGCAGGAACTGGCTGCCGTAATAAATAGTTGATGTATTGGTTGGGTCTTGGGCCATGCCTGAGTTCCAGTTGAAACGCAGCATGGTTTTTAGGTCTGGTGCCGGCGGTTTGATGTACCAGCTTTCACCGGTTTTTACATTGTATTTGCCTACGGAACCACCCTGACTCATGGCATAGATCCAATTGGCGTCATCTGGGTCGGCCATGGCGTCGAAGCCGTCACCACCCCAGATGTTTTCCCAATAATAATTTTTAATGCCACCGCTCATCCAGGTATAAGCCGGTCCGCGCCAAGTACCATTGTCTTGCATGCCACCCATCACGTTATAGGGCATTTCATTGTCTACATTGATGTGGTAGAATTGTCCAACCGGTAGCTTTTCATCAAACAACCAAGTTTTTCCTTTGTCTCTTGTGATGCCGATGCCACCATCGTTACCGTCTATGATGAAATTGGGATTGGTGGGATGGATCCAGAAAGCGTGGTGATCAGGGTGGATGCCGTTGTAGGGGATGACCACTTCAAAGTTTTTGCCGGCGTCATCGCTTTTGGAGATCATCTGGTATATCAGCCAAAGTCGGTTCTCATTTTCAGGGTCGCAAGCGATTTCCTGAAAATAGAAAGGACGTGTTGATACAAATTCTGGGTTACTGTTCATGAGCGTCCAGCTTTTGCCGCCATCATCACTTTTATAGAGACCATTTTTGGTGGCTTCCACCAGTGCATAAACCCTGTTAGGGTTGCTGCGGGATATAGCCAGTCCGATACGGCCGTAGTTACCGCCTGGAAGTCCTTCTTTCTCACCCAGCTTTTTCCAGGTTTTGCCACCGTCATAAGTCATGTATAGTCCGCTTCCAGAACCGCCACTGCTCAAGCTCCAGGGCGTACGGCGGTGTTGCCACATGGCCACAAAGAGTTTATTGGGGTTGGAGGGATCCATGATCATATCGGCCACTCCTGAGGTATCGTTGGTGAAGAGAATTTTGTTCCAGGTTTCACCGCCATCGGTAGTTTTAAAAACGCCCCTTTCCGGGTGTTCGGCGTAAGGGTTGCCTATTGCGCCCGCATAAACAGTATTTGGATTAGATGGGTCAACAATGATGCGGTGGATATTACGTGTTTTTTCCAGTCCCATACGCTTCCAGGAGGCACCACCGTCGATGGTTTTATAGATACCCTCACCCAGACTGATTGAGTTACGTGGGTTACCTTCACCTGTTCCTACCCAAACGGTAGCTGGATTAGATTGTTGGATGGCGATTGAGCCTACATTGAGGATGGGTTGCTCATCGAATACCGATTCCCAGCTGGCGCCTGCGTTATGGGTTTTCCAAACACCTCCTGATGCGGCACCCAGCCAGATTTGGTTGGGGTCTGCCACTACAGCGTCGATGGTGGTAATGCGACCGCTCATGCCAGCCGGACCAATGTTTCTGGGTTTCCAGGATTTTAATTGCTCTAATTTAACCTGCTGAGCCACGCTGAACAACGAAACTGACAGCATGAAAAGGAGGGAAATACATTTTCTCATGTTATTGTGATTCTGTGTGCTGTAAATTATGGATTAATACGATTGACTGAAAATTTCTTTTTGCTGAACAAAATCCTCATTTATGTGTCTAACTTTTGCAATTAATTTGGACGTAATCTTGAAACGTTCTAATTTAGTGTTTAAACATTAAAAAAATTAAAAAATGAAAAAGCTCGTACTTTCAATTGCTCTCATCGTAGCGGTGTTGGGTATTCAGGCACAGACCAAATGGAATCTCGACAAAGTGCATTCCAATGTTAAATTCACCGTTTCCCACATGGTGGTATCTGAGGTGGAAGGTTCATTTAAAATGTTTGACGGAAGTCTGGTGGCTTCCAAAGCTGATCTTTCAGATGCAGTTGTCAATTTCAGTGTGGATGTAGCTTCTGTCAATACCGACAATGAGCGCAGGGATGGTCACCTCAAAGGTGATGATTTCTTCAATGCAGAGAAATTCCCCAAGATGACTTTTGTAAGTAAGTCTATGAAGCCATTGGGCGGTAACAAGTATGCACTGACTGGTGACTTGACAATCCGCGATGTAACCAAGACTGTAACATTTGATGTTACTTATGGTGGACAGGTAAATACTGGTAAGGGTATCAAAGCCGGTTTCAAGGCTAAAGCCACCATTGATCGTCTTGCATTCGGACAAAAATTCAATCCAGCCATCGAAGCTGGTGGAGCAGTAGTAGGTAAGGAAGTGGAGATAACCATCTTTGCTGAGATGGATCAGGCGAAATAAGACTGATGTTGGTTGTGGGTTGTGGGTTGTGGGTTGTCTGTTGTCGGTTATAGGTTGTCAGTTAACTCACAACCCACAACCAACAACTCACAACCCACAACCCACAACCTACAAC
>Ga0208787_1000469_pt1 | contig 19289 bp, 21 predicted proteins | sample Wag4_2014_7_11_FD_187362 | JGI IMG/M metagenome (GOLD analysis project Ga0208787, IMG submission 187362) | Fresh water microbial communities from Ohio, USA - Utica-2 Time Series HT 2014_7_11 (SPAdes) (version 2) | ecosystem: Environmental > Aquatic > Freshwater > Water tank | place: USA: Ohio... | reverse complement strand
AACCAGTACTGCTCTGTCAGATGATGTGTTTGTGCATGCCTTTGGCGTGATCAAAGAGACATTGGCTGCAGAGGGACAGCAGCTCGACTTTCTGGTCTTGCTATTTGCTAACGCTGCAACGATCAAGACCGAGTTCATAGACCAGGGCATCGAAATGCTGCGCAACGATCCAAAAATGGATGGTGCAGCAACTACTTCTATCTACAACATGTACAGCCCATTGCGCGCACGAAAAATGGGATCAGATGGTTACCTCAAGCCATTCGTCCCTTTTGAAGCCATCGGTGACCCATCAACGTTTAACACCAGTCGCGATTCTCAAGGCGATGTGTATTACACCGACGGTTCAACCATTGTGATTCGTCCTCGCTCTCTCGAGAATATTTCTGAAGGACTTCTTCCTCACAAATGGATGGGGCAACACATTGGATCTATTCCAAACTGGGGTGGATGCGACGTTGACTATGAGTGGCAAGTACCGATTGTGGAGTTTTGGCTCAAGGCCCACGGTTTTTCGGAAGGTTCGTAGTAGCGCTTTGCGCTAAGGCTGCTCATGAGCGAACTTCGTATTGGTATTGCTGGTTACGGAGTAATTGGTAAACGTCGTCGTGGCTGTGTGGATGCAAATCCGTTCATGACCACCGTCGCAGTATGCGACAAAAAGTTTGCCGACGACGGAACACTCGATGACGGAATTGCTTACTCACGAGAGTACGAAAAGCTGTTTAATCATGACTTAGATGCTGTTCTCGTGTGCATGAGTAACGACATGGCGGCTGAAATCACTATCGCTGCCTTAGAGCGCGGTTTACATGTGTTCTGTGAAAAACCACCAGCACGCAACATGGCTGAATTGCTTGCGGTCGTTTCTACTGAAAAAGCACATCCTGAGCTGAAGCTGATGTATGGCTTTAATCATCGATACCACGATTCAGTGCAAGATGCCCTAAAGCTCATTAGGTCTGGCTCGCTTGGCAAAATCATCAACATGCGCGGTGTTTACGGTAAATCCAAACTCATCACCTTCGATCAAGCCGATTGGCGAGCAAAACGCGAGATGGCTGGTGGCGGTGTGCTGCTTGACCAAGGCATCCACATGGTTGACCTCATGCGTTTATTCGCTGGTGAATTTACCGACGTGCACAGTTTTGTTTCAAACAGTCATTGGAACTACGACGTTGAAGACAATGCATACGCAATCATGCGAACCTCAAACGGTGTCGTAGCAATGCTCAATTCATCAGCAACACAATGGCGCCACCAGTTTTCGCTTGATATCAACATGCAAAAAGGAAGCATTATCCTTCGTGGCATCTTGAGTGGGTCGAAGAGTTATGGCTCTGAAACCATGACCACGGTGTTTGCTAACCCTGATCGAGACAATGGTGATCCAAAAGAATCAACGCAGGAATACAGCTTTGACCCTTCGTGGACGGCAGAAATTGATGCATTTGCAGATGTCGTTCGCAACAACCTGCCAATTGAGAGCGGAACTTCACACGATGCTCTCATGACTATGCAGCTGGTACACAAGATCTACTACGCCGATCCAAAATGGCGTGACACGTATTCAATTCCTAATCCTGACTTCACCAATTAACACTGGAGCAAACATGAGCGGTGTGCAAAACAAAAAAGTTCTCATCACCGGAACATCGAGAGGTATCGGCCTTGCAATTGCCCAGGAGTTCCTCAAACAAGGTGCTCAGGTATACGGCACGGCAACGACAAAAGCTGCTCCACAAGAGTTTTCTGGTTTTTGCGCAGCGGATTTCTCGAAACGTGAGGGTATTCAACAGTGCGTAGATTTTGTTCATGAGGTTAGACCAGACATCGTGATCAACAATGCAGGAATAAATTCACCTTCTTCGTTCGAGAGTATTGATTCTGAAAAGTTTTTAGAAATACAACAGGTGAATGTTCTTGCGCCAATGGAGATTTGCCGCGCGGCGATCCCTCACATGGTCAGCAATAACTGGGGTCGAATCGTCAATATCTCATCTGTTTGGAGCAAGATTTCGAAGGAGCATCGAGCCCCGTATTCGGCAAGCAAGTTTGCGCTCGACGGAATGACTTTGGCCCTTGCTATCGAATGTGCAAAGCACAATGTTTTGGCGAACTGTGTAGCGCCGGGTTTCGTAGATACCGACATGACACGAGGAATTCTGGGCGATGAGGGAATTAACAAGTTGATGCAAATTGTGCCAATTGGTCGGCTTGCTCAGCCTGCAGAAATCGCAACGTTTGTTGTATGGCTGGCCAGCGAATCAAACACCTACATCACTGGTCAAAACATCGCAGTAGATGGTGGATTCACTCGTGCCTAGTTCAATTTCAATTCAGTCTCACAAGGGCATTTACGAGGCTCGCTTTACCCCCGACTTATTGAATGACCCCTCCGTGCTCCTTGAAGGAGAACCGCACTTCATTGTTGATAGCAATATCGCTCGCTTGTACTCCAAGCAGCTTCATAACGTTCTCAGTCACCCGAATGTGATTCTTGTCGATGCCACCGAGCAAAACAAGAGTCTGGAGTCCGCATCGCGAATCATCACTGAATTGGTTGCTCAAAAAACGCGACGCAACCATCACCTCGTTGCCATCGGTGGGGGAATCATTCAAGATTTGGTTTGTTTCATTGCAAGCACGCTCCTTCGTGGGGTTTCGTGGCAACTAGTTCCCACAACGCTCCTCGCACAAGCAGATTCATGCATCGGATCAAAGAGTTCCATCAACGTAGGTGATGCAAAAAACATTGTTGGCACCTTTTATCCACCGACAAAGATTTTTATTGACCAAAATTTCCTCAGAACTTTGCACCAAAGTGAAATTCGCTCGGGAATTGGCGAAATTCTCAAAGTTCATGCAATTGACTCTGTCGAATCATTCAATAAGGTCGCTACTTCGCTTGATTCATTGACTCATGATTTAGATGCATTGCAGCCGTTTATCTATTCGGCGCTCACCATCAAGAAGCGATACATCGAAGTTGATGAGTTTGATGAGGGTGTTCGCAACATTTTTAACTTCGGCCACAGTTTTGGTCACGCAATTGAAAGTGCGACAAATTTTGGAGTTCCACACGGAGTGGCTGTCACCATGGGTATGGATGTTGCCTGCCAAATTGCCGCTTCACGCGATCTTCTGCCGATCAGCGAGTCAAATCGCATGCGAGCAGCGTTGAAATTGAACTATCTGCCATTTGTTGATGTGCAAATTCCACTCGATGCATCAATGAATGCGCTGTTAAAGGATAAAAAGAACAGCACTACTGAACTTGGCCTGATTCTTCCGGTAGGTCAAGAGGCAAACATTGAAAAGGTAATGGTTCCGCCGAATGATGAGTTTGTGGAGCAATTACGAATTGCCTTGGGTGCTCTTGCTCAATGACGAATTCTGTTCGCGTTGATGTCGCAGTAAGTCAGTCGCAAGTACGCGCAGATATTGACTACACGATTCTTTGGGATGATTATTCCTCTCAAGAAAACGTCATTTCTCTTCCGGAATATGTTGAACTCCATGCCGATCGACTGCGCTTACATTTTGCGGAATTTGTTGACCAAGTTTCTCAAACTGCCCTAAATAGTGGCACCGTTTCTGAGCTTCTTCTCATTCGCAAAGACTTCAGCTATTGGTGGATGACACTGTTTGCTTCCACCAGGTGGGATCCAACAAGCAATATCAATCATGCAGTAAAACTCATGGCATTTGCGGAAATTTGCGAAAAGATTTCAGCAACACAGGTTTCAGTTCATCTACCTAACGCGCGCATTGCTTCAGCTATCCAAACATTCTGTGCGACAAAAAGAATTGCAATTGCAGAACCTCTCGTGCTGCACAAACAACTGAAGCGTCGTTTGCCCAGATTTCAAGCAATTGCCGCAGTTGGAAAATTTGCACTCACCCACCGCAGGGTGAATGTGCTTGACAGCAAGAGTCAGTCCAGCACGCTCGTCGTTGATCACTTTGTGCGTTTCAATGAATCATCCATTGACGAGGGTCGATATGACTCGCAGTATTGGAATGCATTAAGAAGCGATTTATCGTCGGACAAACATGGAGTTCGCTGGGTCCATCACTTTGTCCCAGGGTTTCGATCAATCAATGCAACAGAGCAACTACTAGCCAAACTCAATGCGAAATCTTCCGATAAGCACGCACAGTTTGAGACTCGGCTGAGGGCTACCTGTTTATTGCCGCTATTGCGTGAACTAAATCAACTGCGCCGACTTGCCCGACATTCACGAAATTGTTCTTCGTTATTTGTTGATCAACGCTCAGGAGTTGATTTCACTGCCTTTTTTGAGGAGCAATGGATTGAATCACTGTGCGGAAGCACGGCTGCTAGGCATTTAATCATCCTTCGCCAGCAAGAGACATTGCTCAAATCGCTTCCTAAACAAAGGAACGGCCTGTTTTTGTGCGAAAACCAACCATGGGAAGCAGCGTTCACCTACGCATGGCACAAACACGGACATGGCAAATTGACAGCCGTTGTTCATGCTCCTATCCGGTTTTGGGATTTCCGATACTTCACACTCGCACGTGCGCTCCGTGATAACAAACACAATGCAATAAATAAACCGACTCCATCTGTCGTTGCAGTGAATAGCTCAATTTCGCGCTTGTTTATGGAAGATGCTCAGGCGCCAGGGCATCGCATTGTTGACGTTGAATCATTGATGTTCAATTACCTTGCTTCTGGCGGTACATCACGGACAGTGCAGCAAGGCGTTCTGCTCATCGTTGGAGATTTTTTCCCACACCTCAATGATCGGCTCATTTCCTTGATACGGAACGCACAGCGCGTTCAGCAGACTTCTTTGGAAATCATCTTCAAGCCGCACCCAATGAATACTGAATTGCCCGACCTTTCGGGTCTTCCGCATGTTCACGTGTCGACTTCCAATTTGGGTGAATTACTTCCTCGCACATCTACAGCAATTTGCTGTAACTCAAGTACTGCAGCACTTGAGTGTTACCTCTCTGGCGTAAAAACTATTTCGTACGTTGACCCAGAAGTATTGAATTCGAGCCCATTGCGTGGAGTTTCAGGTGCCGTTTTTGTGACATCGAGTGAACAACTTGATGCTGCGCTCAACGACACACATGCAGATCATCAGCATGGCCAACCGCTCTTGATTATCGACCCAGCGACGCCTCGTTGGAAAGAACTTCTTGCTTAATCAACGCTGAGTAGTCTTTTTGCCGTGAGTGAAAATTCTGAACCTTCGCTCATCAATCCCGAGATTCTCGAAACTGAAATCAAAGCATTCCAGGCCGCACGTGCATGGCTTGTGAAAGCAATCAATTCCACCATTGCTGCAAAGGGTTCGTGCGTTCTTGTGCTCGCCGGGGGAAATTCGATTAATTCAGTAATGCGCTTGGCGCTGCAAGACGACGTCAACTGGTCACACGTGCAACTTGTGCTTGCCGACGAACGTTGCGTGCCAGTGGGCCACACAGACCGCAACGATGTTGCGCTTTCGGCACTTATCGAATCTGCTTCGCTTCATCATCGCCCGGTTGTGCATGGCATATCGGCAGAACTTGGACCTCAACTTGGCGCAGAGAAATTATCTGCACAGTTAGCAATAATTGGTCAGCCCGACATTGCTCTTTTGGGTGTTGCCGATGACGGACATATAGCAAGTTTGTTCCCAAATTCGACTGCGTTGTCGGCATCTGAAGATGCTGTATCGGTTACTGACAGCGCAAAAGCCCCACGGGAGCGCGTTTCCTGTTCTTTGAAGTATCTCACCAGTGCTACATACAGAATTGCCCTACAAACAGGGCATAATAAGAGGGATATTTTCGTGCGACTCCAGCAGGGAGAGCGACTTCCGCTTGCATTATTTTCACCAACTCACTGGTTTATGGACTACAACGCGACTCGTTGATCAGCGTTGTGCACTGAGGACTCCGTGAAAACCGTCATTTTGTGTGGAGGCCTTGGCACTCGAATTCGGGACGTCGCAGACGACATTCCAAAACCAATGATCCGTGTTGGAGGTATGCCGATCATCTGGCATCTCATGAAGTACTACGCATCATATGGACACACAGAATTTGTGCTGTGCATGGGCTACAAAGGTGAGGTCATCCGAGATTTCTTTCTTTCTGCAATGTCTGCAGAAAGCGTGTTGACCACGGTTGATGCGAATACTGAACATGTTCAATTTGCTCCGTCTGATGAGTATTCAAATTGGTCAGTAACTCTTGCCAACACTGGACAAGACGCGATGACGGGTGCGCGAATTTATAAGGTTCGCAAATATCTAAACGACGAACCCTTCATGCTCACCTACGGAGATGGATTGAGTGACATCAATTTGGATGCGCTTCTTGCTTATCATCGCTCCAAAAATCTTGCGGTCACTGTTACTGGCGTTCGACCTCCAGCCCGATTCGGTGAACTTCAAATTGATTCCAACGGTATTGCTTCTGGATTTAACGAAAAGCCGCAAGCGAGTGCGGGAATGATTTCTGGGGGTTTCTTTGTGTGTGAACCCACCGTATTCACACACATGAATAGCCGAGAGGACCTTGTCTTTGAACAAGACCCGATGCAATCTCTTGTAGGTGAGAAACTTCTCGCCGTGTATCAACATGACGGTTTTTGGCAGTGCATGGACACATTCCGAGATTGGCAGTTGCTCAATTCAATGATTGATCAGGAAAAGGCACCATGGAAAGTTTGGTAAACGCTCTCGAGTCATTCCGTGGAAAACGAGTTCTCATTACAGGAGACACGGGTTTCAAAGGCTCGTGGTTGAGTTTGTGGTTGCATAATCACGGCGCAGAGGTTTTTGGATATGCACTTCCCGCGCTGCCCCACTCACACTTCAACGATTTATCGCTGGGTTCGGTAATCAATCATGTGGATGGCGATGTGCGAGATCTTGCCAGTTTGAAGCAGCGCTTTCAAGAAGTTCAACCTCATGCAGTATTTCATCTTGCAGCCCAACCGATTGTCCGCCTTTCCTATCGCGACCCGGTACAAACTTTTGAAACCAATATCGGCGGTTCAACGAATGTTCTCGAATGTGTTCGACTTACCGAATCGGTCCAAGCACTTATCTTCATCACCTCAGATAAGTGCTACCGAAATGTTGAACAAGTTGCTGGATACACCGAAGAAGATGTGCTTGGTGGCAATGATCCGTACAGCGCTTCGAAGGGTGCCGCGGAGCTTGTTTTTGCTGCATATAACGCATCATTTTTCGCACACCGCGATGGCCTAATTGCAGCATCGGCCCGTGCCGGAAACGTCATTGGTGGAGGTGACTGGGCCGAAGATCGGATCATTCCAGACTGCATTCGCTCTCTACAACAAAGCACCGCAATCGTTATTCGCAACCCACACGCAACACGCCCTTGGCAACACGTACTCGAGCCACTGTCTGGATACATCATGCTAGGAAGCGCGATGTTGAAGGGTGATCACAGTGTTTCTGGTTCTTGGAACTTTGGACCCCGAGAAGACGAAGTTCGATCTGTTGACGATGTCACTCGCGAAGTCATCAGAGTGTGGGGCAATGGTTCAGTCAAACTAGACGGCAATCAAAATCACCCACATGAAGCAACCCTGTTACAACTCGATTGTTCAAAGGCGCGTACCGAGCTTGGTTGGTCGCCGCGATGGGACTTCCTCACAACAATGGACAAAACAGTTTCGTGGTATCAATCTGTTTATCAAGGAACTGATGCCCTATCGGTAACGCAACAGCAGTTAAGCGAGTATGAAAAGAGCAACCGTGATTGATGGAGTAGTTATCACACCATTACGTCAGATATTGGATGAGCGCGGCAAAGTCATGCACATGCTCAGGTCTACTGACGAACACTTCACTCAGTTCGGGGAAATTTACTTCTCCACAGTTTTTCCTGATGCCGTAAAGGCCTGGCACATCCACAAGAAAATGACGCTGAACTATGCAGTACCAGTTGGTCGAATCAAGTTTGTGTTGTTTGATGACCGCCCAGATAGCCCAACTCGTGGTGAGATTCAAGAAATCTTTATGGGTCCAGATAACTACGTTCTCGTCACCGTTCCACCAATGGTGTGGAACGGATTTAAAGGCGTTGGTCCTGAGGCTTCACTCGTTGCGAACTGTGCATCTATTCCCCACGATCCAGATGAAATTGATCGCTGTGATCCTGCTGATACGCGCATTCCTTATGACTGGGCGCTGAAGCACAAATGAGTGCAACTGTCCTCCTAGTGGGAGGATTCGGAAATCTAGGTGGGCGAATTGCCGCTCATCTTTCACAATTTCAAGATCATCAGATCGTTCTTGCATCACGCAAGAAACAAGCAGCACCGCTTTGGGCAAAAGAGGCTCAAACAATTCAGCTCGATGTCACCGACCCAACAACATTTTCAAACATTCCAAAATCTGTGAACTGCATCGTTCAACTTGCAGCCACAAATGATATTGATTCGGCCCAGAACCCAGAACTCGCTCGCAGCGTCACCACCGAAGGCACAGCATCGCTGTTGAATGCTGCAATACACAACGGAATTGAACGATTTGTTTACTTCTCTACTGCACATGTGTACGGCGCACCACTGCAAGGAACATTCATCGAATCATCACCAACTCATGCAGTGCATCCATATGCCACAACCCATTTAGAGGCAGAATCCGTTGTTGCTGCCGCTCACGACAACGGCGACATTCACGGCATTCGGGTTCGATTGTCTAATGGATTTGGCCGTCCTATGGCCTACGAGGCCGCAGATTGGCGGACCTTAACCAGTGATCTCTGTAGGCAGGCGGTGGTTGAAAAGCGAATGGAGATGCGCACCGACGGTCTCCAGGAGCGAAACTTCATCACCAAAACCGATATTGCTCGAGCGGTTCAGCACCTAATTGCACTACCAACATCTCTCATCAGTGATGGATTGTTCAATTTGGGTGGATCGCAATCACAAACTTTGCTCGCTATGGCAACGACTATTCAAGAACGGGCACAGAGCAAATACTCAACAGAAATCCCGCTTCATCGGCCCGAGCCAACCACAGCCGATATTCAGCATTTGAACTTCGACATTCACAAACTTCTGAATACTGGATTCTCGCTCACCGAGGACACGCTCGGTGAAATAGATGACTTTCTTGACATGATTGAATTGCATCATCAATCATGAATAATTCTCCAATCGTTTCTATTGTCATTCCGACTTACAACCATGCCCCCATGTTGCAACGTGCGTTAGCAACCGTGGTTGAACAGACGTATCAAAACTGGAATGCAATTGTTATAAACAATTTTTCTACGGACAACACGCTTGAAGTAGTGGCAGCATTCAATGACCCGCGAATTCAATGCGTCAACTTTCGAAACAATGGGGTGATCGGAGCTTCGCGAAACGAAGGAATTGCACTTGCCACCGGTATGTACGTTGCTTTTCTTGATTCAGATGACACATGGTTTCCTACAAAGCTAGAAAAGTGCGTTGAGATTCTTGAATCTGGATCCGACCTTGTTTGCCACGCCGAATACTGGATAGATGAAAGTGGGAAATCGCGACTTGTTGCCTATGGCCCAAGCGAAGCAGCCACGCACCACAATTTGATATACAAAGGAAATCGCATCAGCACATCTGCAACGGTGGTACGCGCAGCATTGCTGAAAGAAGTACATGGGTTTGATGTCGCGCCTGAGTTGATCTCAACTGAAGATTACGACCTTTGGATTCGGTTGGCTGCAAAGTCAGACAAGTTTGCCTTCATTAGCGAACCACTTGGTGAATACCACCGCCATGACAACAATGTCAGTGCAAACATTGAGAAGCACTTGGCAGCCGAGTTAGCACTTCTTACAAAACACTTTTCAGCAAACACACGATTTGAAAACATGTTTGCACGCCGCCGCCGTAAAGCATTGGCGTATTACGGAGCAGGACGCTCGTTGCATCGAACCAGAAAACACTTCCTTGCGCTACAGAAATACTCCCACTCATTGGTTATCTGGCCACTTTCACTTCGTTTATACGCAGCAGTCATGCTTTCGTTGATGGGATTTTTTAAGCCAAAAAGCAAGTAGCGTTACATCCATCGAAACCGAACGCGATATTCGATATTTTGCCTATGCCCGCCATGCGCTTGCTGAGGCACTGAGGGTCTGCGAATGCGGTCCGGGCGATGCCGTTCTCGTTCCTGAGTTCATTTGTCGGGATGTATTGAGTTCAATTCATGCCGTTGGATCCACCCCCGTTTTTTACCCAGTAGACCGATCGCTTTCGCCAATGAGTCTGCTCAATTCGCAGCAATGCAAGGCCGTGCTGGCCGTCAACTACTTCGGATTCGCTCAAGATCTAGCGCCATTCCGTGAATATTGCTTACGAACAGGCGCAACCCTTATTGAAGACAACGCTCACGGCTTTCTCAGCAAAGACACTTCTGGAGTTTTGCTTGGAACGCGAGCCGATCTTGGAATCACCAGCATTCGGAAAACGTTTCGCTTGGTAAATGGGGCTGCACTGTATTTCTCTGGCACCACATACTCGGGCCTCGTATCAGAACAGTTGGAGTTTCAAAGTGGCACTGCTCCAAAAGGGTTTCTCCTCCGCAAAGTGAGTGCACAAATCCAGCGCTCAACCAAGATCCCCACGCTCTCACTTTTTCAATTCACCATTCGCATGGTGCGACTACTCGCTACAGGATCGCGACTTCCAAAATCCACTCAGGAAAGTGAAACCGAGCTTCCAACACCCGTAGCGCCCCATCGCAGCGTTAAGGAACTCATCGCATCACTGCAACCGAAAGTTGAAGTTGAGCGACGACAGAAACTATTTGCTGAAGTTCACAAACGGGTGAAGGATCTTGATATTGAATTGATTTTTAGCGACATGCACCCATCTGTTTCGCCTTATGGATTTGCTTTCATTGGCGATAGCGACGCTGTAAATTCGGTGCGCAACAAGTTGCGAGGTCTTTCGGTTGAGGTAATTCATTGGCCCGATCTTCCAGATGCAGTGAACGTTCCAGTGGACCACTTCTACCGCAATGTTTGGGTGGTGAATTTCCTGTGAGCGATAACTGGAAGATTTTTGAAGGTGGCGATAGTGATTGGGATGAATTACTCAAGCAATTAGGGCAGGTGTGTGTTTTCCAATCATCACCCTGGGCACGTCATAAATCTTCGACTGGCTGGAATGCTGCTCGCATTGTTAAGCAGACTGGTGATTCACAAATCGCCATTCAGTGCCTTGTCCGCAAAGGTCCGTTTGGGATTGCAATGGCATGGGCTCCTGGTGGCTTCGCTGGCGACCTGTCGCTCACTGACAAATTGTTTTCGTCGTCGCTGAAGCAATTACTGAAATCACGATTTCTTTACATTCGCTTTGGAATGATGATTGATTTCAGTTCAAGTGATGCATCACTACTTGCAAATGCAGGTTTTAGGAAGAGCAAAAACCCAATTGGCGCAAAACAAAGCATGTTGCTCAGCATTAATTCAGATCAAGAAAGCATGTTGTCAACTGCTTCAAGCAATTGGAAGCGAAATCACAAAAGGTCACTTCGAACACCTTCTTCTCCATATGTATGGAATGACGCCAGCCCAGACCAGCTTGAAGCCGCATATCAAGCTATGGATGAGTTCAAGAAGGTTGAAGGGGTGAAACTGCAAATGTCTGCTTCAGATATTCGCAGTGTTCAGGAGTGCTTTGGACATGACTTAGTGCTGATTCGTATGGATGACGAAAACGGCAAACTGTTGTCAGTTCGCGGCGCTCTTGTCCAACAGTCAACTGCTTGGGACTTTATTGCGGTGACGACTCCAGATGGCCGGAAAACCTATTCGTCACATCGCACACTGCTAGCGCTAGCCCAGGAGTGTGCGCGTCGCGGTTGCACCACGCTTGAATTAGGTGGAATCGACCCTGAGAAGAATAAAGGCGTTTTTGATTTCAAAAACGGCACAGGTGCCCGAATAACCACATATTTAGGTGAATGGGAAACTGCGAATCCATCTTTGATTCGTCCTGTAATTAGTAGAATTGTGTCAGCAAAGGCCCAATAGCAAGCACTTCTTATAAACGTGCTTGCTACTACACCGTGAGAGTGAACCGCAATACATGAGCGAACTCGCGTCCTATTCCATACAGGCAATTTTCTTTGCATTGGTCGCAGTAGTTGTCGTTTCGCGCTCGAAGAAAACTGATCTCTACCAGTTCGCCCTCATCTCAATTTGGCTCATTGGCGTCATCGCTATCTATGCCCGGTACAAAGATGACCAGGTCCTCTTTTATTCAAACGACCAGCTTTTCCATCGGGATGTTATTGAGTACTACCTAACAGTCGAGGGAATTCAAGTACGCGAAATCATCAGCTTGAGATATCTACTAACAGTGCCGGTGTATTTCATTTCGCTTCTCGGGTTTGATGCAATGCTGATCATCAAGTTTCTTCAACTCAGCGCTCTTCTGCTCTTGTACAAGCGTTCGCAACAATTCCTGTATGAACAGTCCCTGCAAATCCGATTTTGGCAACTGCCGCTCATTGCCGGTCCGATCTTGATATTCATGTCCCTGCTTTCACTGAGAGACGTGGTCCTTGCATACTTCGCGCTTCTATTTGTCTCTTCAAGTGATCGCAACAGCCGGATCCTTGGCTTAGGTGGTGCATTCCTGCTTCGTCCCCACTTGGGAGTTGCTCTAGCTATTGGATTCATTCTTTCAAGTTTCTATTCCAGATGGAAGCCAAAATTTCAAAGCATTGCATTCTCGGCAGTTGCATTGTTTTCGTATGGAATAGGAACCATTGCCTACTGGATAGGTGCCGTTATTCAAAAGGGGGTGAGTTTTGACACTCCCAGAACAGTGTTCTCCCAGTTCAAGTTTTCTCAGTTGGCGGCAAACTTCTTCGGTCTGCAATTTCTCGCACTCAACAACCCTGATAGAGCAATAGTTGATGCTTCAACCTTTGCTCTCCTTCTTTCACGATTAGTATTTTTCGACACACTGTTGATACCAGTTCTTTTTCTTATTGCCGTATTTCGACATCCTGAATTTCTCACGAAACAGAAAGTGCTTACATTTTATGCATTTATGTTTTTTTACGGGGTTGTCTCGCAAACAACATTCAACTCAACCCGGCAAAACATACCGTTTCTCGCATGTATGGGATTGCTTGCAGTGGTCGACATTGAGCACTTCCGTAAAATCAAAGCAAAAGTTGCACCAAAACTGTTAATGGCCACCCGCTAACACCATGACCAAGTTGCATTTTGTCGTTAACGAAGATTGGGCGTTTATCTCCCACTTCTATGAACGCGCTGTGGCAGCTAAATCTGCTGGGTACAACGTCGGAATCAGCGCTCATTTGGGTGATAAACGCAGCATTCTCGAAAATGCAGGATTCGCTCTTTATCCTCACAACATTTCACGAAGTGGAACCAATCCGCTCATTGAAATTCGAAATCTTTTCGCAATGGTCAAAGTATTTCGGACATCCAAACCCGACATCATCCACCTCATTGCTCTTAAACCAATCGTGATCGGTGCAATCGCTGCTCGAATCTACGGCAAAGCTCAAGTTGTTTGTGCCCCCATTGGAATGGGCTACCTCTTTTCATCAAGTGACCGTAAGGCACGTTTTCTTCAGCCAATCATCCGCTTCATGCTTCGTCGTATTCTGAATTTGAGAAACACTCACGTGATCATTGAAAATGACGAAGATTGTGCGTCTCTCATTTCGGGCAAGTTTGTGAAAGCTTCAAACATTCAAGTGATCAAAGGTGCTGGAGTTGACCTCGGTTCCTATCAGGCAACTCCAGAGAATCTTGAAACTCAAGTAGTCACGATGTTTGCGCGCGTTCTTCGAGATAAAGGTGTTCTCGATTTCGTCGCAGCTGCAAACATTGTCCACACACAGTTTCCAAAAGCAGTTTTCCAACTGATCGGTGACTGCGACCCAGGAAACCCGACTTCATTTAGCGAACATGAGGTGCGTTCTTGGGAATCTGCCGGATCAATTACCTGGCTTGGTTATCGAACCGACGTGCCAGCACTTCTTGCGTCTTCAAACATTGTTTGTTTACCGTCTTACCGGGAAGGCTTGCCCAAGACATTGATTGAGGCATGTGCCGCTCAGCGAGCAATCGTTGCAACAGATGTGACTGGCTGTCGAGAAGTGGTGAATCATGGTTCAAATGGACTTTTAGTTCCCGTTCGGAATCCTGAGCGGCTTGCCGAAGCGATCACCCAGTTGCTCGGTGACCAAGTTCAACGCACAACATTTGCCAAGAATGGAAGAATCCGAGCCGAAAACGAATTTGCATCGCCAATCGTGATTGAGCAAACCCTTGCCGTCTATAAGAAAGTGATGAGCAAGTGATTATCACGCTTCTCTTTGTTGTTCTAGTGGTGGCTTCTGCCGTCATTACTCGTCAACTCATTGTTAACTCGCATCGGTTTTCACAGATGGATATTCCCAACGAGCGAAGTTCACACAAAACCCCCACTCCTCGTGGCGGAGGAATTGCGTTTGTTGCAACATCTCTCGTTGGATTTCTGCTTCTGCTACTCAATAATTCACTCAATGAAAGTGATCTTTTTACCCTCTGTTGTGCAGCAGTAATCGTTGCCATTGCTGGCCATCTTGATGATCGACAGAAAATCTCAGCTGCCACCGTTCGACTTGTACTTCATGCCATCAGCGCGATCATTCTCATCGTTGGAGTGGGGATTCCTTCAGAACTTACGCTCTTTGGTCGAATAGTTAACACCGGAATAGTTGGCTCGATTCTCGGTGTTATTTACCTGGTCTGGCTGCTCAATTTGTTCAACTTCATGGATGGAACTGATGGCATTGCAGCAAGTGAAGCAATTTTTGTTGTACTTGCAGGAGCGTTTCTTAACTACCACGTTCTTGCAGACGCCAACCACAGTGCCGCGGCAGTAATTCTTGCTGCGAGCACATTTGGCTTCATTCTGTACAACTGGTCGCCAGCAAAAATATTTATGGGCGATGTTGGAAGTGGGTACTTAGGAATCGTGGTTGGTGGGCTTTCGCTCATTGCGGCGAATCAAGACCCTGAGCTTTTGTGGGTGTGGATCATTTTGCTAGCAGTATTTGTCAGCGATGCCACGGTTACCTTGATCCGTCGCTTACTGCGGAAACAACAGCCACACGTCGCACACCGCAGTCACGCATATCAGCATCTTGCGATCCGACTCAATTCACATGCAAAAGTTGCGGTTCTCGTTCTTGCTGTCAACATTGTGTGGCAATTACCAATTGCATTTTTCGTTGCCGATAAGCAACTTGCTGGAACTACCGGAGTGATCATTGCCTATGTGCCACTTCTTGTTGCAGCGCTTGCGTTTGGCGCTGGAAAAGATTCAGCGACTAACTAATTCGCGTTAAGCGAACAAGTGGAATTCGACGTTCAGTTTTCAACTGATAGTTCGCAAAGTCGGGCCAAATCCCCACCATGGTGTTCCAGGCAGTTTCGCGATCTTCGTCTTCTGCCATAGTTTGCGCATTTGCCTGAAAAACTTCAGGTCCAACCTGCAATGTCACTTCCTTGTTTGCCACAAGATTTTCGTACCACAGTGGATTGACTGGGTATCCACCCTTCGAAGCAACGATCACATAGTCATTATCAATTCGTCCGTAGATCAAGGCTGTTCGGCGCAAAGCGCCAGACTTTCGTCCAGTCACGGTGAGCAACAGCGTTGGAACGCCTCGCCAGATGTGGCCTTCTTCGCCATTGGTCTCTACGTATTGACGAATGTGGTCAGCAACCCAATCGCTAGGGCTATCAATGATGGTTGGCTCTGAGGTCATTGCGGCAGGCTAACGCCTAAATAGTGGTGAGCAATGAATCCCTAAGTTTTGCAATCTCATTATTCTCGCGATCTAGGAACTGATCTTCTGCAAGACGCAGTCGCTCATAGGCAATCCACTCTGAATTAATGCCCGAGATATTCCGTTCTTGTGCGTGTGCTTTCATTCGCATTGCGATCAATGCTTCATGTCCGCGAAGGGCTTTCAATCCTTGCCCAGTAGCCCAAAAGACTCCGCTTAGATCCTGCTGTGACAGGTAAAAGTCTGAGAGTAACAATGATCCAGTGATGATTGTAAGCACAACATTAGATGTGATCCCTTCTGTATCTGCCCAAATAAAATTCTCTCCTGCAAATGGAAGATCACGAACGAGATCGAGCGCTCTTCTCAGCGCGAGAAAATCATCGCTCCCTCCCTTGAGTTTCACTTTCTCAATTGCGGTCTGCAGGATTTCAACATCCGTAATGACCTCAGATCCAATTCTGAACACATCATTATTTTCCTTCGCAAGTAGGTTTTGCCCATTTTGATTGATAGCTCGGCGAACACCTGACACCACATTGTTAAACGTTGAATCCTCAATGGAAACCTCCCAAAGAGCAGTTCGAGCAGCGATTCGCGTTGGCCTCTCCCGATGCATCACTAACCACGTAAGTAGTTCTGTTGACTTTGATCGTTCAAAGCGAAGTGTTTCCCAACTTCTATTTGCAACCTCAACAGGACCCATTATTCGAACGCAGATTTGCCAGTCTCCAATCCTGCTTATGTTGTAATCATCTGATTTGTTCACCAATGGTTTCGCAAGATCTAACTGCAATGATCGGAATGATTCTGCTTCTTCTCTCCTCATCACGAAAGGAGAAAACACCATTCCGCTTTGATCAATTCTCCATCCATCATCGGTTTGCGAAATACAGACACTCGACGACTCCGAGGTTCCGCGGTTAACGGTCTTCACACGAACATTTGATGATGACAAGCAGCAGTCGAGATACAAACCAAACTCATCAGCACATTTATCATCAGTGGAATTAAGAGAAATCTGATCATCTCTCCCAATTGACAGAAGTACTGTTTCTTCTCCATTCATCCCAACCGGAATGGTTATCACTCCTGATTCAGGAACTTCTATGGTTTCTCTGTTTTGCGCCGAGGCAGAGGCCTGAAATCGAAGTTTGGACCAATACAGCCGTGACCCAATTGAAACTGGCTCGTCGTACTTTCCACTCACCGAGAGCTGTAATTTTCGCCTATGGCTTCCTTCAATCACGGAAAGAAGCGCCGTTATCGCAAAAGCAGAGGGCATCAAAGTTTGATAAGCGTTCCGACTCGCCTGAGTAGATGTTGGAAGCTCAACTTGCGACCTATCAACAGCACTTTCCTGGTTGAGGCTTTTTGATGTTGATTGACTTGTCAAAAGCCATAAAGCCACAACGAATGCTGCAGCGGTTTTTGCAAAAAACCTCTCAGACGGCTCAATCCTTCCGTGCTTTCTAAGAGACACTGCTTGATACACCACACAAGATGCACCGTAGATCCAGACCACCCACAAAAGGACACCGATACAGGATCTGATGAGTAACTCGATATCCATGATTTGTTGAGGAGAAGTGAATTGAGAAATCAGCGATATCGGACCAAGGCCATAGGCACGTAAACCCACTGGGATTCCGAACAGAAATGCAGTGCCTACCGCAAGTATGCGTAGAAGCTTCATGGGCCAGTAAATGGTTGAGCGGAACGCACTGCCGAAACAGATTTATCTCTAACTCCAAACAACCCCAGCAAGGTCATTGGTACCTTGATGCTCGTTGTGACTGTTACTGAATTCTCGTCAGCATTTGCTGTACCCGTTATCCCTATCAATTCCAAAAATTGAAGAGCAGCGGTAATCGCGGAGTTTTCGTCAATGCTTGGACTTCCGCTTCGCAACGAAGTGACTTGCTGCGCACCAGCTCGCGCGGCATTCTCTGCTGCATCGGTAGCTTCCGCTCGGGCCGCAATCATCCTTCCGCCATCAAAGGCAAGGCCTGCACATGCTACGAACGTCATTGAAAGCACCATCACAAACCCAGAGATTGAACCGAGTTCGTGGCGACTTTTGCCGCTCACGGAATTCTCCATTCATCAATGACTTCTATAGATGAAGCATGCACTTGATCTGGAAGCAACCCGAGTAACTCGGTTCCATCAATTCGAACATCACAATCAACTTGAACTCGCACTGCATTTGTCAAACGAGTTGTAACAAGACCAACTTCAACGGAAACCTTTGCGCATGAGACTCCAGCAAGTTTCAAGTCGTTTTCTGCAGCAACTGTTGCTGCAGAAACCATTTTTGACTTTGCCACTAGCGAACCCGCACGGGCGCCCTGGTCAGCAGCATGTTGAACTTGTACTTTTGCTTCACTTAGACGACCGACGTGAACTCCAAAAAGCACCATAAACATGAGCATGGGAGCGAGAATTACCATCTCGACCGTCAAGCTTCCTCGTTCGTACTTCATCTATCAACTTCCCAAACAAATCGCTCCAAGGGCTCAGAGGCCGATCGGGCAACAGAGGAGGTGAAAAATGGAACAACCGAGGGAACGTGCAGAATCACTTTGACTTCAATTACCCCATTGCCTATTCGTACATCCGGAGTTTTCACCTCTGACGCTCTTTGCTCCGCCGTGGTTTTTGTGGCAGCAGCAATTGCAAGAGTTTCACTTCCCCCGTGCACCGAGCCTGCGATTGCCCCATCCTGTGCAGCAATCGCAGCTAGTTGAGCAGTATTAAAAAACATTGTTACTTGAACTCCAAGAAGTAGGAACAGCAACAGCACAGGCACTGCTAGCACCGCCTGTGCTGTTGTCTCGCCGCGTTCCATCTTGGAGTTATCCAAGATCTAGAGAATTTGCTTTGTCACGTACTCGTGAAGTGATTGTCGCCCCAACGGTGATCGCCAAAGCAATTAGCGCAGCAGCCATGACAACGGTCGTTGCGCTCACTTCTCCAGACTCCGTATCTCGCTCCCGCGAAGCAAGGAATCTGGTCCACAAATACTGGAATTGCATTTTCTGAATTGACATCGTTTTCTCCCTTATTGACTAGTTTCGTTTTGATCGAATCAAATGTGTTGCGTTAGAGGCCTCCGATCACCTGAGATACCGCGGGATATCCGATTAGGACTATGAACGAAATAAAGAGCAGCACCATTGGAAGCCCCATACGCTCCGTTGCCGAGTTTGCCGATGATTCAACTTCACTCATTTGCCGGTACCGCAAAGATTCCGCACGTGCCGCCAGCGAAGTTCTAATGCGCGCTCCATGTTCTCCAGCAAGTTGGATTGATCCAGCAATTTCCTTGATTTGAGGTAATGAATACATTTCCCCTAACCGAGAAAGTTCATTCCATGGGGAAGTTCTTGCGCTTTTGGCAACGGTCAACGCACGGCGAATTTGTTCGAATGACCAGCCGTCTCCAGATTCTGCCGCCGCTAT
>Ga0208787_1000468_pt1 | contig 19306 bp, 15 predicted proteins | sample Wag4_2014_7_11_FD_187362 | JGI IMG/M metagenome (GOLD analysis project Ga0208787, IMG submission 187362) | Fresh water microbial communities from Ohio, USA - Utica-2 Time Series HT 2014_7_11 (SPAdes) (version 2) | ecosystem: Environmental > Aquatic > Freshwater > Water tank | place: USA: Ohio... | reverse complement strand
GTGTATAGGCAAAATATTTTTTGGGTAATTGTGAACCGTCTAAAATTTCATCACGATGAAGATTGACTAATCCAGTTTCAGCGGTTGGTAATAAAAATTTTTCGGGTTCGGTTTTCTTTAACCAAAAAACATCATCTTTAAATTTGGGGAATTGCCCTGCGGTTAAACCGGATTCATAGTTTAATAAGTGTGGCAGTAACACCATTTCATAACCATCTTTAAGATGTTCGCTCATGAAAAAATTAAGTAAAGCCCATTCTAATTGGGCACCTAAGCCGCGATAAATCCAAGTTCCTGCACCTGATATCTTGGCAGCGCGTTGATAATCAATGATGCTAAGGTGTTCGGCAATCTCAACATGATCCTTAATTTTAAAATTAAAAACGGGTTGTTTTCCAACAATGCGAATCGCTTCGTTGTTTTCTTTACCACCTTCTTTAAGATCTTCATCAGGAAGGTTGGGTAACTCAAGGAGAAAGGTTTCAATTTTAGTTTCTAACGCTTTTAGTTCTTGTTCTTTTCCTTGAATAGATTGATTCAGCACTTTAACTTGTGAAAAAATAGCTTGAACATCGCGTCCCGCTTTTTTGGCTTCTGGAACCGAGGCAGAAAGTTTATTTGCTTCCGCTTTTACTTGTTCAACTTCTAATAAGAGTTGTTTACGAAGTTGTGCGTCTTGAAGTAACGTATCAAAATTAACAGAGAAACCTTTTTTGGCAAGCAACGCGACTACTTTTTGGGTTTGATCTTTAATCAACTGAAGATCGAGCATAAACTATGCCTCCACTTCTTCGTCATCGTCCCCTTCATCTGTGTCTGGGGTTTCGGGTTCGTTTGGATTATCCAATTCAACGGTTTCAACTTCCTCGGTTGGTTCTTCTAAACTTGGTTCAACAATCGCAATGGAGGAAACAAATTCTTTTTCACCCAATCGAATTAAACGCACGCCTTGTGTTGAACGAGCAATGACACGAACTTGGGTTAAGGAAATACGGATGATAACACCCGCTTTCGTTACCACCAATAGATCCTCATCACCGTTGGCCGCTTTTAAGGCAATGAGATTACCATTCTTATCCGAGGCTTTAATGGTATTCACACCTTTAGCACCGCGCTTGGTTTGACGGTATTCTTCAAAAGCAGTCATTTTGCCAAACCCTTTATTGGTGACAACAAGAATATATTTACCTTCTGAAGTGGTGGATACACCGATGACTTTTGCACCTTCTGCTAACTTCATCCCGCGCACACCTGCAGCGGTTCTTCCCATATCACGAACACCACTTTCTGGGAATGTGACCATTTTACCGGTTGATGATGCAAGACTAATCAATAAGTTACCCGTGGTTTGTTTCACATCGAGGAGCATATCGCCTTCGCGTAATGAAATCGCAATTTTACCGTTTTGGCGGATGGATTCAAACTCTTTAATTTCTGTACGTTTAACCACACCTTTTTCGGTGATAAAGAATAAATAATGTCCTTGGGTATACTCGTCTACAGAAATGATGGATTTAATCGTTTCTTGTTTTTCTAAACTCAACAAGTTCACAACCGGAATGCCTTTTGCAGTTCTAGCAAACTCAGGAATTTGATAACCGCGTAAGCGATAGACTTTTCCTAAATTTGAGAAGAATAAAATATCGGTGTGTGTTCTTGCGTTAACAATAATGGAGACAATATCGTTTTCATTTAATCCCGCACCTTTAACACCACGACCACCTCGGTTTTGGGTACGGAAAACTTCTGGTAATTGACGTTTAATGTAACCATTTTGTGTCATGGTAATGACGATGTTAGTTTCCGGGATGAGATCTTCATCTTCAATCGATGAAAGATTGTCAGAAATTTCGGTCATCCGATCATCACCGAATTTATCTGCAATTACATCTAAGTCCGTGAGAATAACATCAACCACCATTTGGCGATTGCCAAGTAATTGTTTGTAATAGGCAATATTCTTTTCAAGTTGTAATTTTTCGTCTTCTAGTTTTTGCTTTTCTAATCCGGTTAAGCGTCTTAGAGGCATGTCGACAATTTCTTTGGTTTGTCTTTCAGAAAGGTTAAACCGTTGAGCAAGTGTGTTTCTGGCGATGTCAATGTTGGCGGATTTCTTTAAAATATCAACGATTGCATCGATGTTATTGATTGCGATCAAATAACCATTGACGATATGAATTCGATCTTCTGCTTTTGTTAATTGATAACGCGTTCTTCTTTCTACGACCTCAATTTGATGATCAAGATAATGTTGAATCATGGATTTTAAAGATAGAACTTTAGGTTGACCATGGACGAGTGCAAGGTTAATAATCCCAAAACTTACTTGGAGTTGAGTATGTTTATAGAGTTGGTTTAATAAAACTTCGGGAATGATGTCTCGACGAACTTCAATGACAACACGAATCCCATTTTTATTAGATTCATCACGAATATCAGTGATACCTTCAATGACTTTATTTCTAACTAAATCAGCGATGGTTTCAATCATGGAAGCTTTGTTTACTTGGTAAGGAATCTCTTTGACGATGATTCGTTTCTTACCATTTTCAAATTCTTGAATATCCACCTTTGAACGAATGACCAATGATCCGGTTCCAGATTCATAGGCTTGGCGAATGCCTGCTTTACCAAGGATCATTCCACCCGTTGGGAAGTCAGGTCCTTGAATGTGATCTTGCATCAATTCTAAAACATCAATGTCAGGATTTTTAGAGTAGGCTTTAATAGCACTCACAACTTCTCTTAAGTTATGGGTTGGCATATTTGTTGCCATCCCAACTGCAATCCCTGATCCACCGTTCACTAATAAATTGGGAAAACGAGAAGGTAAGACAACAGGTTCTTTTTCGGTACCGTCATAGTTATCGACAAAATCGACTGTTTCATCATCGATATCTTTAACCATTTCCATCGCCATTTTAGCCATTCTTGCTTCGGTATAACGCATCGCGGCAGCTTCATCACCGTCAACGGAACCAAAGTTACCATGACCATCAACCAACGTGTAACGCATGGAGAAAGGTTGTGCTAAACGAACGAGTGTGGAATAAATCGCTTGGTCACCATGAGGGTGAAATTTACCCATAACATCACCCACAATACGTGCTGATTTCTTATAGGGTTTATCCGATTGCATACCAAGTTCATTCATGCCAAAAATAATCCGACGATGCACTGGTTTTAAACCATCACGTACATCTGGAATGGCGCGAGAGACAATAACGGACATGGAATAGTCTAAAAAAGCAGTCCGTACTTCGTTTGAAATATCGACGTCTTTTAGACCAGCCTCAATCCCTTCTTGGATGACACCTTCAACTTTTGGATCTTTGTTATCTGCCATACACCTTCTCCTTAAATATCCAAGTTCTTAACGAACTTAGCGTTCTTTTCAATAAAGTCACGACGTGGTTCAACGTTTTCACCCATCAAGGCATCAAAGACAGAATCCGCTTCAATTGCATCTTGTAAAGCCACCCTTAACATCTTGCGGGCTTTGGGATCCATTGTGGTTTCCCATAACTGATCTGCATCCATTTCGCCTAAACCTTTATAGCGTTGGAATGGATAGCCTTCTGGAAGATTAAGTTGTTTTTTAATTTGCGCTAATTGACCATCGTTGTATGCGTAATAAGCTTTTTGATGGTATTCGACTTTATATAGAGGGGGTTGGGCAATATAGACATATCCAGCCTCAATCAGTGGTCTCATATAACGGAAGAAGAAGGTAAGTAATAAGATACGAATGTGACTACCGTCGACGTCGGCGTCCGTCATAATTACAATCTTATGATAACGAGATTTACTAACATCAAATTCGGGAAGGATACCTGCACCAATTGCTGTAATTAAGTTACCGATTTCTGTGTTTGCAAAAATTTTCTTTAATTGTGCTTTTTGAACGTTGAGGATTTTACCACGTAATGGAAGGATGGCTTGGGTTTCTCGGTCGCGACCATTTTTTGCAGAACCACCAGCAGAGTTACCTTCAACGATGTATAACTCAGAGACCACCGGATCTTTACTCGAGCAGTCTGCTAATTTACCTGGTAAGGTTGATAAATCAAGTGCACCTTTACGACGAATATTTTCTTTGGCGTTTCGGCTGGCAATACGAGCATCAGCAGCCAATTGCACCTTGTCCATGATAATCTTGGCAAGCTTGGGGTTTTCCATCATGAAACGATGGAGTTGATCACCAACGATATTGGAAACAATCTTTCTAACTTCAGCGTTACCTAATTTGGTTTTGGTTTGACCTTCATATTGTGGGTCTCTGTGCTTAACAGAAATGATCGCAGCCATCCCTTCACGTATGTCATCACTTGTAAAATTTTCTTCACTTTCTTTAAGCATCTTTTGTTCACGAGCATATTGATTAATAATTCGAGTGGTTGCTAAACGAAATCCTTCTTCGTGAGTACCACCTTCGTGTGTATGAATGTTGTTGCAAAAAGAATACACGCTTGGGTTATAACCGTTGTTATATTGAATAGAAATTTCGGCAAAGATATTGTCTTCGCTACCATAACAAAAGATGACTTCAGGAAATAAAGGTTCTTTGTTTTTATTAATATATTGAACGTATTCCTTGATGCCGCCTTCGTAATAAAATTCTTCTTTAACTTCATTTTCTCCACGAACATCTGAAATGGTTAAACGTAAACCGCCATTCAAATACGCCATTTGTCTTAGACGGTCGCGAATGGTTTCATAATGGTAAGTTTGCGTTTCGGTAAAAATAGTTGGATCGGCAAGAAATGTGACAGTTGTCCCAGTGCGATTAGTAACCCCAACTTCTTTGACGGGTTCTAAAACTTTTCCACCATTACCAAATTTAATTTTGTATAACTTACCATTGCGATGAACTTCAGCAATCATCCAAGAAGAAAGGGCGTTGACAACCGATCCACCGACACCGTGGAGACCACCTGAGACTTTATAACCACCACCTTCACCAAACTTACCACCTGCGTGTAAAACGGTATAAACCGTTTCTAGTGCTGGTTTGCCGGTTTTAGCGACGATATCAACAGGGATTCCTCGACCATCATCCTTGACAGTCACCGAACCATCCTTGTTCAATGTGACATCAATATTTTTTGCATAACCTGCAAGCGCTTCGTCAACTGAGTTGTCCACGATTTCCCAAACGAGGTGGTGTAAACCAGCTACCGAAGTGGTACCAATATACATCCCTGGTCTTTTTCGAACCGCTTCTAAACCTTCAAGTACTTGAATGCTTGAAGCGTTATATTCTGTTTTGACCTTTTCACGTTCTTTTTCTTCTGCAAGTTCGCGGATCACTTTTTCTTCTTTGGTTTCTTTCATGGTTAAGCCCTCCTTTGGATTTGGCTGTTTTGAATGTTGTAGATAGTCGCGGGTGAGTCTAGCATATGAGTTGTGGTAATGAATACTTGCTGTAGTTTTTGTAAGAATTGAAGGAGGCGTTTTTGTGTTGGTTCGTCTAACTCACTGAGAACATCATCTAGAACGATAATCGGCCTTAGTGCTTGGTCTTCAACAAGGAAGTAAGGTGCGATTTTCAATGCGATTGCTGCAAGCCTATTTTCACCTTGAGATCCATAGCTTGCGATGGTTTGTTGGTTATAGATCGCTACAAAATCTTCACGTTGGGTTCCCAGTTGAGTTGTTTTTCTTCGTATGTCATCCTCCAACTTATTTGCAAAGAGAAGGGTTGCTTCTTTGAAGAAATCCTGTTGCGGATTCACATAAGGAACATATTGAAGTCGTATATCAATCGGAGCACCTTTGACTGCACTGGTAATCTTACTAATAACTTTATTAATGCTTTCGATGTAAGAGTGCCGAGCGACCACAATTGGATAACTTGCTTCAATCAATTGTTTGGTTACGATTGCTAGGTGTTGGCGATTAGGTTGTGACCCCTTTAACAATAGATTGCGCTCATTTAACAACGCTTCATATTGACTCAATTGTTGTAAATAACTTTCTTGGTGTTTACTGATATGTGTATCGAGGAACTTTCTTCTAACCTTGGGCAAATCATCAAATAACATGACATCCCTAGGTTCAAAAAATAAAACGTGAATCACTTTGGAAAGTTCTGATAGTTTTTTCACAGGTTTTTGATTTAGAATAATTCTTTTTCCTTGAGGACTGATAACAATTTCTAAGGTTTGTTTTCGGCCTTGTAAATCAATCACCGCTTTCACTTTTGCAAAGGGTTGACCTTTATGACATAAATCTTGATCATCACTGGTGCGAAATGATCGTGCAAGAGAAAGATAGTGAATCGCTTCCGCAAGATTAGTTTTTCCTGCACCATTTTTTCCAAGAAATACATTGAGTTTTGGGTCAAATGTAAGTTGAATATGTGAATAAGAACGGTAGTTGACCAACTCTAGACGTTGAACCGTCATAAACCTTTGATAATAATCAGGCGTTGTTGCACCATGATTTGATCCCCAGGATAGAGTTTGCGCCCCCGGCGTTGTTCTGGTTGCTGGTTAACTTGCATTGGGTTTTGGCTTAAAAATGATTTAATTTGGCCCCCTGTTTCAATCAACCCCAACATCTTTATCAATTGCCCTAATTGGATATAAGGGGTGTTAATGACAATTTCCGATTGAGTCGATTCTTTTTCCATGTTTAAACCTTCATAATTTTACCATAAAAAAGAAAATTAGGGAATATTATATATTCCCTAAAGTGCTTCTAAAATGCGTTTAAATAGTTAATACGTGCGCACTGGCGTTGCTAACTGGATGAGGGAATCATCTTTATCGTTTTTCAACACAAATGGTCTCATATCGCCAATAAATCCAATTTTGATATCTTCAGCCCCAAAAGCACGGATTGCTTCCATGAGATAAAACGCATTAAAACTCACTTCAAAACGATCACCATTAAATGAGAACTTAGTGAGAGGTTCACTTGCCGATCCAATTTGGGCAGATTTACTTGATACTTCAACCGCAGTTTCACTCATGGTTAATTTCACTACATTTTCTCTTTCAACAGACAATAGAGCGACACGTTCCATGACCGCTAGCAATTCTTTGGCATTTGCCACCAAATAATAATTAGAAGTTTTTGGGATGATATTAGAGGTGTTAGGATATTCGCCACCAATTAAACGAGAAATGACTAAGGTGTTACCAAATTCAAACGTGGCTCGCTTTTCTGTAAAGGAAAGATTAATCATAGGTTCATGTTCCATCATTGAAGTGACTTCAATTAAGGTTCTAGCAGGAACATTACTCACAAATTTCACAGGTTTATTAATATTAATTTGTTTTCTAGATAAACGAGCAGAGTCGGTAGCGGTAGCCACCAACTTCCCATCAGATGCTTCTAAATTTACAGCCGTCATAATTGGTCTTTGTTCTTTGGTAGATGCTGCAAAAGCAGTTTGTTCAACGACTTTCTTCAATATTTTGGTTTCAATTTCTAAAGAGACACCGGTAGTATCTAGATCTAATTCTGGATATTCTTCAACCTTAATGGAGTTCAGTTTGTAAGTTGAACGGCCGTCACTCACATTCACGATGGTGTCATCAAACAATTCAACGGTTAATTGCGATCCTTCAACTTTCCTTGCGATCTCTCCAAATAATTTTGCATTCACTAAGGTACCGCCGTTTTTGGTATCTGTTAATAACGTTTTACCTTTAATGGCAAATGGCACCCTTGTAACAATTGATAATTCATTATTAGAACTAACAATAGTTAAACCTTTATCATCTACAACTAATTTGAAATTACTGAGTACAGGGATCGGTGTCTTAATTGCAATCGCTTTACTCGCAATATTAATTGCCTTTAATAATTCATCGCGAAGTACAGTAAATTTCATATTTATTTATCTCCTTAAAGATTAATAATGATAATAAGGCATGTGGATGTTGTGGATAAGTCACTATTCATGTTATTTCGTCTATTATTTTACCACATTTAATCCAAAGTTTTTTAATAAATTTATTCGTTGATTACGCTTTTTTTAAACGTTTTTGCAACTGATCAATCGCGGTAGCAATTGCCTCATCAACTTTCAACGATTTTTCCACTTTCTTCACCGCATTCATTACCGTTGAATGATCCTTACCACCAAAGAGAGCACCAATCTTTAAAAATGGAACATCTAATAAGTTACGAATAAGATACATCGCGATATGTCTAGCCATGGCAATTTGATTCGTTCTGATTTTCCCCGTTAATTGTTGGTTTGTTAAATTATAATAGTCGGCAACAGTATTAATAATTCGATTTTCTGTTAAAGATGATTGATTTCCAGATCCAATAAGTGGTTGAACAGACTCAATTGCGACATCCATAGTAATGTGTTTGGTTTGTTTAATATTAATCACATAAAACACCAATCGATTCAAAGCTCCTTCTAACTCACGAACGTTATTAGAAAATCTTTCTGCAAAAAAATGGAAAACTTCTTCATCAAAATAAGTAATGTCAAGTCCGTTAGCTTCGATTTTCTTTTTTAGAATCGCTACGCGAGTTGGTAAATCAGGAATGGTGATATTCATCGTCAAACCAGAACCAAACCTTGTCACCAAACGCGATTCTACACCGCGAATTTCACTTGGATGACGATCACTTGTTAAAATAATTTGTTTTCCTGAGTTAATTAAATGGTTAAAGATATGAAAGAACATTTCTTCTGTTTTTACTTTTTCTGCTAAAAATTGAACATCATCCACCATCAAAACATCAATTGATTTAAAAAAGTCTTTCATATTGTCAGAATCTTTTTCACCACTCACATATTTGATAAATTCATCTACAAAATCATCGGTGGTAATATATAAAACTTTTAAAGTGGGGGCATTTTCACGAATATAGTTGCCAATCGCGTGAAGTAAATGCGTTTTCCCTAAACCAGACTGGGCATAAATAAATAAAGGATTGTAATTAAATAATTTGCCTGGACTTGATGCAATCAGCACAGCAGCTTGATGAGCCTCGCGATTAGATGTTCCCACCACAAAATTATCAAAGGTATACTTTCTATTCACAAAAGAACTAGCAAAAAAAGAAGGTTTCTTTTCAACTTTTTTCGCACTTTTTTCTAATTCACCTTTTTGCAAAAACGCTAGTTTAAAGTTTGTCTGTGTGACCTCAACAACAGTCATATTCAAAACATCTAAGTATTTTGTGGAAAGTAGATTTGCAGCCAAACCCGAATTTACAACTACTTTGATTTCATCGTTTTCAAGCGAGTGAATATATGTGTCACCAAAAAATGAATCAAAAATATGACGATCATTGATGCGCGTTTGCAGTTTTTCAAGAACGCGATCCCAAATTTGAGCAATTTCAGATAAGGTGGGGTTTACCATACGCTCAACATTATAGTAAATGGATGTGTAAAAAAACACTCGAAAAATTGTAAAAAATCTTTTGTCCACATTTTCATTAATAAAAGTCTCGGTTTGGTCTCACTTTCCACCCAATCCACAACTTGATTATGTGGATAACTTTGTGGATAATCTTTCCCACATCAAAATAGGTGGATAAAACCAAAGGCGCAGGATTAATCACTCGCATATTTTTTGAAATCCCCAATCAATAAACTAAAGATTTATAACTTATTTGGTTTTCTTTTGACAATTTCACTAGATAATGACTATAATTTTATGCGCATACAAAATGTATGACCTGGAGGTTTTCGGATGAAACGCACATATCAACCAAGCAAAAGACGTCGGCAATCAATTCATGGATTTCGTGAAAGAATGGCAACCAAAGGTGGCCGCAAAGTTTTGAAATCTCGTCGTCAACAAGGTAGAAAGAAACTTTCTGCTTAAGTTAGGGTAAGTTTTGGTGAAACGAAGTCATCGTTTACTAAAAGACGCTGACTTTCAAACGGTTCTTAACCAAAAAAGATTTCTTAAATCACAAGAATTCACGCTGTATGGTTCAAAGCAAAATCTAGGACTTACTAGAATTGGGCTATCCGTAGGGAAAAAAGTTGGCATTGCTGTGGTTAGAAACAAGATACGAAGACAAATTAAAATGATGTTGTCTACCAACCTTGATCTTAATGATTCTATTGATTACATCGTGATGGTTCGTTCCCCATATCTTTCACAAACATTTCAAATCAACCAATCCAACCTATTAAATTTAATCAAAAATCTTCGGAGGAAGTTAATCGGATGAAACTCACAAAACCACAAAAACTAATGGTCTTTTTAGGAGGATTGTTTGTTTTATCCTCTTGTACTGCAAGTTTTTGCTCCCCACAAGACATTAGTCGTGTGATGTATGCCTACGAAAGTGGCAACACCAGCGAAGATCCAAATATATTTATTCCCAATACTGGTTTACAAGGCATTATTGACGAAGCTGAATCAAGTGGATTTGACACACCCTCTGATGCTTTTTGGTTAGCATTGGATGCCAAAGTTCTTGAAGCGGCTACTGCTGCGGCTACCGCTAACAACGAAGGCAATTTAACTCAACAAGCCATCCTTACAAACTATGGCTATGTAAAATTTTTAGGCACAAACTCCACTTTATGGGGAAACTTTAATCGATGGGTTAATGAAATAAAACTCGAACTACCACTCAGTGAAACACCGAATTTAGATTTTACAAATTTATACACAACTACCATCGATCAATTTGCCTCACAATATCGTTCTTGCATCACAACCACTACTGGAAGTTATGGACCAAACGGTGAGTATTTATTTGAAGGCAAAACGTGGGCAGAAGCATTCAATCGAGGTTTAATCGAAGGTTTGTTTGTGTATCCAGTGGCATTCCTTGTAGAATTTTTTAACAACGTATTTGTTTCTGATATCTCAGGTTTATCTCAAGTTTTAGCGATTCTTCTTACCACTATCATCGTTAGAGGTTTGATGATTGCGATAACCTTTAAATCAACACTAGCTTCTCAAAAGATGAGTTTACTTCAACCAGAAATTGCTAAATTACAAAATAAATACCCCAACGCAAACACTAATCAATATGAAAAACAAAGAATGGCACAAGAGCAATGGGCCATCTATCAAAAGCACGGAGTTAACCCTTTTAATCAAATCTTGGTTGCCTTTGTTCAATTCCCAGTCTTTATTGCAGTTTGGGGTGCAATGACTGGATCTGCCGTTCTCGCAACAGGTAGTTTCTTAGGATTAAATCTTGCTTCACCTTTAGGAGGCGTCATCACCTCTAGTTGGTTCCAAGGACCGTGGTGGACAGCTACTGTTATATTTGTGTTGATGACACTCGCCCAATTTATTGCGATGAAGTTACCAATGTGGTTCCAAAAAACAGCCCAAAAGAAAGTCGCTCATACCGTAAAAAGTAACGCCGCACAACAATCACAATCTCAAGCCAATATGGTCAGTAACGTAATGTTTATTATGATTATTGTGATGGGTTTTTCGTTACCCAGTGCGATGGGTATTTATTGGTTTATTGGTGCCCTTATTTCCCTTGCTCAAACTTTACTAACCCGTAAACTTATCGGAGTCAAAAAATGAAAACCTACACAACCAAAACACTCGAAGAAGCATTGGCACAAGCAGAAAAAGAACTTAACATTCCTGCTAACGACTTATCTTATAAAATTGTTGAAGAAAAAGCTGGGCTCTTCTCTAAAAAACTTGTTGTAGAAGTATATGAAGTCTCAGATGCCATTGCTTTTGCAGAATCCTATCTTGTTAAAACCATTTCACAATTTGGTATTGAAGTAAAAACAAAAACCGAACTCAAAGATGACATCATTAATATTACATTAGATACATCTAGAAACCCTATTCTCATTGGTAAAAATGGCGTTACCTTGCAAGCTTTAAATGAACTCGTTCGTCTTGCAACCTCTAGTAAATTTAAAAAACGCTTCCGCATTTTACTCGACATCAATGATTATAAAGAAGCGAAATATGACAAAGTCATCTCAATTGCAAAGCGACTTGCAAGAGACGTTGTACGTACCAAACAAGACATTACACTGGATCCAATGCCTGCCGATGAAAGACGTATGGTGCATAACGCACTTACCGGCATGCCTAACATTAAAACGGAAAGTGTGGGTGAAGGAGCCCAACGCGCGATTTGTATTCGTTATATCGCATAAATAAAGCCCGAAAGGGCTTTTTTAATCCATGAACTTATTTACAGATACGATTGTTGCACTTGCCACCCCACCAACGAAAAGTGCGTTGGCAATTATTCGCCTATCTGGAACACAAGCTTTTTCCATGTTCTCAAGTATCTTTTCTAAAGACCTAACATTAGAAAAAGATAGAGGTGTTCATTTGGGAACCATTACATACCAAAATGAAATTATTGATCAAGCGATTGTCATCCAATATATTGAACCCAAGAGTTTTACAGGGGAAAATTTGTTAGAAATTATGATTCATGGGTCACCCCTAATCGCACAACAATTGATCGAAGTGCTTATCACCAAGGGTGCTAGAAGCGCTAATCCGGGTGAATTTTCTTCTCGAGCATACCTCAATCAAAAAATGGATTTAGTCCAAGCTGAAGCAATACACGATGTTATTCAAGCAACTACGATTGAGGCCAAAAGACTTTCTTTGTTATCCTTGACGGGAAAAACAAGTGAAAAATTAAACCCAATCCGACAAAGTATTGCCGATATACTATCTTTAATTGAAGTGAATATTGATTATCCTGAATACCAAGATATTGAACAAGCAAGCAAAGAAAAAATCATTATAGATTGCGCCGACATTGTCACCCAACTCAACACACTCATTATGGAAGGTGAAAAGGGTCGGCTCATCAAAGAAGGTATTAAAGTTGCCATCATCGGTAAACCTAATGTTGGAAAATCATCACTATTAAACGCACTTATAAACGAAGAAAAAGCGATTGTCACAGATATTGCCGGTACCACACGAGACGTTGTTGAAGCTGAGTTAAATTTACAAGGCATTGTTTTAAAAATATTAGACACTGCAGGCATTAGACAAACTGAAAACATGATTGAAGCGATTGGAATTCGCAAATCGATTGAAACTGTTCAACAAGCCGATCTAGTTATTTATGTATTGGACGCTACAAATCCAAGTAAATTTGATAACGAAGAACTCAACAAAATTCTTCAAGATAAACCCGTTATTGAAGCCTATAACAAAAGTGATTTGCTTGAAAATCACAATAGCGAAAAACTATTTATTGCAGCCAAGACCAAAGACATCCAACCACTTTTAAATGCAATGATTCAACGATTAGGTATCCAAGAAGCAAATTATTACACACCTAGTTTTAATAACTCACGCCAACTTGCCTCTTTAAAACAAATTAGAGAATATTTACAAAAAGCAATTGAAGATGCAAAACAAAACCTTACAACTGATTTACTTTCTTCTTCTTTACAACTTGCATATCAAGAAATCATACGATTACTGGGTTTGGAAGGAAAAATGAACCTAGAGGGTGAAATTTTCTCTCGCTTTTGTGTAGGGAAATAATGAAATTAATCGACACTCACTGTCATTTGAATGCAGATACCTTTGTTGAATCATGGCCTTCGGTCTTGTCACAAGCAAATGAGGTTGGTGTAACCAATTGTTTTGTAGTTGGTTGGGATAAAAATTCTTCCCAAAGAGCGATCGGTTTAGCAAAACAAAACACACAAATTAAAGCGATCATAGGCCTTCACCCCGTTGATGTTCAACGCGACTCCTCTCTGGAGTGGATCTTTGATCAATACCAATCCTCAAAAGCATCCATTGTGGCTATTGGTGAAATTGGTTTGGATTATTATTGGAAAAAAGAATTTAACGAGCATGAAATTCAAATTCAATTTCTTATCAAACAAATTGATATTGCTAATCAACTTAACCTGCCTATTGTGATTCATTGCCGCGATGCTTATGATGCCATCCTGCCTGTTTTAAAAACTCACCCCGTTAAACAAGGAGGGGTTATGCATTGTTATGCAGGACCCTCAACCCTTGTTTCCACTTTCGTAGATTTAGGCTTTTTCATTTCTTTTGGAGGGCCAATCACATTTAAAAATGCCACAGAGGCTAGACTAGCCTTAAAAGCCACACCCTTAGAAAGGTTATTGATTGAAACCGATAGTCCGTACTTAAGTCCCCACCCTTTAAGGGGTAAAGAAAACACACCAAGCAATCTTCCAATCATCTTTAATCAAGCTTGTGAAATACTCCAAATCACAAAGGAACACCTAAGCCCAACCCTTTATCAAAACACTTTAAATGCATTTCACGTGAAAACATTATGAAGTTAAAAATTAATGCGCTTATCGTGGTTGAGGGGACAAGTGATGTTCAGAAACTGTTACCCTTTATTGACGCAGAGTTTGTGGTCACCAATGGTTCAGCTGTTTCAAAGGAAACGATTGAGTTTATCCAAGAAGCAAAGCGTAGGGGTAAAGAAATTATTGTGATGACAGACCCAGATTATCCAGGCGAACAAATACGACACAAACTCGATCAATCTATCGCTGGCCTTACACATATTTTCCTTGAAAAACAAAAAGCAATTTCAAGACAAAAGGTGGGCGTTGCTCAAGCCGATTCCGAATATCTTTTGCAATCTTTAAAACATAAAGTGACTGCAAACCGAACACTTCAACAAACAATTACCATAGGCGATTTGCAAGCTTTAGGATTGGTTGGAGAAACTTCTTCTTCTGCGTTGAGAAGAAAAGTCCTTGAGAGATTTCATTTAGGTTCTGCTAATGTAAAAACGATGCTAAAGCGATTAAACTTTTTAGGTATACGGGCGGATGAGGTAAAATCAATCTTATGAAACGCCACCAACCCATTGAGCAATTATTGAACCAACTCAATGTTTCACCCTTGAAACGATATGGGCAAAACTTTTTAGTTGATCAAGAAGTCATCGCAACCATCGTTAAAAGTGCAAAGATTGAAAAAAATGATCGAATTTTAGAAATTGGACCAGGATTGGGTGCTATTACGCAAGCACTCCCTTTTCAACAGATTCAATATACCTCATATGAAATCGATCAAACGTTTCACCGATACTTGAAAAAAGAATTTCCATCCGGTACCCACCATCGCCAAAATTTTTTAAAGGCTAGTTCAGAACCTATTGATATTATTCTTGGTAATTTACCTTATTATATGACCACTGAAATAATTGAAAAAATATATAAAGACTTTTCCAAATTTACACGCGCAATTATCATGGTTCAAAAAGAAGTCCTTCCAAGATTGATAGCAAAACCCGGAGATGAAGTTTATGGCCCTCTTGCTATCTTCCTGGCTACACTAGGTACGATTCATACAATTCTTGAAGTCCATCCCCAATCTTTCTATCCAGAACCGCATGTTCAATCTATCATCTTTTCAATTGAAGGATTTGATGGTGGTCCGCTCATTCAAACCAAACCATTCTTTTATTTTATTAAGAAACTGTTTCTTCACCGTCGTAAAACCATTCTTAATAACTTAGAGGGGATTACGAAAGATCGAACCAAGGCAACAACGATGTTAAACCAAGTTGGAATAAACCTCAACGCAAGACCCGAAACCATCTCTGTTCAACAATATCTAGACTTATTTGGGTTAGAACAAACGCAAAACAATTTATAATCAGAAGGGGAGAAACTTATTAATATGGAAATTTTTGGCATTATTATGGCTGCCGGCAAAGGCACCAGAATGAAATCTTTAGATACAACAAAGAGTAAAGTCGCTTTTGATTTATTAGGTGTTCCATTGGTTGGTCATGTGATCAATGCATTAAAACCACTCAATCTACAAAGGACAATAACGATTGTTGGTCATGGTGGAGAAACAACAGCCAAGGTGGTTGAAGGTCGATCGGAAGTCGTTTGGCAAAGAGAACAAAAAGGAACAGGTCACGCGGTGATGCAAGTGGCCCCGCTTTTAGAAGGTAAACTCGGCACAACACTAATTGTTTCTGGAGATACACCGCTTATCACCAGTAAAAGTTTAGATCAATTGGTTAAAACACACGTTAGTGGTGGTTATGATTTAACCATCTTAACCTCTATTGTTCCAAACCCATTTGGATACGGAAGAATGATTCGCAATACCAAAGGCCAAGTTACAGCAATTGTTGAAGAAATAAACGCCACTGAAGAAGAAAAGAAAATTCAAGAAATCAACACTGGTTTTTATGTTTTTAACAACAATCTCTTGTTCAAGTATTTAAAAGAATTACCACCAAACCCAAAAAACGGTGAATATAACATTACTTTTTTAATCAAAATGTTTATGGATAAAGGATTCAAAATTGGTGCATCTACCGTTGATACCTTTGAAGAAACACTTGGTATTAATGATCGCGCCCAACTCGCCGAAGCCAGATTAATTATGCAACGTCGGATCAACCACCAACACATGGTGAACGGAGTGACCATTGAAAACCCAGATAACACCTTTATTTCTCCACAAGTCACCATCGGTCAAGATACTGTTATCCAAACTGGAGTTTATTTATTGGGAACTGTTACTGTTGGCCAAGGCAACTTCATTGGGGCCAACACCACGATTGAAAACACCACGATTGGCAACCTAAATCACATCGAATCCTCTAAGATTATCGATTCCTTTATTGGTGATAAAAACCAAATTGGACCTTTCGCCCACATTCGCGGACACGCTGTCATTACGAACGAAAACAGAGTTGGTAATTTCGTCGAAATTAAAGCCGCAAAACTTAATCCCGGTGTGAAAGTTGCGCATCTAAGTTACCTTGGTGATTGTGAAGTTGGTGAACAAACCAATATTGGAGCGGGAACCATCGTAGCCAATTACGACGGTAATAAAAAACATCACACCACCATTGGAAAAAATGTATTTATAGGATCTGGTACAACACTCATTAGTCCCATTACCATCGAAGATCAATCAATCATCGCAGCAGGAAGCACAATCAACCAATCTGTTAAAAAAGGTGAGATGGCTATTGCAAGACAAAGGCAAGAAAACAAACCAGGTTACTATCAACACTGGTTGAAAAAAATCGGCAAATAAAACCAAACAAAAAACCCACCAAACATCGGTGGGTTTTTAATTTAACTTAAGCTTTCTTTGTTGCGCGCTTTGTTTTGATTGCAGCTTGTGCAGCAGCTAATCTAGCAACTGGAACGCGGAACGGTGAGCATGAGACATAGTTTAATCCAGCATTATGGAAGAATTCAATCGACACTGGGTCGCCACCATGTTCACCACAAATCCCAACTTTTAAATCAGGACGAGTTTTACGACCATCTTGAACGGCCATCTTAATCAATTTACCAACACCGTTTTGATCAACAGTTTGGAATGGATCTTGTTCAAAGATTTTAGTTTTATAGTAATCAGGTAAGAATTTACCAGCATCATCACGTGAGAAACCATATGTCATTTGCGTTAAATCGTTAGTACCAAAACTGAAGAAAGTAGCTTCGGTTGCAACGGATTCTGCTAACAATGCTGCACGTGGGATTTCAATCATTGTACCAACTTGATACGTTAACTTTTGACCACTTGCGGCAATTTCTTCTTGAGCAGTTTGTTCAATAATTTCTTTAACAAACTTTAATTCCTTCACATCCAACACTAATGGAATCATGATTTCAGGAACAACTTTCTTTCCCAATTTCTTTTGAGCTGCTAATGCTGCACGAATGATAGCGCGAGTTTGCATTCTACCGATTTCTGGGTAAGATACATCCAAACGAACACCACGGTGACCCATCATTGGGTTAAATTCATGTAAGTAATCAATACGAGCTTTAACTTGAGCAACCGACATCTTGAGTTCATCTGCTAATTCTTTAATTTTATCGGCTTCTTGTGGTAAGAATTCGTGTAAGGGTGGATCAAGTAAGCGGATGGTAACATTTAAGTCCTTCATCGCCATAAAGAGTTCGTAGAAGTCTTTTTGTTGGAAAGGTAAGAGTTCCTTTAATGCTTGTTCTCTGACTTCTAAAGTGTCAGCAAGAATCATTTTACGAACATAGAAGATTCTTTCCTTGTCGAAGAACATATGTTCAGTACGGCATAGACCAATACCTTCTGCACCAAACTTTAAAGCGGTTTCCGCATCTTTTGGTGTGTCAGCATTGGTACGAACTTTTAAAGTACGGTATTCATCGGCCCATTTCATGATGCGGCCAAAGTAACCAGTTAAACCAGCTTCAACACGAGCAATATCCCCTTCGTAAACCATCCCAGTAGAACCATCAATTGAAATGGTGTCTTTGGTCGTATAGGTTTTGTTTCCAAATTTAACGGTGCCCTTGTGTTCATCAATGATGGCAGTGCCAACACCAGCAACACAGGTTTTACCCATACCACGGGCAACAACAGCAGCGTGTGAGGTCATCCCGCCACGAGCAGTTAAAATACCTTGAGCGGCCACCATGCCTTCGATATCCTCAGGTGAAGTTTCAGCACGAACAAGAATGACTTTTTCACCAGCTTCTCCACGTTTTGCAGCGTCTTCAGCAGTAAAGGAAATCTTTCCAGTTGCGGCACCAGGTGATGCAGGTAAACCTTCACCAATTGGTGTCATTGATTTAATTGCTTTTGGATCAAAACTTGGGTGAAGTAAGGTGTCCAACGATTTTGGATCTACACGCATGACAGCTTCTTCTGGTGTAATTACTTTTTCATCAACTAAGTCACATGCAATCTTTAAAGCAGCAGCAGCGGTACGTTTACCATTACGTGTTTGTAAGAAGTAGAGTTTACCTTCTTCAACGGTAAATTCCATATCTTGCATATCTTTATAGTTACCTTCAAGAATCTTGACGATATCTAAAAAGTGTTGATAAACCTTGGGTTGTGTTTTTTGTAAATGTTCAACAGGTAATGGTGTACGAATACCGGCCACCACGTCTTCCCCTTGCGCATTTGGTAAGTATTCAGCAAAGAGTTTCTTTTCGCCTGTAGATGGAGAACGAGAGAATGCCACACCTGTACCAGATGTTTCACCCTTGTTACCAAACACCATGGATTGAACGTTAACTGCAGTACCCCATTCATATGGGATGTTGTTCATCTTACGATAAACGTTGGCCCGTGGGTTGTCCCAGGAACGGAAAACAGCGGTAATCGCTTCGATTAATTGAACTTTAGGATCATTTGGGAAATCTTCGCCAAAAACCTTTTTATAATATTCTTTGTACTTCTTGACTAAGGCTTTTAAATCTTCAGCTGTTAATTCAGTGTCTAACTTAACACCTTTTTTATGCTTCATTTCTTCAAGCATTTTATCCATTTCAGTACGACCATGGTTTTTAGCGATGTTGGTGTACATTAAAATGAAGCGGCGATAAGAGTCATATGCAAAGCGTTCGTTGTTAGTTTCT
>Ga0208787_1000463_pt1 | contig 19358 bp, 24 predicted proteins | sample Wag4_2014_7_11_FD_187362 | JGI IMG/M metagenome (GOLD analysis project Ga0208787, IMG submission 187362) | Fresh water microbial communities from Ohio, USA - Utica-2 Time Series HT 2014_7_11 (SPAdes) (version 2) | ecosystem: Environmental > Aquatic > Freshwater > Water tank | place: USA: Ohio... | reverse complement strand
GTATTAGGGGGTGCGATCTCGCCAATAGATGGGGTAGGGCCAGAGAATTTAAGAATAAAAGAGTTAATGACCAGACTTGCTCAAACTCAAATCAATGAGGTGATCATTGCAACTGATCCAAATTTAGAGGGAGAGGCAACTGCTACTTATTTAACAAGATTGATCAAACCTCTTGGGGTAAAGGTGAGCAGACTTGCCTCAGGGCTGCCAGTAGGTGGAGATCTTGAGTACGCAGATGAGATCACCTTAGGTAGGGCCTTTGAGGGCCGAAGAAGCTATGATAATTAGGTTATCTCAAATAGTAAGATGATTAGGCGTCTTAATATTTGAGATAATTCCCTAAATCCTATTTCTATGCTCCACAATTGCTCCATGGGATTAATCGTTCAAAAATTTGGTGGCTCTTCCGTTGCCGATGCCGAAGGGCTAAAGCGGGTGGCCAATCGAATTGTGGCTACCAAAAAGGCCGGACATCAAGTAGTTGTAGTAGTTAGCGCCATGGGTGATACAACTGATGAGTTAATTGAGTTAGCTAATCAAGTATCCCCACTTCCTAATGGTCGAGAGTTAGATATGTTGCTTACTGCTGGTGAGCGAATCTCTATGGCCTTACTTGCCATGGCAATATCTAATTTAGGTCATGAGGCGAGATCATTTACTGGCAGCCAAGCGGGAATTATTACTACCTCGACCCATGGCAAGGCGCGAGTAATTGATGTTACACCTGGGCGAATTCAAGAGGCGTTAAAGGAAGGCTCAATTGCAATTGTTGCTGGCTTTCAAGGCGTATCCCAAGATACAAATGACATTACTACTTTAGGTAGAGGTGGCTCTGATACCACTGCGGTGGCATTAGCGGCAGCACTTGAGGCAGATGTTTGTGAGATCTATACCGATGTTGATGGCATCTTTTCAGCAGATCCAAGAGTTGTACCAGCTGCAAAGAAATTATCAACCGTTACCTATGAAGAGATGTTAGAGCTGGCCGCAAGTGGTGCCAAGGTATTACATCTTCGTTGTGTTGAGTATGCACGTAAGTATGAATTACCAATTCATGTTAGATCATCTTTTTCCAACAAGGAAGGAACCTGGGTGGTTAAGGATCATCCAGAAGGGGGAGAAATGGAAGCAGCAATAATCGCAGGAATAGCACATGATAAAAGTGAGGCGAAGGTAACCATTGTTGGTGTGCCCGATCGAACTGGAGTGGCTGCTGCCATATTTCAAGCCATCGCAGATGCCGACATTAATATCGACATGATTGTGCAAAATGTTTCAGCCGCCGCAACTGGCTTAACTGATATCTCATTTACCCTGCCAAAAACTGAAGGGGCTGATGCCACATCGGTATTAAAGCGAATTCAAGGTGAGATTGGGTTTGCATCTATTCAATATGATGATCAAATTGGCAAATTATCCTTAATTGGCGCTGGTATGCGAAGTCATCCTGGGGTTACCGCCAACTTCTTTGCCTGCCTTTCTGAGGCTGGGGTTAACATTGAAATGATTTCAACTAGTGAAATTAGAATCTCAATTGTATGCCGGGCTAGTGATTTAGATAAGGGTGTAAGGGCCGCACACACTGCATTTGAATTAGATGCCGATCAAATTGAGGCAGTTGTCTATGGTGGCAGCGGGCGATGAGTAAAAAACCATCACTTGCTGTAGTTGGTGCCACCGGCGCGGTTGGCACAGTAATGCTAGATATTTTATCTAAACGCAAAGATGTCTATGGCGAGATTAGATTAATTGCCTCAGCAAGGAGCGCTGGTAAAAAACTTATCTGTCGGGGTGAAGAGTTAACTGTTGTTGCATTATCACCTGAGGCGTTTGAGGGAATTGATATTGCAATGTTTGATGTCCCAGATGAGGTTTCTCTTGAGTGGGCACCAGTTGCAGCCAGTAAAGGTTGTGTAGTAGTTGATAACTCTGGCGCTTTTCGAATGGATAAAGAGGTGCCACTAGTTGTACCTGAGGTAAATCCAGAGCAGGTAAAAAATAGACCAAAGGGAATTATCTCTAATCCAAATTGCACAACACTTTCCATGATTGTGGCAATGGGAGCGCTGCATAGAGAGTATGTCTTAAAGGAGTTAGTAGTTGCCTCTTATCAAGCTGCCTCTGGTGCTGGTCAAAGTGGTTTAGATACTTTGCGAAAACAAATAAGCGAGGTAGCAAATACTGCTGTTGGCGATGCTGCCGGAGATATTAGAGATGTAATAAAAGATAATGGACCATTTCCAGCCCCTCTTGCCTTAAATGTTGTGCCTTGGGCTGGGTCTCTAAAGGAGGAGGGTTACTCATCTGAGGAGCTAAAGGTAAGAAATGAGTCTAGAAAGATTTTGGGATTACCTAACTTAAAGGTATCTGCAACCTGCGTAAGAGTGCCGGTATTAACTACTCACTCACTTGCTGTGCATGCCATCTTTGAAAAAGAGGTATCACGAAAGGCAGCTCAAGATGTGCTTAAAAATGCAGCTGGGGTTGAGTTAGTAGATGATCCAGAAAATTATAAGTTTCCCACCCCAGCAGATGTGGTTGGCACCGACCCTACCTGGGTCGGTCGAGTAAGAAAATCCCTAGATGATCCAAAAGCTCTTGATCTATTTGTTTGCGGAGATAACTTAAGAAAGGGTGCTGCCCTTAACACTGCTCAAATAGCAGAGCTAATTGCCCTTGAGTTTTAAATTATCTTCTTAAATTTGATTTAGTATTTTCGGCAATATGAATAACTGCAACTGCAAGCTCAAATACTAAACGTATTCCTAAGATAACTAAGAAGGTAAGTACGACTCCACCTGCTGCCACCATTGGAAAGGCGGCATAATCTTGATTTAAGCCATAAGTGCTTGAGGCGTAAATTGGAATACCAATTGCCGCAAAACCAATAATTGCCACAAAGTAGAAGGTGTATAGATAGGAGGCAACCTTTCTAGTTAGGTACTCACCTAATTTGAAATCCTTCATATGTCCTAGTACAGTTTTAATATCACCTTGCCAGGTAATCCAAGCCCATAAGGAAGCCAGTAAGGCAAGTCCTAAAATAAGTAACTTTAAGGCAATTTGTATTACACCCAGTATAAATAACCAAAGTAAGGTGGCAGCAAAGCCAGCTGGCGCCTCAGCTCTAGCTAGATCGTAATTATCCAGCAGTGAAATAATCATGGCGTATGTGGCACCGATATAACTGGCAGCAAAGATGGTGTAGAAAACAACCATATGGGTTTTATTTACTGGTGCTTTTAGAAAGTTAACTAAGCCAGTTAATAGATTGGCCACACTTCGCTTTTGAATAACTAATGATAAAACCAATGGAACCAAGGCCACGGTGGCAAAGGCCTCTATATATGGTGCCTCACCAGTTTTAACAAATACATTTTTCAGTAAGGTAACAAATGCCACCTCATTGGTGCGCCAGATATCAACAATCCAAACTAAAAAGAAAACTCTAGTTACCAGTGCTACCACAGTTAAAAACGCCCGCAGCTCAAGATTTTGGGCAAAGAGTGCGAAAAATAAGGCTAAATAGCTAACTAATAGCCAGGTGAGCCCAGTAGATGAGGTAATGGCATTAAAGGAGAGAGCTAAATTTGTGTAATCATTTAAGGTATACCAATAAAAGGTATCTGGAATTACTAGCAGTAATGCAACCAATAGATATACACGGTGTAACTTAAATGAGGTTAGATTCATTATTTAAGCCTACCTTAAAATATTTTTTAAGCAGTTAAGGTGATAAGTGAGACCTCAGGTGGGCAAGCAAATCTAATTGGCGCATACGGGCTATACCCCATGCCAGCTGAGACATTAAGCCATGGCTCATCATTTACCTTACTTAAACCAGATGCGCGCCAATTATCTAAATCACAATTGGTAGTAAGTGCTTTTGATCCACCAAACCAAGGCAGACGTACCTGACCACCATGGGTATGCCCTACCAAAATTAGATCTAATTTATCTTGCGCCATATCAGCAAGTACTCGTTCATATGGGGCGTGTGTGATGCCAAGAGAGATATCAGCTGCTTTACTTGCCGCACCTTTCACAAGTGGATAATTATCTAACTCTAAATGCGCATCATCTGTACCCCGGGCTTCAATTACCACACCCTTTATCTTTATCTTTACCTTTTTATGATTTAGATCTTGCCAGCCGCCCCTACTTAATTGTTTACTTAACAATGTTGAGTTTAATTTTGCCCCTAATTTGCGCTCACCCTTATCTGAAAGCAAATATGAAAATGGATTTTTAAATCTGGGCGCGTAGTAATCATTTGAGCCAAACACAAATAAACCAGGCGTATCTAGCAACTCACCCAACGCACTTATCAATGGCTTAATCCCATCTTTATGGGCAATGAAATCCCCAGTTGAGATAACAAGATCTGGCTTTAGATCAACCCAGCCTTTAATATCTTTAATTAACCCTTTTCTACCCGGGGTTAGGTGAAGATCTGAAAAGTGGAGAATACGAATATCACCGCATCCCTTTGGGAGTAAGGGGAGGGAACTTTTGCGCACTTTGTATGCCATAGGCATGAGAAGATACCGCTATGGGACTAAAAGAAAAACTTCAGGCAGATTTAACCGATGCGATTCGAAGCCGCAATGAGGTAGTAAGTGGCACGGTGCGAATGCTGCTGGCAGCAATTACCAATGAAGAGGTGGCTGGTAAGGCGGCAAAGGTATTAACTGATGGAGAGATTATTACCGTCTTATCTAGAGAGGCTAAAAAAAGGCGAGAAGCGGTTGAGGCATACACCCAAGCAAAGCGCGATGATTTGGCAAGTAAGGAAAAGGCAGAGGCGGCAGTAATTGCTAATTACCTGCCAGAGCAGTTAAGTGAAGATGAGATTAAAAAATTAATTCAAGCGGCAATTGCTGAAACTGGCGCTTCAGGAGCTGCGGGTATGGGATTGGTAATGAAGGTATTGCAACCTAAGATTGCTGGGAAGGCGGATGGTGGTGTGGTCTCTGGTTTAGTTAAGGCAGCACTGGCTCAATAATTGAGATTTAAAAATAAATAATAGAGAGAAGCAGAAAAATGAAGTATGAATATGCCACAGTTCCACTACTTTCACATGCAACAAAGCAGATCTTAGATACCTGGGGCAGTGATGGTTGGGAGTTAGTGCAAGTCATTCCAGCTCCTGGCACAGGTGAGCAATTAGTTGCCTATATGAAGCGAGAGTTAAAGTGAGTATCAAAGATAAGTTACAAGAATTAGGTTTGACTCTACCAACAGCTGCGCTACCAATTGCAGCGTATGTACCAGCAGTTAAAACCGGCAATCTAGTTTTTGTAGCCGGCCAATTACCATTAGTAGATGGCAAGATTGTTAAAGAGGGCAAGGTTGGCAAAGAGGTAACACCGGAGGAAGCAAAAGAGATGGCCCAGCTTTGTGCGTTAAATGCCATAGCTGCGATCTCCTTAGTTGCCGATATTGATCAGATTGAGAAAATTGTTCGAGTTGGCGGCTTTGTAAATGGCATACCTGGCTTTACCGCTATCCCACCAATTATTAATGGCGCAAGTGAGTTATTTATTAAGTTATTTGGTGAGGTAAATGGCAAGCACGCTAGAACTGCAATTGGGGTTGCAGAGCTGCCACTGAATTCACCAGTTGAGGTTGAGGTATTGGTGGAGTTAAAGGGTTAACGGCCGCGCTTAACTAATCTTTCATAATCTAAAACAATTACAGCTCGTGGTTCTAGCTTTACCCAGCCCCTGGATGCAAAATCAGCAAGTGCCTTATTAACCGTTTCACGGGATGCACCAACTAACTGAGCTAACTCCTCTTGAGTTAATTCATGATTAACATGCAGCCCATCATCTTTTTTAGTACCAAATCTCTCACCCAATTCAATAATTGCCTTTGCTACCCGCCCTGGCACATCTGCAAAAACTAAATCACTTAATACATCATTTGCTTTGCGCAATCTCTGGGCTAATCTGCCTAATAGTTGTAATGAGACCTGTGGATGCTCTTTTACCCAGCCAATTACCTGATCATTGGCAAGAGCTAATAATTTTGAATCAACTACTGCAGTTGCAGTTGCTGTTCGTGGTCCTGGATCAAATAAGGAAAGCTCACCAAACATATCCCCAGGTCCCAAAATAGATAGCAGATTTTCTCTACCATCATTTGAGGTTGTGCCTAATTTTAATTTACCATCTACAACTACAAATAACTGATCTCCGGCATCACCCTCTTTAAACAAAACCTGTCCACGGGATAACTTAACCCCGGTCATTGAAGCACGAAGAGTTGCAGCGGAGGCCTCATCTAGGGCAGTAAAAAGCGGTGCTTTACGGACTGCTTCCTCTTCATTTTTGGCGGCCATGGGCTGGAGAATACATCTATTACCTTAAGGCTTGCTAATGAGATTAATTTTTGAGCGTAATCTATGGCAGGTGATAGAGAGTATGGTGAGAAAAAAGCTTAGGGCTAAAGCGATCTATAAAATTCTTACTAAAACTTATCCAAATGTGCGGTGTGAGTTAGATTATAAAAATCCATATCAATTACTTGTTGCAACTGTCTTATCAGCTCAATGCACCGATAAGCGGGTAAACCAAACCACCCCAGCCTTATTCAAACGGTATGGCAGCATAAAAAAGATGGCAGCAGCTGATATTAGAGAGCTTGAGCAACTGGTGAAATCAACTGGTTTTTTTAGGGCAAAGGCAAAAAATATCAAAGCTTTAAGCCAAAAGATTCTCACTGATTTTAATGGCCAGGTACCAGCTGGGCTTGAGAAGTTAATAACATTACCTGGGGTGGGTAGAAAGACCGCTAATGTGGTTTTAGGCCATGGCTTTAACATTCCAGGCATAACTGTTGATACCCACTTTGGCAGATTATCTAGAAGATTTGGCTGGAGTGATAAAAAAGATCCAGTAAAGGTTGAGTTTGAGGTGGGTGAGTTGATTACTCAAAAAGAGTGGACAAATTTATCCCAGAGATTAATCTGGCACGGCAGAAGAGTATGTCACTCAAGAAAGCCAGCATGTGGTGCGTGTGTATTAGCAAAGCTATGTCCCTCATATGGCTTAGGTGAGGTAGATAAGATTAAAGCTAACAGATTAGTGAAAGCCGAGGCAGATTTTAGATGAGACGATATCTCTCAATAATTATCTCTTCACTTTTTGTAACTACGCTTTTAACATCTTGTAGTAGTAATTCAAATCTGCCATTTAATCAAGGATTTGTGCCAAGTTGCGCGGGGATTGACACCTCTGGTATCTCTACAAATGAGTTGTCACTGGATTGTCTAGATGGCTTTGGCGCAATTAATTTCTACTCAATTAAAGGTCCAATAGTGGTAAATGTTTGGGGATCTTGGTGTGAGGGATGCCGGCAGGAGATGCCTTACTTTGTTGAGCTATACCAAAATGAGTTATTTAAAAATGGTGAGATTAAATTACTTGGAGTAGATATTGAAGAAAGTAGTAGACAGGTTGGGATTAATTTTATAATGGCATATGGGATGAGCTGGCCACACTTAGAGGATTTAGCTGGTAAAACCAAGATTTTATTTGGACCAGGAGCGCCAGTGACCTGGTTTATTGATGAAGATGGCAAGGTAGTAAGCAAACATATTGGCGCCTACACAGATCGTGATCAATTATTTACACAGGTTGAAAAGGCGTTCGGGGTAAAGCTTTGAGTAATTTTTCAATACCGAGCGAGCTAAATATTTTAGATTTAGTAATAATTCTTACCCTGCTTATCTCTGGTGTTAGCGGATACCGCCTTGGCCTACTACAAAGCTTATTTAAGGCTGCTGGATATATTCTAGGCGGCTTACTTGGTATATACCTTGCACTTAATTACCTAGAGCAATTTGAATCAAAATCAATTAAGTTAACCCTCACCTTAATTTTAATATTACTTTCTGCTATATCACTTGATTATATTTTGGCAAAAGTGGGTGTATTAATCCATAAGGGATTACTTTTTGCATCAGTTAAATTACTTGATTCACTCCTTGGCGCTTTACTTGCACTATTAAAAAATTTAATTATTTTCTATCTAATTGCGACTGTCTTACTTTTTAGTACCTTTAAGCAACCAGTTGATTACATAGAGCGGTCTTATATTTACTCCTACCTGGATAAACATCTACCTAAGATATTTACCGATTTAAAGGGTAAGGTAGATAAGTTAATTTAATTTAATCCTCAGATTTACCTGAGTTTAAACCTTCAGAGATTAATTTCATTACATTAGGGTCAGCCAAAGTTGTTGAATCTCCAACCGCTCTATTTTCAGCAACATCTTTTAATAATCTGCGCATAATCTTGCCACTTCTAGTCTTTGGCAGCTCTGCTACCACCATAATCTGCCTAGGTTTGGCGATTGCGCCAATTTGTTTTGCCACATGATCTCGCAATTGCTTTACTAACTCATCCCCTTTTGCAGCCTCAATGCCACCTCGTAAAATAACAAAGGCAACAATGCCTTGGCCGGTCATTTCATCTTTGGCGCCAACTACTGCTGCCTCTGCCACCGCTTCATGAGAGACTAATGCTGATTCAACCTCAGTGGTTGAGATTCTGTGCCCAGAAACATTCATGACATCATCTACTCGACCAAGTAACCAGATCGCACCATCCTTATCTAACTTTGCGCCATCACCAACAAAGTAAACACCTTTATATTTTGACCAGTAAGTCTCTTCATATCTTTTCGGCTCCTTCCAAATACCACGCATCATTGATGGCCATGGTTTATCAATTACTAAATACCCACCATGTCCATTACCAACCGCTTTTCCACTCTCATCAAATACCGCAGCACTTATTCCGGGGAGTGCCTTCATGGCACTGCCTGGTTTAGTTGCGGTTACCCCAGGTAGTGGTGAGATCATGATCGCGCCAGTCTCGGTTTGCCACCAGGTATCAACAATTGGGCAATTATTTTTGCCAATAACCTCTCGATACCACATCCAGGCCTCTGGATTTATTGGCTCACCAACTGAACCTAAAAGGCGCAAAGATGAGAGATTAGATTTATTTGGAAACTCATCCCCCCACTTCATCCAGGTTCTAATCAAAGTAGGTGCGGTATATAAAATGCTTACCTTATATTTTCCAATTAACTCAAATAATCTCGCCCGTGTTGGTGTATCAGGAGTTCCTTCATACATAACTTGGGTAGCACCATTTATTAATGGCCCATAAACCACATATGAGTGCCCAGTAATCCAACCAACATCTGCTGTGCACCAGTAGACATCTGTTTCTGGTTTTAAATCAAAGACTGCATGATGGGTAAAGGCAGCTTGAGTAAGGTAGCCACCAGTGGTGTGATAAATACCCTTTGGCTTTGCAGTTGTGCCAGATGTGTAGAGAATAAATAAGCCATTTTCTGAGTCAAAAAACTCTGGTTTATGTGAATCAGATTGTTTATCAACAATCTCATGCCACCAAATATCTTTATTCGTCCAATTAACATCTTGGCCAGTTCGTTTAACAACAAGTACATTTTTAACATTTGTTTGACCCTTTAGCGCCTCTTCAACTGCGCCCTTTAAACCAAAGGCGGCGCCTTTTCGATAACCGCCATCTGCAGTAATTACCAATGTGGCATCTGCATCTTGAATACGAGAAAGTAGTGCATCTGCTGAAAAGCCGCCAAAAACTACAGAGTGTATTGCGCCAAGCCGAGCACATGCCAGCATGGCAATTGCCGCCTCTGGAATCATCGGCAGATAGATGGCAACTCGATCCCCCTGCTTAATTCCTAATTCAATTAGCGCATTGGCAGCTTTGCAAACATCTTTTAATAATTGACCGTAGGTAATCTTTCGAGTATCCCCAGGCTCACCCTCAAAGTGAAAGGCAACTCGATCTGCTAAACCATTTGCCACATGCCGATCTAAGCAGTTGTAGGTAGCATTAAGCCTTCCGCCAATAAACCATTTAGCAAAGGGTATTTGCCAATCAATGATTTGATCCCATTTTTTATCCCAAGTTAATCGCTCTGCTTGTTTAGCCCAAAAGGCTAGATGATCTTTCTCTGCCTGATCATAAATATCAGATTTTATATTTGCACTCTCTGCAAAATTCTTACTTGGAGCAAAGGTTCGATCTTCATAGGAGAGATTCTCTAATGAATCTGAAATGTTTTGCTCACTCATAGTAGGCAGAGATTATCACCAACCTACTTATCCCCACTAGATCAAATCAAATAATTATTTATGCGCACTTATTTAGTACCTTACCCACTGCCCAACGGTAGCTGAATAAACATAGGAAAGTAAGTACAAGAGAAAAAGTAATAAAGCTGTAATCAATTTATTCTAATAAAAAATCAATTATCTAAAAAAGAAAAGGATAAGAAAATGTTAACTACCACCTTAATTACCTTAACCATCACCTTAGAGCGGCTATTGGCCTCTGGTACCTTAACTACAGCCTTAGCTGCCATATTTAAAAAGGCCTTATCTGCCCTAGGGGTCTATTAAGTTTTTAGGTTAACTTCATGCTTTGATTTTGGGCAAAGATTTTTTTCTTTGCCCAAAATGTGGTTTAATTAGCCGTAATCCCGCAAAAAAAGAATAGATTACATCAGCGTTGTGGCTGATTAATCCAAGGCTTAAAAAATGGGAGAAGATGATGATTGACTCTGCAGAGTATGAGCAGATGATCAGCAGTATCAAGGTAGCTACCCTTATAAAAAATTCTGATAACCAAAATATTTTAAAGAGCTCATCATGCCTGCGATAGTTTTATTAGGCGCCCAATGGGGCGATGAGGGCAAGGGAAAAGCAACTGATCTATTAGGTGATCAAGTTGATTATGTTGTCAGGTATCAAGGCGGAAACAACGCCGGTCACACAGTTGTAATAGGTGATCAAAAGTATGCACTTCACCTACTGCCTTCTGGAATTTTATCGCCAAATGTAGTTCCAGTAATCGGTAATGGAGTTGTAATTGATCCAGCTGTACTACTTGAAGAGATCAAAGGATTAAATGAGCGGGGTATTAATACCTCAAAACTTATGATTTCAACTAATGCCCACCTCATTACGCCATATCACCGCACCATCGATAAGGTCTCTGAAAGATTTTTAGGTAAATCAAAGATTGGCACCACCGGCCGTGGCATAGGGCCGGCGTACGCTGACAAAATAAACCGAATTGGTATTCGTGTGCAGGATTTATTTGATCCTTCCATTTTAAAACAAAAAATTGAAGCAGCGCTGCACGATAAGAATCAGATTTTGATTAAGGTTTTTAATCGCAAAGGAATTACCGTTGATGAGGTTTTATCTGAGTACCTTGGTTATGCCGAAGTTTTAAAACCTTATGTTGCAGATACTGCTTTGTTATTAGATCAAGCGTTAAAGGCTGGTAAGAATGTATTACTTGAAGGAAGCCAAGGAACATTATTAGATGTTGATCACGGCACCTATCCCTTTGTTACCTCCTCTAATCCAACTGCAGGTGGAGCATCTACTGGATCTGGAATTGGTCCAACAAAGATCACCCGCGTAATTGGAATCCTTAAGGCGTATACAACCCGCGTTGGCAGCGGTCCATTTCCAACCGAGTTATTTGACGCCGATGGGGATGCACTTAGAAAAATTGGTGGTGAGGTTGGTGTTACCACCGGGCGCAATAGAAGATGTGGTTGGTTTGACGCACCAATTGCAAGATATGCAGTAAGAGTTAACGGCCTAACAGATTTCTTTCTAACAAAGCTTGATGTTTTAACTGGCTGGGAGAAGATTCCAGTCTGTGTTGCATATGATGTTGATGGCGCACGTGTTGAAGAGCTTCCAGCATCCCAAACTGATTTTCACCATGCAAAACCAATCTATGAGTACCTGCCAGGATGGAAAGAGAATATTGCTAAAGCTAAAACAGTTGCAGATCTGCCTAAAAATGCACAGGAGTATGTGAAGTTTTTAGAGAAGGTAGCAGGTGCGCCAATTAGTGCAATTGGTGTGGGCCCAGGTCGAGATGAAACTATTGTGGTGAGGGATCTAATCAAATGAGTATCACACCTAATGTATTAGCCACTAGGTATGCCACAAAAGAGATGGTAGCAATATTTGATCTAATAAATAAAATAATTGCAGAGCGTAAGTTTTGGATTACTATCCTAAAACTACAGAAAAAAGCAGGGCTGCCAATTACTGATGGTGATATTTCAGCATATGAGAACGTAATTACCAATGTTGATTTAGCCTCTATTGAAAGAAGAGAAAAACAAAGCCGCCATGATGTAAAGGCAAGAATTGAGGAGTTTAATGATCTAGCTAAGTGCGAGAAGATCCACATCGGTATGACTAGCCGAGATCTAACGGAGAATATTGAGCTAATCGCCATTAGAGATGGCCTTAACCTAATTAGAAAAAGAACACTTGAGACCTTGTATTTACTTGAAAAAAATATCGCCAAGTATGAAACAACCTACATCACTGGGCGTAGCCACAATGTTGCAGCTCAAGTAACAACTTTAGGTAAGAGATTTGCTACCTGCGCTCAAGAGTTATTATTTTCATTAACAGCGCTAGAGGAATTAATAAATAGATTGCCACTGCGTGGTCTTAAAGGACCAGTTGGAACCGGACAAGATGGTATTTCATCTCTTGGCTCAGCAAAAGATTTAACAAAGATGGAAGAAGCAATTGCTAGTGAGTTTGGTTTTGAAAATACCTTAACAAGTGTTGGTCAGATCTATCCAAGATCAATTGATTTTGAAGTTGTGTCTAAGTTGTTACAGATTGCATCAGCCCCATCATCGATGGCAACAACTATTAGATTAATGGCTGGCTCTAATTTAGCTAGTGAGGGATTTAAAGCAGGACAGGTGGGATCTTCTGCAATGCCGCATAAGATGAACTCAAGATCTTCTGAACGGATTAATGGCATGATGGTCTTACTTCGTGGTTATACCACTATGGCTGCGGATTTAGCAGGAGATCAATGGAATGAAGGGGATGTCTCTTGCTCGGTAGTTAGAAGAGTTGTTATCCCAGATGCCTTTTATGTGGCAGATGGATTACTCCACACCTTTATGACCATCCTGACTGAGTTTGGTATCTTTGAAGAAAATATCAATCAGGAGTTGCAGGAGCAATTACCATTTTTAGCTACCTCACAAATTCTTATGAGTTGTGTTAAAGCAGGTATGGGTAGAGAGGTGGCTCATGAAATGATCAAAAAACATGCCACCACAAATACTGCCAGTAACTTCTTTACCGCATTAACCAGTGAAAAAGATTTTCCACTCTCACTCGCTCAACTAAATGATCTAATAAAAAATCCAGCAGCCTTCGCTGGAAGCGCTGTTGAGCAGTCAAAGCAAGTGAGTGAACAGATAAATAAGCTAACTAAGGGTGAGGTGAATAAGGTTGATCTAAAGCCATTGATTTAAGCATGGCTAACAACCGTGCTTAGGTCTTATATAGAAAATTTAGCCAATTCACAGTAAATTCACTCAAGATTTGGCTAGACAGAGCGTTTATAGGGGTTATTCTTAGCATCTAAAGTTAACGTGAAAGTGGGATTTAAAATGGTTAAAGTTTCAAATAAAGTAAAAGCATCAGTACTTGCGGCCACATTTGGCTTATTCCTTGCCACTACCTCTTTTGCTACCTCTGCAAATGCCGCCAAAGTTAAAAATGGTGTCGCTTGTAAGAAGCTTGGCCAAAAAACTAAATCTGGCAGCAAAACCTACTATTGTGAAAAAAATCCATATGTAACTCCAACTAAGAACACCTGGACCCTTGCTTCTTGCTTAGACGCTAATGATCTATACATTGAGGCGAAAGACCAGTACGGAATCTTTAAAGATATCCTCTCTGGATCACCTGAAGGTCTTACCGAATTGGGCAATCTGCAAAAGAGCATGGACTCTCTAACTACCCTAATGAAGACAAAGGCTTGTAAAAGGGGAGCATAACTTTTCATTATTGGACTGTGATCTGTGACTAAAGATCCACAGGTCAAAGCAGCTGTGAAAGAGATATTAGATTTAATTAAAAATATCTCACCGGGAAAATCTGTTGCCATATGTAACTCCAACTAAGAACACCTGGACCCTTGCTTCTTGCTTAGACGCTAATGATCTATACATTGAGGCGAAAGACCAGTACGGAATCTTTAAAGATATCCTCTCTGGCTCACCTGAAGGTCTTACCGAGTTAGGCAATCTACAAAAGAGCATGGACTCTCTAACTACCCTAATGAAGACAAAGGCTTGTAAAAGGGGCGCATAACTTTTTAATATTGGGTTGTGATCTGTGACTAAAGACTCACAGATCACAGCAGCTGTGAAAGAGATATTAGATTTAATTAAAAATATCTCACCTGGTAAATCTGTTGAACTTCGCATTCCACCATACGGTGCGATCCAATGTGTTGCCGGGGGTAACCACAAACGTGGAACTCCACCAAATACCGTTGAGATGAGTGGGCAGACTTTAATTAGGTTGGTAAATGAGCCATCGCTTTGGAGTGATCTCTGTGAGTCAGGTGAGGTAAGGGCTTCAGGTTTTCTTAGTGATCTATCTAATGTTTTCGCTCAGGCAGCGGTGAAATATAGAGCCTAATCTTGGTGATTTGGCATAAAGTGAGGGTAATTGGTTAATCTTCACCCTACGACAGAAAAGAAATTGTAAGGAGGCCAAAGCTATGGGACGCGGCCGTTCAAAAGCTAAACAAACCAAGGTTGCTAGAGACCTTAAGTATTCAAATCAAGATATGGATTTAGAGAGCCTAGCAAAAGAGCTTCATAGTGAATTACCTACTAAAGGCAGTGATCAAAACAATGATCCCTATGCAGACGATAATTACAAACCCCGCTCTTAAATAAAATTATTAAAAATAGGAGTAGCGTTAAGTAATGCGCCCCACCCCATATGTTGCATCCCTTCGAATCTATGAACCAATAGATTCATTTGCAGCCGCTGATCAACTTCGTTGGTCACAGATTGTTATTACCTCACCAACTAGTTGGGATGAGCAAAAAAGAGCACTAACTAGAACAATAAATAATGAGCCCCCTGCGCTAAAGCTAGATGGTGCCCACGTTTTAGATCATGAGGGGAAAAGATATGTTGCCCCTTGGTCAACTGCAGCAAGATGTTGGGCAGCCTTAGATGATTTTAAATACACACTTCCAGCTGATGTAATAAAGTTTTTTGTTCCCCAAACCATTGAAGACTCTATTAGAAGTACTACTGAGATTGTTGAAGATAAGGTCTCACATATCCTCACCTCAACCTGGAATATTCCTCCTCGCTGGTTTGCACTCTTTCACCCAGAGGAGCGATTACGTGGTGAGAATGAAGATGGCCCATTCACAATTATGCGAACCTCAATTGGTAAGGCAAAACAGCGAACTACCTTTACCCATGAAGCAGTGCTAAGTGCTTTTGGTTCAGGTCAGGTGGAGGCTGAGATAGCTGATCTTCTAGAGTGGCTTGAAATCTTTGATAACAACTCAATTGTGGAGTTAGATTACGGCGGCCTTGCTATTTATTTAAATAACTTACTTATTCAAAATGGTGAGGCAGGTCTTGACGCTGATACTTCAGTTGAGGATGTGAGTACATCTATTGCCGGGCTTGCTTCCGGGGACGGCGCACTGGCAGGCCGCGGCTATGAGCGGCTGGTCTCGCGCTGGCGCAAGGTGGCCGCACTGGAATCTGCAACCTAAATAGAAGTACTTGTCCTTAAATATATTTAAAGGGATACTTAGCCCATAAGGTTTAAATCAGACAATCTGCAGTAAATATATTATTAGATGAAAGATGGAGGATAGGAAAATGAGTCAAAGTAATCTCTCCCATCTTTCAGTTAGCGGCCAAGAAAATTTGTTAACCCCAGCTGAGGTTGCCGCCCTTTTTCGGGTAGATCCAAAGACTGTTACCAGGTGGGCAAAGGCTGGCAAGTTAACCTCAATTAGAACACTTGGTGGACACCGCAGATATAAAGAGTCTGAAGTTAAGGCGCTGCTAAAAACTATTACGCCAAATACAACATCTAATCAGGTAGGTGGGAATTAAATGAGTGAAGAGACTTCTAAAAAAGAAAGTAATGATCCAAAAGCGAAGATGCTAGAGGCGCTCGCTAAGAAACAAAAAGGACAAAACACAGGTAAAGCATCAGGGCCTACAGGTGGATCAAAGATAGGCGCTGGTCAAACTGGTGGGGCTGCCCCAAAGATGCATAGGCGAAAAGCTGGATCTGCTTAAAACTAGCTAGATAGTTTTCTTTTTAAATACAAAAAACTTTAATGATAAAAAGCTTAATGGTGCAATAAAGGGAATAGGTATCAACTTAGCAATCTTTGGATCAATACCTGCAGTAATTAAGCCCTTAAGCACAAGTGTACTAAGGCTCCAGAAGGTAACAAGGTTAATTAAATACTTAGCACCTGACTTACCATGGTCAACCTGGCTTTTAAATGACCAAAAGTAATGCGCAAGATAATTAAAGGTAATTGAAAATAAACCTGCACAAAAGTTTGCTATTAGTACCGAAGCAATTATTGAGTACAGAGATATAAAAACAAGGTAATCAATTACTGTTGTAGTAGTACCAACTAATGCCCATCGCCACATAGAGCCATATTTTTTAATCAAAGTGATTACATTTTTTTGCATTAGTAACCGTTCTGTTATCAATAAATACTTTGTGGCTGAGGCCGGGATCGAACCGGCGACCTAACGATTTTCAGTCGTTCGCTCATACCAACTGAGCTACTCAGCCAATCAAATTTATCTACTTCAATTAAGAAATAAATAAATCGCGACCCAGACGGGACTTGAACCCGCGACCTCCGCCGTGACAGGGCGGCGCGCTAACCAACTGCGCTACTGGGCCAGCTTTAAAAGGAAAAGAATTACTCCTATTCCTTTGCGTCCCCAACGGGATTTGAACCCGTGTTAACGCCGTGAAAGGGCGACGTCCTAGGCCACTAGACGATGGGGACTTAGTGGAAGGGTAAGGGTATCGGGTCATTTAAGTTGGGCAAAACTAATAAAAAAATAGGCGCAGTTTTTTGGGTTTATGTAGTGCGACAATTACCTATATGAGCATCATTTCTAACTGCACCGAATCTGCCATAAGAGATGCCGGTGCATCATTAATGAGTGGAAATTTAGTCGCATTTGCGACCGAGACTGTTTACGGATTAGGGGCGGATGCAGCCAATAAAAATGCTGTTTTAAGAATTTATGAGGTCAAAGGCAGACCAGTAGATCACCCATTAATTGTTCATATCTCATCAATAGAGCACTTAGATAAATGGGCAAGAGATATTCCTGAGTATGCAATAAAACTTGCCAGATCTTTTTGGCCAGGGCCTATGACACTAATCTTACCAAGAACAAAGCTTGCAAAAGATTTTATTACAGCTGGCCAAGATAATGTTGGCATCAGAGTGCCATCACATACAGTTGCACTTGCCTTACTTAAAGAGTTTGAATCCCAGGGCGGGGAGGGAGTTGCAGCCCCCAGTGCTAACAGATTTGGCAAAGTATCTCCAACTACAGCGCAGGCGGTATCGGATGAGTTATCAAATTACTTAACTTCAACAGATCTAATTTTAGATGGTGGTCCTTGCGCAGTTGGCGTTGAATCAACAATTATTGATTGTACTCAAAGTCTGCCAGTAATAATTCGCCCAGGTGAGGTGAGTACCCAAATGATTGAAGAGCTGCTATTAATTAAATTACCAATATTTGATACGCAAAGTAATCAAATTAAAGCACCTGGATTACTTACTTCTCATTACTCACCAAATACCAAAGTATTTCTAACCGGCACACCAGCACCAGGCGATGGCCTTATTGCACTTTCCTCATTTGCAACACCGACCGGGGTGGTAAGAGTTGCTTCCCCTGCGAGCAATGAAGAGTTTGCGCAAATTCTCTATGAGGCCTTCAGGTTGGCAGATAGGAGAGGCCTAAGCAGAGTTTTTGTAATTCCGCCGGCCGGTGACGGCATAGCAGTTGCAATAAATGACCGGTTAACAAAATCAGCCTTTGAAAAATAGCTAACGGAAAATACCTATATGATTATCCCTCGCGCGTATTGATCACTACCTTTCTATAGGTATTTTTCGATGCCGCTAATTTGGGGCCTTTAGCTCAGTCGGTAGAGCAACAGACTTTTAATCTGTGGGTCGTCGGTTCGATCCCGACAGGGCCCACAATGGTATAATTAGGGTACTAATTAAGGGTAATGTCCAATTTGTCCTATCTTCACTACAAATACCCACCTAATCCGTAGAGGTGAATAGAGGCAGTGACGGCTGACTCTGTAATACAAAACCGGTTATGCAAGGGGCAAAATAAAATGGCATTTAAGGCCAAGAAATCCAAGGCAGTTGAGTCTTCAACTCCTGCTTCCTGGAGCGTTGCCCAATTTTCATCCTTCTATACACAAAACCGATCTGAGCTTATTGCCCATGCCAATCGGATTGTTAAGGATAAGGCAAAGGCTGAAGAGATCACCCAAGAAGCACTAGTTAAGTTCATGCTAGCTGCTCCTGAATTATTAAGTAATGATCACGCTCTTTCTTATCTACACCGCACAATCGAAAACCTATGTATTGATCTATTCCGTGCTGAAAACAGGCGTCCAAATCTTGTTGCCCTAGATGATGCCTCAGCTGAGGTTGAATCAGCTTGGCAGGTTTCTGGTGATCACTCACTAGCAATATCTGCAGCGGAGGATGCTGCAATTATTCGTCAAGCACTTTCCTTACTTTCTCCAGCAGAGCGTGCTGCTCTGGTTATGTGGGAGGTTGAAGGACGTTCGACTGCTGAAATTGCAAAAGAGCTTGGTATTAAAGAGTCTGCTGTTCGCCACACAGTCTCGCGCGCTCGTGCCTCACTTCGTAAGGTTCTATCTGAGCTTGTTATTGATGAAGAGCGTGGCCTAACCGCATTAGATCTTTTATCTACCACCTATAAGAAGGCAGCAGAGCTTGCAGGTAAATCTTCAAAGATTGCACTGACCTTTATTCTAGTTCTAACTGCATTCCTTGGCCTTAACTCACTAACAGGGAACGAGCCAAATACATCTATTACTACCTCTTCATCTCAGCTTTTAAATAACCAGGATCTGCCAGAAGTTGCAGCCCCGGTAACACCAGAGGCTCCTGTTACAAAGCCAGTGGTTAATACCCAGAGTATTACGGCTACTGAGTACGCAGATCACATGCAACTTTCCGTAGCACAACTTGAGACTGTGACTCTAATGCTGCAAGTACTAGAGCAAACAGATGGTGGGATCGCTCCTACTGAATAAATAGATTTCCGGCTTCATTGGCATTACACGTGTGTGCCAGGGAGGACGGAATTAGAAGATCGAAAGATCTTCGAGCCG
>Ga0208787_1000462_pt1 | contig 19358 bp, 12 predicted proteins | sample Wag4_2014_7_11_FD_187362 | JGI IMG/M metagenome (GOLD analysis project Ga0208787, IMG submission 187362) | Fresh water microbial communities from Ohio, USA - Utica-2 Time Series HT 2014_7_11 (SPAdes) (version 2) | ecosystem: Environmental > Aquatic > Freshwater > Water tank | place: USA: Ohio... | reverse complement strand
GATCATAGATTAATTTTAGGTAATACAGCTGATGAGATAAAATATAACCATAGCATTCAATATTATTTCAAAACGGACAGACCTCTTTTGGGCAAAAAAATTGGGCTTATAGCTGATACCGAAGCAGGAATGCTAGGAATCGCTGCTATTGGAGAACTAAAAGGGGTTGACAATCCTGAAAAAGGGTACTTGTTATCCATCACATTAAAAGCGGAAACCATTAACGACCAGGTGGCAGCTTATAAGATGATTGATGATGTGAGGAAATATTTTAAAGCCCCGGAATTACCCTTGACTTTTCTTGGTTTAAACTATATCAGAAGAGCCCTCCCAGTTTGTGCAGACCTCTATTATAAAAGACCTTTGGCAGACTTTGTATATAATGAGCACATATTTCTTGCTGGAGATTACCTGTTAAATCCCTCCTTAGATGCTGCCATGCGAAGTGGTGAAATGGCTGTTAAGGCTTTATTATCGCAAAAAAGTTAGTTTTACTATTATAAATTGCCTTAAATACTAAACATTACTTATTTTTATCGCTTTAATTTACTAAACGACAAATTTAGTTAATTTGTGTTTTATCATTTATAAACTAATAAGTATGAAATTTATGCGATTTACACTCACAGGATTTATGCTACTTGTTACCATGGCAATAACTGCCCAGACCATGGTAAAAGGAGTAGTCACCTCAGCTGAAGACGGGGAGCCACTTATTGGCGTTACTGTTTTAGTGAAGGGGACAAGTTCTGGAACAGCTACCGATCTGGATGGCAAATTCGAATTAATGGCCAACACGTCTAAAGATGTTTTAACATTTAGTTACACTGGTTTCACAGCGAAGGATGTGATCCTGAACGGTCAGACCATGTTGGAAGTTACCCTCGATGTTTCAGCCGCTCTACTGGACGAGGTCATTGTAACCGCTTTCGGTGAGTCTACCAGGGAGAAGTTCACAGGTTCCGCGGCTACCGTTGGTGCCGAGCAGATAGCGCGTCGTCCAATTACTAATATCAGTCAGGCTATTGCTGGTTCAGGACCTGGTATTCAGGCAACGATCGGTGGTGGTCAACCTGGTTCCACACCAGCTATTAGAATCAGAGGCTTCGGATCTATTTCTGGTTCCAATTCACCATTATATGTAGTGGATGGTATTCCTTATGATGCCAGTATAGCTAACCTTAATCCAGATGATATTGAGAATATCACCGTCCTTAAGGATGCTGCTTCTACCTCTCTATATGGTTCCAGAGCTGCCAATGGGGTAATTATGGTTACCACTAAGAAAGGAGCAAAAGGAAGTGGAAAGGTTAATATAAAATACACAAGAGGTACTTCTCAGCGTGGATTGCCAGAATATGACCGTTTAGATGCTGCTCAGTACTATCCTATGATGTGGGAGTCTTACAGAAATAGCTTAATGTCAAGAACGGCTAACCCCCTTTCCCTGACCGCTGCCAGTGCCGATGCATCAAAAAATATCGTAGGTTTATTGGGTTACAATGCTTATAACGTTCCTGCTGGAGAGTTAGTTAGCACAGATGGAAAGTTAAATCCTGCGGCTCAATTAGTATTTAAGCCAGAAGATTTAAACTGGGAAACACCATTAATCAGACAAGGTGTTCGTAATGAATTAAATGCAAACTTTAGTGGCGGAGACAATAATTCAAATTATTTTGCCTCTTTTGGTTACCTGGAAGATAAAGGTTTCTTGATTCGTTCCGATTACAAGCGTTATAATGCGCGTTTACAGTATAATAACAAGGTTAAGTCCTGGTTGTCAACAGGCTTAAATATGGCCTATACCAATACTTTCTCCAATCAGGCAGATGCCGACGGAGGCTCTTCTTTTGTCAATCCATTTTTCTTCTCAAGAGGAATGGGGCCTATCTATCCGGTTTATGCTTACGATCCTAAAAATCCTGGTCAATACTTATTGGATGGAAACGGCGAACGTCAGTATGATTTTGGAAATATGAATGCGCTTGGTTTACCTAACCGCCCTCAATATGGAGGTAGACACGCCGTTGCAGAAACTCAACTGAATGAAAATTTCTTTCGCAGAAATTTATTTAGTGGTCGTACCTACGCAGAAGTATCTTTCTTGAAAGATTTCAAATTTAAAGTAAATGTTGGTGCTGATTATACCAACGTTAATAATAATACCTACGGAAATCCTATCATTGGTGATGGCGCTCCTGCAGGTAGAGCAACGGTTGAATTCACTAATCAATTAACGCTGAATATCAATCAACAGTTAACTTACAAGAAACAAATAGGTGCTCATAATATCGATTTCCTTTTGGGTCATGAAAATTATGATTATCGCGATAACTATCTTACTGGTTCTCGTTCACAACAGATTCTGGACGGTAATATTGAGTTAGTTAATTTTACTACTACGACAAATCTTAATTCCGGTGCCGATTTTGCTCGTCAGGAAGGTTATTTTTCTCGTTTGAATTATGACTACAATAATAAGTATTTCCTTACCGTTTCCGCAAGAAGAGATGGAAGCAGCCGTTTTTATCAAGACGTTCGTTGGGGTAATTTCTTTGGAGCAAGTGCTGCATGGCAATTACAAAGTGAAAACTTCCTGAAGGATTCCAAGATTATCAATAATCTTAAATTAAGAGCTTCTTACGGACAAACAGGTAACAACGCGGGTATTGGTTTCTATGCATGGCAACCCCTTTATAGCTTAGGTTGGAATAATGCGGGAGAAGCGGGTATCATCCAGGGAAGTCTTGGAAATACAGCATTGAGCTGGGAATCAAATAACCAATTTGATGCAGCCTTAGAATTTGGCCTATTGAAAAATAGAATTTCAGGGGTAATAGAGGTTTTCAATCGCGAATCTGACGATCTTTTATTCGCCGTTCCACTTCCTCTTTCTTCAGGTGTGGCTACTCAAACAAGAAACATTGGTGCCATGTTCAACCGTGGTATAGAGCTACAAATAGATTTAGTTCCTGTGAAAACAAAGGATTTCAGTTGGACATTAAGTTTAAATGCAACTACTTATAAAAATGAAATTACCAGAATGCCTGAGAGTAATCCTGAAATAATTTCAGGTACAAAAAAATTACAGGTAGGTAGCTCATTATACGATTACTGGTTAAGAGAATGGTATGGTGTTGATCCTGCTACAGGAAATGCGGAATATCGCGCAGCTAACTTTGTGGCTTCAAACTCCAGGATTAATGAAAAAGGCGATACTTTGACAACCAGTTTAAATAACGCACGCTTTAGATATAACGGTTCAGCTATTCCTGATTTCACGGGCGGTATTACCAATACTATTGATTATAAAGGGTTTTCTCTTTCTGTATTATTTATTTACCAGATTGGTGGTTATATCTATGATGCAAACTACCAAAGTTTAATGTCTTCTGCTGGTTACGGTTCTTCCAAACACGTGGATATATTGAATCGCTGGCAAAAAGCAGGTGATATCACCAATGTACCAAGAGCAGACTTAGGTCGCGCTGTTGACTTTACAGGTACTTCTGATTATTGGTTAATTGATGGAACTTCCCTGAACTTAAGAAATATTTCCTTAAGCTATAGTTTCCCTTCCAGCTTCCTTAAAAAAGCAAAAATTCAAGGCATGCAAATTTTCATGAATGCTGAAAATCTTGCTCTTTGGAACAAACGCAAAGGTATGGACGGATTAGGTGATTTCAGTGGAGTGACTGGCAATACCTATTCTTTCTATCGTAATTTCGTAGGTGGATTAAACTTAACCTTCTAAAAAATTGAGACATGTTAAATAATAAAATATTAATTCTTTCCCTCGTATTTATAGGTCTCTTTTCAAATGCTTGTGAGAAAGACTATTTGAACACCACCCCAACGGGTAGCGTGGATGCTGGTTCTGCTTTTGCAACTACTAAAAATGCAACAGCAGCCATTAATGGTATTTATCGTGGATTCATTGTTCGTTATCAAGGATCTCAAGGTTATTTTGGATACCCAGCCTTAATGTTAATTAATGATATTCTTGCAGAAGATCTTGTTTTTTCCAATGCTTCCAATGGCTGGCATTTTAATGAACAAAGATGGCTATCTCACAGAAATGACGTGGGTACCTTATCTATTATGCCTTATGAGATGTACTATCGTCTCATTGGTAATGCCAATGTTGCTATTGCTAATATTGATCAGGCGGTAGGTACTCAGGCAGAAAAGAATCAAATCAAAGGAGAAGCCTTAGCTATTCGCGCTTTCTCTTATTTTAATTTGGTTCAATACTACGGAAAAAGATATGATGCTTCAAAAAAGCCAAATAGCACACCAGGTGTTTCATTGGTTTTAGAACCAACCAAAGAAGGCATTGCCCGTTCAAGTGTTGAAGATTGCTATGCGCAAATCAACAAAGATCTTGATGAGGCTGGAAAATTATTGACAACAGCCCGTTCTGCAAAATCTCATTTTAATAAAAATGTGGTAAGAGGCGTCCAGGCCAGAGTAGCTTTGGTTCAACAGAACTGGTCAGCCGCTGCAGCATTTGCCGCTGAAGCCAGAGTAGGTGGTGGTTCATTGATGTCTATCGCTCAATATCAGGAAGGTTTCGCTGAAATTGCTAATCCTGAATGGATGTGGGGTTTTGATCACTTAGAAGATCAGACAGAATATTTTGGTGCATTTCACTCTTATATTTCAAGTAATTATAACTCAAGTGTTAATCGTCAAACACCAAAAACGATTAATAAATTGATTTATGACAGAATTCCAGAAACGGATGTCAGGTCTAAAATGTGGGTAAAAGCACCTACTGCTACCAATTCAATTGTTCCTCCAGGCGGTGTTAGAGCGCCATATATTGTGCAAAAATTCCGCTTACCTGGTGTTCCAAGTACCAGTGCCATGGGTGATGTTCCTTATATGCGTGTTGCGGAAATGTTTCTTATCGAAGCTGAAGCTAAAGCTCGTGGTGGCGACAATGCAGGAGCTGCAAAAGCCTTATTTGACTTGGTTAAACAGAGAGATCCTGCTTATGTTACTTCTACCAAAACAGGCGCTGCATTAATTGAAGAAATCATGTTTCAACGCCGTATAGAACTGTGGGGAGAAGGACATCGTTTCCTTGACTTGAAACGTCTTGATCAACCATTAAACAGAAATGGTATCGGACACAATGCCGCGGTTGCACTTATTTTTGATGTACCTGCTGGTGATGCGCGTTGGGAATTTTTAATTCCTCGTCGTGAATTGGATGCTAATAAACTTTCAGTTCAAAATCCATTGTAAGCCATTTGCTTAAAAATAAAAAAGCCGAACCTTTTTCGAAAGGTTCGGCTTTTTTTATATTGGGGAAATTGTGCCGCCAGGGGCATAATGGTCACAATAGACATGTGACCCCTCAGGGGGTCCGGCATGAAAAGTGTAACGTTTATTCGTAGATGGTTACTATATCGTGGCGTTCTGAATCACGGATTTTAAGGATTTACAGGATTTCACGGAATCGTAGAGACGCGATGCTTCGCGTCTTATCCCCGATAGGTTTTGATTTAATATTTACCACTAACACTCGGTTCTGAATCACGGATTTTAAGGATTTACAGGATTTTACGGATTGTAGCGTACCTCTTCGTTTTAAACATAACGTTTATTCGTAGATGTATTCTTTTGGAATTAGAGGCATAGTCTCTACATCTTCGTACTAATATTTTCAATACATCCAGGCTTTCTCTACATCCTATTTTTTATGCTTTCATACCAATAATAACCCCAAATCTTCCGGTTGTTCCTTTTTCAAGACGGTGTGAAAAAAACAGATTATTGTCTTTAACCGTACAAAAAGGGGATACAGCTATATGATTATTCGTCAACCCGGCATTGGATAAAGCCCGAACATTACAACCCTTTAAGTCAATAAAATATTTGTTTTTATCTTTATCAAAAACATAAAATTCTTTATCAAAATATAGGGCGACATCTTCATCTACCTCAAAAAAAGGTTGGCTTATACATGTTCCCACATAAGCGAAACAATCAGAAGGATTCGTATGAAAATGCAAGGTCATTTTGTCCAGTGTTTTTTGAACAATAGCATTGGCAGTACCTCTCCAACCTGCATGAATGGCAGCTACTACTTCATGAATAGGATCAAAAAGGAGCATCGGAGTACAATCAGCCACTAATATTTGTAGGAAAATATCTTTTTTATTTGTAATCAGCGCATCAAATCCTTCATAATACCCAGGTTCTATTACGTTAAATACCTCATTTCCATGGCATTGAAAGGAGCTCGCTATTTGATCACTCTTTATTCTCAAATCAGTGTACAAGAGTTCCTTATTCTGTTGAACGGCTTCTTTAAGGTCATTGGTAAACGCTCCCAAATTCAAACTACTGTAAGGTTGCGTTGATACACCTCTCAATCTGGTACTTTCAATAGCCAGCAATTTGTTATTAAACGAAAAAATTTCTACTGGTTGATATCTCATTATTTCATCTATTGAAGCAAAATTATGCCTTTATAAGAGATTTTTTTAAATCTTAACGTATAGTTTACAATTAATCCTTAGATTTCGGATATTTTAAAGTAATCGTTTATAATTATTTCTTATGGATGTCTATATTATATTGGTGATTTTGTTAATGGTTCTTGCTTTCGCTGATTTAGTTGTTGGGGTAAGTAATGACGCTGTTAACTTTCTAAATTCTGCTATTGGATCTAAAGTAGCTTCGCGAAAAAATATTATGATCATTGCAAGTTTTGGCATTCTTATTGGCGCCTTATTTGCAGGCGGCATGATGGAAGTAGCCAGAAAGGGTATTTTTAACCCCCAAATGTTCAACTTCCATGAGGTGATGATCATTTTTCTCGCGGTAATGTTTGCTGATATTATATTGCTTGATATTTTTAATACTTTTGGACTTCCAACTTCTACCACCGTTAGTATTGTATTCGAATTATTGGGAGCTGCCATGATAGCTGCTCTCATTAAACTTTCAGTAAATGGTGAAAATGGAGATGAAATATTAAGTTATATTAACTCCAGTAGCGCCCTGACAATTATATCCGGTATTTTCATTTCTGTTGGTGTTGCATTTATTTTTGGATTAGCTATAATGTATTTAGTACGATTATTCTTTACTTTCAATCCTGCAACCCAAACTCAATATCAAGGAATCATCTGGGGTGCATTATCATTGAGTAGTATTACTTATTTTTTGCTATTTAAAGGACTTGAAGGTGCCCTGTTTATTCCAGCTTCTTTTATTGCATGGACTAAAGAAAACACCTCTGAAATGTTCATGATTAGCATGCTCATTTGGGGGATTATATTGTTTGCCCTTGCAAAATTTGCCAAATTTCCAATATTAAAAATAGTTGTACTGGCTGGAACCTTTGCTTTGGCTATGGCCTTTGCCAGTAACGATTTAGTCAATTTTATTGGCGTTTCAGTTGCTGGATTTGAAGCTTATGAAACCTGGAAAGCAAGTGGGGTTGATGCTGATAGTCTTTTGATGGTTTCTCTTTCAAAGGCATATCCAGCGCCAACTTATATGCTTGTCATTGCAGGTATTGTAATGATTATTACACTTTGGTTTTCTAAAAAAGCAAGAACTGTTACCGAAACAGAAGTTAGTTTAGGCAGACAAGCAGAGGGGTTAGAAAGATTTTCTTCTAATCCTTTCGCTCGTGGTTTGGTGCGGTTAACCTGGAAACCGATGAAAAAAGACAACCATCAGACTTCATCTGGTTTTAAAAAATGGATATATAGCCGTTTTACTCCCTTTAAACCAACGGGTACAGATCATCAAATTGATAATCCACCAGCTTTTGATTTAGTACGAGCTTCGGTAAATCTATCCGTTTCAAGTTCATTGATAGCCTTTGCTACTTCTCTAAAACTACCTCTTTCAACTACTTTCGTTACCTTTATGGTAGCCATGGCAACGTCATTAAGTGACAGAGCATGGGGAAGAGATAGTGCCGTTTTTAGAGTAAGTGGGGTACTTAGCATTATTTTAGGCTGGGTATTAACAGCCTTTATTGCCTTTGCAGTTTCTGGATTTTTTGCCTTCATTATGTTTAAATTTGATATGTATGGGGTAGGATTTTTGGTTTTATTTACCATATTTTTCATCGCTTTCACTATTCGTTTGCATAATAAAAAAGAAAAATCAAACGCAAATATTCTGGAATCTACCATGAAAAGGGAGATTATTCCAGCAAGACAAATCATAAATAGCACTTCTGGTAGCCTTGCCGATAGTTTGGATGCCGTAGCCGATGGTTTTGTAGCCGCCATTGAAGGCTTATTAACAGAGGATAGAAAAAAATTAAGAGAAGCTTTGAAAGCCATGGAAAGGCTTGAAAAAAGTAACGAAGAATTTAAATACACTTTCTATAACTCTATTCGACGCATCCAGGAAGAAATGTCTGAAGGTAGTCGTCTTTACTTAATGGCTTATGATATTGAACAAGATCTCGTTCAATCGGCCGTCTTTGTTACCGAAACAGCTAGAAAGCACGTTGAGGATATGTTAGGCGCACTTGACGAAGTACAAGCAGTTAATATTCGCAAAATTAGCCAGGATCTTAGCCTGTTTTTTAAAGATTGTTCACAAATCACCCGAAACAGAAATCATTTACAATACGATGAAATTAAGGCAAAGAAAAAAATTCTTTTAGAGGAAATAGAAAATTTAATTACTTATCAGGCAAAAGGTATCAAAAACGAAACCTATAGCGCAAGAAATAGTATCCTGGTATTCAATATATTATTGGAAACAAAAGATTTGATTTCCATTTCTGCCCGTTTAGTTAAAATGTATTGTCGTTTGGAAAGAGATTATCCACAAGTGGATTCCCTTTTTGTCATAACTTCAGAAGATTAATTTCTTTGAAATGAGGGAATCCGTAACAAGTCAGCTTTTTGATTTAGATCATACACGGTTCCCTCATTTCTTTCAAGAAAAACCCTGGGACGTTTTATCCTTGTTGGAAAATCAATTTGACGCATTTATTGCGGAAATTTACACTAACTATACAGAGTGGAAGCCTGGCATTTGGATATCAGATAATGTGTCCATTGCTCCGACTGCTTTTATCGAAGGACCTGCCATTATTGGTCCAAATACAGAAATTCGGCATGGTGCTTTTATACGAAAAAATGTCATTACTGGAAACGGATGTGTCATAGGGAATTCCACGGAAGTTAAAAATGCACTTCTTTTTGATGGGGTGCAAATTCCCCATTTCAATTATGTCGGTGACTCCATCCTTGGATTTAAAGCACATCTTGGTGCAGGTGCCATCCTCTCTAATTTTAGATTCGATGGGAAAAATATTGCCATCAGAACGGGTCATGCAAAATTTAATTCAGGTAGAAATAAACTTGGTTCCCTTATCGGTGATCATGCAGAGATAGGTGCCAATTGTGTAATCCTTCCAGGATCTGTCATTGGTAAAAATGTCCAGATTTATCCCCTTGTCAGCACTGGAGGATTTATTCCGGCCCATACCATAGTTAAAAAATCTATTTTTGGTTAAATAGGTAAATGCACCCTCCCCACTATGTTATAACCTCATTTTATCAACGATTCGTTTTTATGAAAAATGAGTATATTTAACATAAAAATGATGCACTATAGTGAGATTATGGATGCTCCCACCTTTCCAACCTTTGAACCTGCCGAAAGATTATTGATGGGTCCTGGACCATCACCCATTTATCCTTCTGTACTTCAATCTCTTTCAAAACCTACTTTGGGGCATTTGGATCCTCAATTCATTAAAATGATGGATGAGGTTAAGCAAATGACTCAATATGCCTTTCAAACCTCCTATCCTCTCACTTTTATTGTCTCAGCACCTGGTTCTGCTGGTATGGAGACCGCATTTGTTAATTTAGTCGAACCCGGTGAAAAGGTAGTTGTTTGCAGAAATGGTGTTTTTGGTGGTAGAATGGTGGAAAATGTGCTTCGCTGTGGCGGTATTCCTGTCATTATCGATCAGGAATGGGGAAAACCTGTTGATCCTGATAGCCTGGAAACTACCCTAAAAGCTAATCCAGATACTAAAATAGTAGCCTTCGTTCATGCTGAAACTTCCACAGGTGCTGCCAGTGATGCCCAATTACTCTGTGAAATCGCCACTAGATACCATTGCCTCACCATAGTAGATAGCGTAACCGGTTTGGGTGGAATACCTCTCTTTACAGAAAAATGGGCCGTTGATGCCGTTTATTCTGGAAGCCAAAAATGTCTGTCATGTATTCCCGGATTATCGCCTGTCGCGTTTAGTCCTCGCGCTGCTGAAAAAATTAAAAACCGAAAATCTAAAGTCCAAAGCTGGTTTTTAGACCTTAATTTGGTAATGGCTTATTGGGAGGATGGACAGCAAGCCGGCCAGCGTGCTTACCATCATACCGCTCCCGTAAATAGTTTATATGCCTTGCACGAAGCGCTTCGCTTACTTTGTCTGGAGGGTTTGGAAAATGCCTGGAACAGACACCGGGAAATGCACCTGCTTCTATTGGCTGGATTACAAGATCTTGGATTTTCCTTCCTGGTAGATGAACCTTTCCGACTCCCACAGCTAAATGCCGTTTTTTTGCCTGCTGGCATTGAAAATGAAGCAAATCTAAGAAAAAAACTCCTTCTCGAACATCAACTGGAAGTCGGTGCCGGCTTAGGTGCCCTCAGTGGCAAAATATGGAGGATTGGCCTCATGGGGTACGGTGCAAATAAGGAAAATGTGGATCAATGTCTCAACGCTATCAAAAAGGTAATCTGACCAATAAATAAGCACCTTGCCCTGTACACTATTTTGAATCAGGATTTACAGGATGTAGCAGGATTTTTTTAAGTGGAAGCGTGGAAAAGGAATGGTGCGTACCGCAGCAAGAGCATTTTTCATCATCCATTTTTTATATTGGAATTTAATAATCACTCTGCACAGAAACCCATTGGCTTTTCGTCGATTCGATAATCGCATCGACGAAAAAAGGTAATGAATGTAACTATTTTCTGTAAACACCCCCCCCAAACCAAAGACCTAATCTTTAATCCTAAAAATCCTGTAAATCCTGATTCAAAGCCTTTTTATTTTACAGTCAAAGTAGCTACAGCACCTGCATCCAATGCCATAGGAAAATGATTTCCCTTATGGTTCACGTAAAACACTTTTCGTTCCAAAGAAATATTTTGCATAACCAATACGACATTACCTGAAGGACCTGAAAAGGCAACTTGTTCAATATTAGCAATACCATTGCTTTCAATACGTTTAAATCCCGGCCTTACAAATGGAGCAATTTGACCTATAATGTAATAAGCAGGATTTTTAGTTACCTTATCACCCTCTATAGTTACCGCACCTAAACATTTGGTGCAGCCTCCTCTGTCTGTATGTGGCGTATAATCACTATTGGAAGTAAGATTCCATTGAAGGACTGTTTTTGCCCAATTGTTTGGACCACCAATGACCAGATTCCGAATATGCCAGCTATAATCACCTGCAAAATTTGCCGGTCCACCAATCCATTGCTCCGTAAAATATAAGTTTTTTGAAGGATGGGCATCATGTACCTTGCTTAAGGCATTAATCTCCCCTTCATACAAATGAAAAGCGGAACCATCTATATATTTTGCTGCTTCAGGATCGTCTAATATAGACATTGGGTAATCAGGTCTGTTTGCATTATGATCATAAATGATAATCTTGGTGTTGATTTTATTTTTCTCAAAAATGGGACCCAAATGATTTTTTACAAATACTTTTTGTTCCTCTGCCAACATCAGGAGGCTTGGATTATTCCCCGGATGTAAAGGTTCATTTTGTATGGTTAAAGCTGAAACATTTATTCCATGAAGGCGCATGGACTGAATATATTTAACTAAATAACGGGCATAAACATCATAATATTCAGGTAATAAACGCCCTCCTCTGCTGTCCTGGTTATCCTTCATCCACGATGGAGGTGACCAGGGAGAGCCCATAAATTGTATGGCTGGAGAAATGGCCAAAATTTCTTTTAAAATGGGAAGGAGGTACAAGGTATCGTAACCTAAGGAAAAATTCTTTAAGGCTAAGTCTTTATTTCCCTTTGGTAAATCAAGATAGGACCATGGATATTCATCTAAATCAGAAGCACCTACACTGAGCCTTAAATAACTGATGCCAATTTCCCCCTTTTCCGTCCCAAATAATTCTTTTAATAATTTCCCTCTGGCACCTTTTTCCATTTTTGACAAATGCATAGCACTCCCACCGGTTAAGGTGAAGCCGAAACCATCCATTTCCTGATAGGTTTTTGAAGGATTAAGACGAATCACCTGGCTACTATTTGGAACTTTGTCACTTGCCAGCAAAACCTTAGGCGCCAACAATTGCTGCTGATCCAGGGTTGTAAGATACATGTTGGCTTCACCAGTTGTCTGATATTCCTGTATTTCTAAATCTTTTGCACAACTATTTGCAATAAATGAAAAAAATAATAGATTAAAGAATAGAGCAATATTTAATAATTGGTTCATTGTAAGCGATTTTTATTTATCAAAAAGTAAACTATTCAAATTTAAAATTAGCTCCATAGGCTATTTATAATGGCCGTGAATTCAAAAGAATCATACTACCATTTAAGGGTGAACGGGTGTTCATTTTGTTTTTAAATTAAGATTTCATGTAAACCATAAATATTTTAAACAAATTTAACCCGTCCACCTTCTTTAACGCTCCTGAAAAATCGCTATTCATCGAATGAAGGCATTTCAAATAATGCGAAAGGAAAATAACTTAATTTTTTGCGGGAGTGATTACAATATTGCGATATTCCACAGGTCCATGATCTCCTTGCAGATAAATAGGACCAGGTTCTCCTTCATTGCTGTCAAGGGCTCCTCCGGTAATACCTGGAATTTCCTGATTACAAATAATCGTTTTTCCATTTGCAACCACAGTGATGAACCGGCCAATAAGTGTAATATCATAAGCCTGCCATTCTCCAGCCATATTTGCAGCCATTTCCGTTGGAATGATAAAGCCATAAACAGCTCCAAACTCATCAACTAAAGGAGATTTTCCATAACTATCAGACACCTGAACTTCATACCTTCCGCGAAGATAAATACCACTATTGGATTCCTTTGGATAGCGAAACTCAATATGTAATTTAAAGTCCGAAAACTTATCCTTGGTTACTAAATTAGAACCAGACTTTTCACTGGTTAAAATACCATTTTTAGCCATCCACTGATTTGGTCCCATTGCGTACCAACCATCTGTATTTTTACCATTAAAAAGAGTCACCGGATTTCCCCAGACAGGAGCCGTTGTTCTCACCAAAGATGGAGCTCTAACGCCAGTCCAGGGATATTTTTTCCCATCACAAGAGGTTATAGTGCCCGATAAGCTTCCATTATTCAAGGAACCTTCCAAAATAAAATCATTATCACCATCTTCCCATTGGGGTGGAATAGAAAAATTTAATTTACCATCCTTGAAATTTATTTTTGACACAGGCCTTGCACTGCCCGATTCACTTACGAAATAGCCAACAAGCGTTCTATTTCCTGAATGTCTTACATCAAGCCAAGAGGGTACTTTTTTATCGCCCTTATCTACGGTTATATCCCAACGCCCTTCAATGGCAGGATCACCAAAAAGAAATGGATTTGCATAAATACGTCCTGAATAGGTAAATAAAATTATCCCTATCACAACTAACTTAGTCATCATTTTTTTCATTGTTTCAATATGTTTTGTTACAATGAACAAATTAATTAAAATATCGTTAATTCAATGCATTTAATTCTTTAAATCATCGATAAACCTATTATATCCTGAATTTATTGAATGAACAACGCTATAATTTTTATTTATCTTGATTATATTATTTTTTTATTTTAACTTAGTAAAAAATATTTTTTTTGATAAAACTTAACTTTTACACTAGGAGTAATTATTGCAAATCCGCCTGAAATTTCGGGCGGATTTTTTTTAACAAGGTTGTCATTTTCATTACTCATTTGATACTGCTCTAAATTTGCATAAAAATAATTAAAATGCAAAACAAGACAACTTACTATCAATTCATTCTCGATGCCAGCGGTTCCATGTCAAATTGCAGGCATGAAACCCTACAAAATTTAAATCTTCACTTAAAAACCATTCAAAATCTGCAAATTGAATTCCCCGAACAAATTTTTAAAGTATCGCTAACCCTTTTTAATACCCGTTTATCTCAAAAATGGCAATACAAATCTCCCCTGGACATTCAGCCCCTTCCTTTAGATGATTATAATACCGAAGGAAGTACAGCGTTATTAGATGCCATAGGTACACAAATTCACGAAATTCAGCATAAATTTGGAGACCAGATGGAATCTAATGAAGCTACGGTCGTGATGGTTATTTTAACAGACGGCGAAGAAAATTCTTCACGATTTTATGATTTTCCTTTTATTTCCAAAACCATAAAAAGGTTGGAGAAAACCGGGAAATGGACTTTCACCTTTCTGGGCACTGATATTGATGCTTTTCATGTTGGGGAAATGCTAAGTATTAAAAGAGAGAATACCCTGCAATTTGACAAAAGGGAAATGGGTAGAACGTTCAACCATTTAAATAACAGTCTAAAAAACTACAGTTATAATAAACAAATGGGACACATAAACGATGATTTTTTAAATCCTGCCGAAGAAAATATTTAACATAAAAATTAATAAACCAACCATATTATGAACGTACATATTATCCGTGATGAATACTGCCCTTTGGCTGTGTATCAAAATGTATTTGAAAAATTAAGCAAATCCGTTGGAGTCATACATTTCATCAAATCAAAGGATGACAACTTAGATGCAGTTGACACGGATGATATGTTAGTTGAAAAGGAGAGGGAACCAATGAACCAACACCACTTCCTCTCCTTTTCTCAATTATATGATATTTGCGAAAACTATAGGAAGAAACATAATATTGATAAAGCGGACCATGTTTTTCTTCTTTCCGGAGCAAATAATTATCAGAATTGGTTTAGTAATATGGATCATCAGAGAAATAATTACTTTGTTCAAGTCACTGAATGGGAATTGTTTTTTGGTACTGAAACAGAGGTTTCATTTCTACTCTGCTATCATGTGCTAGCTTGGCTACTCAAAAGAAAATTATTTTCATCTGAAGACGAAGTAATGGCTGCAGTGCATACAAAAGCAAAAGGTTGCATGATGGACTTTTGTCAGGATAAACGGGACATCACATTGAAAATCAGAACGGCAGATGTTTGCCCAGAGTGCCTGAATATCATAAAATCAAAGGACGTCCCATTTAATTTTTTAAATCAGGTTTTCTCCTTATGGGAGGAAATTAGAAAAAACATTGTATTCAGAGAAAGGGCAGAATTCCTGAACAAAATGGGAAGGATAATTATCAACCCGTCTAAGAAAACCCTCTTTTTTCCTGAGTATGGGGATATTCTTGTTAAACTCCAACCGAAAGAAATGGCTTTTTACCAACTGTTTATAAGCGAACCTAACGGGATAAATCTGAATAGTCTGAGAGACCATGCCAATACCCTCAAACATTATTATTTTATAATAACCGGAAATGATGACATATCTGCTACAGAAAATATTTATGCTATTCACGACAATGTGGCTTCGCAGCTTATATCCAGAATAAACAAGAAACTAGTGGATAACTTAGGTGAAACCCTAGCTTCTTATTACACTATAGAAAGAACCATGAATGAGCCACATAAAATACTGATAAACAGGGAATATGTTAACCTTTAGTCCTAATTTATATACTTAATAAATTTACTCGTTTTTTATTTACAGAAACGGGAAAATACCTAAAAAGGTTAGGCCTCCTGCTATAAATCCCAGGAGGGCTAACCAGGTAACGTTTTTGAAATACCAGATAAAGTCTATTTTTTCCATGCCCATAGCCGCGACACCTGCAGCTGAACCTATGATTAACATACTTCCACCTGTGCCCGCTGAATAGGCAATAAATAACCATAGCTTACTATCCATGGGAAATTGATCCATTGGGTACATACCCATTGTAGCCGCAACCAAAGGGACATTATCAATGACAGCAGAGAGTATACCAATAAGAAAAATGACCAGATCCTGATTCGGAACTATCTGTTGAAGTTGTATTGCCATATTCATTAAAAAGCCCGTTTTTTCGCCGTTTAAGGCTATTACAGCTACAGATTCCAACGCCCCTACCCCCAAAAGAATACCCAAGAAGAATAATATACTACTTAAATCTATTCTGGATAATGCATGTAAGGCACTAAATGCGTGCTTGTTTTTTTGATCAAATTTTTCTTCGGGATGTATATATTCCGAAACTAACCATATAATACCTAAAGAAATCATCATGCCCATGTATGGAGGCAAATGGGTGAATGATTTGAAGATAGGAACAAAAATCAATCCACCAATTCCAAGGATTAACATCGTATTGCTGCTTAATAATTTTTTTTCTGGCGCATCCTCCTTTTTTTCTGAAAAGGACAAGTCCCCCCTCATTGAAGGGAGGAAAGATGCAAATAACAAGGGTACGGCTAAAGAAATGATGGAAGGCAAAAACATGGCTGTCATCAAATGTAAGGAACTTACCTTTTTCCCTATCCATAGCATGGTTGTCGTTACATCTCCAATGGGAGTCCAGGCGCCTCCCGCATTTGCTGCAATGATAATCATTGATATGTAAAAAAGTCGGTCAACTTTCGATGGTACCAGTTTCCTTAATAGGGACACCATCACTATCGTTGTCGTTAAATTATCAAGAATAGAAGAAAGAAAAAAGGCGATAATACTGGTTATCCAAAGTAATTTTATTTTATTTTGCGTTTTTACCACATTAGTAATGGACGAAAAACCTTGATGTAAATCAATTAATTCGACAATAGTCATTGCGCCAATTAAGAAAAATAAGATCTCCGCCGTTTTACCTAAATGATGCAATAACACTTCTTCTAAACCCACAGATTCTTGAAGATGATTTAATACTTCAAGGTTTCCAACAGATATTAACGCCCAGGTTAAAGCCCCCATCAAAAGGGCGGGAACCGTTTTATCTAACCTTAATGGATGTTCAAAAATAATCAGAATATATCCAACAATAAAACAAGTAACTACGGCAAAAATCATATTTATAGTTTTAATAGAATAAATGACAATTCAACAAAATGGATTTTACTATTTATAAATATAGTCCATTTTATCCAAACTATGAATAATATAAACGAACATCCTTAAATTAAAGTAACATTTTATCTCGAAATCGTTTTCGTTGATTTGTTGGGACTTCCTACTTGATTCCCATTAAAAAGCTTATTTTTAGAAAAATAACTCGCAATAACTTCCAAATGAAACCACTACTATTCGTTTTAACCATTGTATCATGTATAGCCCAAAGCCTTCATGGCCAAATAACTACAAGACCCAATATCCTTTTCATTGCTGTGGATGATTTAAAACCCATCATGGGTTGCTATGGAAATAAAGAAATCAAAACCCCTAATATTGATAGGCTGGCTAAAATGGGCACCACTTTTATGAACAATCATTGCCAGCAAGCGGTCTGCGGACCAACCCGAGCAAGTTTGTTAACAGGAAAAAGACCAGATGCTACTAAGGTCTGGGATCTAAGAACCCAGATGAGGGACATGAATCCCAATATTTTGACCTTACCACAATATTTTACCCAAAATAACTATCAAACCGTGGGTATTGGTAAGCTTTTCCACCCAAGCAGCGCCATTGATAGAGTAGATCCCATTTCCTGGAGTATACCCTACCTTAATCTTTCGCCTGAAGATTATGCCAATAATCTGGGTGAACCTACCAATGGACAATATCAGGATCCATTCATAAAGAAAACATTTGTCAAGGAGAGAAAACCCAGAACTGGACCAGTGGATGAAGATATTCCCACCAGTATAAAAGGCCCTTCCTCTGAATGCATTGATGTTCCAGACCATGCTTATAACGATGGGGTTTATGCCTTGAAAGCAAAGGCACAAATGATTAAAATGTCCAAGGAAAAATCACCTTTTCTGATGGCTGTCGGTTTCAATAAACCTCACCTTCCTTTCGTCGCTCCAAAAAAATACTGGGATTTATACAACAGGGAATCCATGCCATTGGCCTCTTTTCAGGAACATGCGAAAAATAGTCCTCTCATTGCTTATCATAAGTCCGGTGAGCTATTAAATTATCCCGATATTCCTGCTTCTGTGACCCTATCTGGCGATTCTTTAAGAATTGGATTAACGGTAGCTAAGCAAAAAGAGCTCATCCATGGTTATTATGCCGCCGTGTCTTATTTAGACGCACAAGTAGGCATTTTGCTAAATACACTGGATTCTTTGGGGATTACCAATAATACAATCATTGTTCTTTGGGGCGATCATGGCTGGCATCTCGGAGATCATGATTTATGGGTAAAGCATTCTACGTATGAACAGGCTACTCGTTCACCTCTAATCATTTCAGCACCAGGCATTAAAGCGGGTAAAAGCAGTTCGCCAACGGAACATCTGGATATTTTTCCTACCCTTTGCCATTTAGCTGGCTTACCTGTTCCAAAAGATCTGGACGGCGTATCTCTAACACCTGTGATGCGGAACAACAAGCTTTCTGTGAAGGAGTTTGCCATGAGTCAGTACCCTAGAAAATTAAAAAATGAGGAGGCTAAAAAACTAGGTTATACCAATCCTCAATTAATGGGTTATAGTTTGAGAACCGACAAATACAGATATACTCTCTGGATGAATCATTTTACCTCAAAATCTCCCTTTGATGCTAAAAAAGTATATGCGGCAGAATTATATGATTATTCAAAAGATCCATTGGAGAAGATAAATGTGGCAAATGAACCGGAATATGCAAAAATCTCTTCCTCGCTGAATGAAAAAATGATTCAGTTTTTTAAATCTCAACTGAAATAAATGATGCCGAAGAGTACATTACATATTTTATTCATTCCTTCAATCCTGCTGAATATACTATTTTTAAATGCGGAAACAATTACCGTAAATAATGTAGCAGATTTACAAGCAGCTGTAAATAAAGCAGTAGCAGGTGATATTTTAATTCTTAAAAATGGCACTTATCTTAATAATACCCTAAACATAACCGCAAGTAATATTATCGTTAAAGCAGCAAGTCCGGGAGGTGTATTTTTAAATGGTACAAATAAAATAACGATTGGAGGAGATAGCGTAACTTTCACTGGATTTCAATTTACTTCAGGAAACATTGGATTAAATAGTATCCTCGAAGTTTCAGGGAATCATAATACCTTAAGTCATTTAAATTTTAAGGGCTATCATGCAAAAAAATATATCATCATTAAGGCAGGCTCACAATATAAC
>Ga0208787_1000461_pt1 | contig 19360 bp, 21 predicted proteins | sample Wag4_2014_7_11_FD_187362 | JGI IMG/M metagenome (GOLD analysis project Ga0208787, IMG submission 187362) | Fresh water microbial communities from Ohio, USA - Utica-2 Time Series HT 2014_7_11 (SPAdes) (version 2) | ecosystem: Environmental > Aquatic > Freshwater > Water tank | place: USA: Ohio... | reverse complement strand
GGATGGAATTAATCCCCACCTTCCCATCTGAATTGTTCGGCTATCTCCTGCCAGATTATCGGATGCAATAAATGGAATTGGCGTGGTGGGTGAGATATTCCAATTACTTGGCGTGAACGCTGCATTGGCATTTCCAGCTGCAAACTCAAGTGCTAAGTCATCTCCTGAGATATTTAACGCATACCTTCCACACATGCTCTTACTCTACCGATAAAGATTAAGCCGGCAGTTTTTGGCCAACACAGGTTGATAAAATTTTATCTATTGCCACCTTCTCTGGCTTTGTCACCCATAAGCCATACTTTGCTTTGACTGCAACCTGCCTAGCAACATACTCACAGCGAAATGCTTTAGAAGGTGGTAGCCAGGTGGCAGCATCCCCATCACCTTTTTGACGATTTAATTTTGAATCAACCGCCAATAAATTAAGTGGATCATTGGCAATTTGGCTGCGCTTATTTTTATCAAAGTAGGCAGCCCCAGTTTGCCAAGCATTAGATAGCGCCACCACATGATCAATATCAATTACCACTTTGGTGGCAGAGAAGGTAATTACCTTGCCACTAAATGGATCTAGTAGTTGCCCAGCAATCACCTTGCAATCTCTAGTTCCAGCCTTGTAAGTAATATTTGTAAGATCTCGTTTTAAGGTGTCATTTCTAGCATCACAACCATTTCGATCTGGATCTGACCAGTGTGGAAATTGGGATCTGGCATACCCAGTCTTAGGCGCTCTGCCCTTTACCTCTAAATTATTTAATGCAGCAAGTGCATCTATTGGCGCAGCTTGGGTGTTGGAGGGTGAAAGGAGTGTGAGTAGAAGTGTGATTACTACTATCCGTCTCATACGGCAATACTCTTAGTAATACCTTAATAAGGCAAGTATTTAAATAACTAAGCTACCAAGTTCAGAATCAACTGCATTTAACAACAAGATTAGATCAATAATTACGGTAATAATCAAAGACTTAAAGATTACTGAGTTTGGTGCGATGCTAGTAATAGTTGCTGCTATTAGCCCGATTACTAATAATGGCGTATTGCCAACGAGTGAGTGCAGGATCAATGTTGTGCCAATTAATAAACTGGCACAGATTATTCGGCTTACTTTTTTGCCCAATCTCTGCGGCAATCCCTTGATCTTAGATTCAAGATCTTGATCTATATCCTTAAGCACATTTGCAAAGTGTGCTGCCACTCCTAGTAACGCCCCGCAGGTGATTAGCCAAATTGGTGGGGTTCGATCAGTTGAGATCACTATCGATGAAACTAAGGCTGCAAAGGCAAGTGCGTATGGCAGGGGTGAAAAGAGCGTGGATTTAAAGTAGAAGTTATAAGCAACGCCCATCCCTACCCCAAATAAATAAAGTAAGCCACCTTTAATACCAAGTGGGCCAAATAGATTAAAGATAAGTGTGAAGGGTGCGCAGATTTTGATGGCACGTAGTAACTGTTTACTTGTTATCTCACCCCTTACTAAAGGTTTTACGGTCCGGTTATGTTTTAAATCATCTGGATAATCATTTAAATCATTACTCCAGCCAACAAGAAGTTGGCCTAGGAAGATGCCAAAGGCAATAACAAATGCCGGTCCTTCCCACCATAATGAGGTAGCCAGCAAAAATGAAATAAAAGTTACTGCAGCCGTTGGTCCTATGTGGCTTGCTCTAAGCAGAGATAGCAAGGTTACTTATTACCTATTGCCTTTTTAAGATCTAAATACTCTTCGCAGGTAACCCCGCATAAACGCTTTAATTTAGCTAAATTACTTTTTGCTGCACTTATCTTCTTTGTCACCATAAACAACTCACCCTGGTATTCAAGAGCGCCTAGGTGATTTGGATTTATCCGCAACGCTTTTGTGTAGTAGGTGGCGGCAGCCTTATTTTGCTTTAAATTTCTAGCGCTATAACCCAGCAGGTTATTGATATCAGCATTATTTGGGTAATTTCTATCGGCAATCTTTAATGATGCAAGAGCTGATGAGAAATTTTTGCTAGCAATTAAACTTCGTATCGCTGTTAGATCGGAGTTTAAATTCTTTGTAGGTGAAGATGGCATAGGTGTTGCAGCTGGAGTTACTACCTCATACTTGGGAGTTGGCGTAGGGGTTGCAGCTGGCGCTGGCGCTGGTGCTGGTGCTGATCCACCAGAATCTGCTGCATATGCATTTGGCGTGACAAGTACCAGCAGGAGGGTTAAAACTAACTTTTGCATAGGTAAAGGTTAGCCCTGAAAAAAGGTTATAAGTAGATGGGTGGGTGTTATTTAAACTACAAAATTTACTAATTTAGGCGCTACGGTAATTACCTTACTTACCTGTAATCCAGCTAGCGCACTTTTAATCTCAGCATTTTCTATGCCTAATTTTTCTAGCTCCTCTTTGGAGATATTAGGTGAGACTTCAATACGATCTTTGATCTTTCCATTTACTTGCAATATTGCAATCACATTATCAACACCTAGTAATGACTTATCAATTACTGGCCATCCCGCATTTGCAATCGCAGGTTTGTGTCCAAGCTTTTCCCACATATCTTCAGCGGTGTAAGGGGCAACTAGTGAAAGGCAGATGGCAATAGCCTCCGCTGCTTCACGAACTGCAGGGTCTGTTGGACCACACCCAGAATCAATTGCTTTTCTCGTGGCATTTACCAACTCCATAACTCTGGCAATTGCCACGTTAAATCTAAAGGATTCAACTGCTAACTCAATATCAGAAAGTGATTTATGGGTCACCTTCCTCAATTCAATATTTCCACTCTTAAAATCAACCCCAGCTTTGCTACTTACATCTTGGCTAATTCGCCAAGCCCGATTTAAAAACTTTAATGAGCCAGCAGGTGAGACATCTGCCCAATCAACATCATCTTCAGGAGGTGCGGCAAATACCATCGATACCCTGATCGCATCCACGCCATGCTTATCTAACTCATCAGATAACTTAACAAGATTTCCTCGACTCTTACTCATTGCTGAGCCATCCATTAAAACCATTCCTTGATTTAAAAGGCGAGTAAATGGTTCGGTGAAGTTTAAAAGGCCAAGATCATGTAATACCTTGGTGAAAAAGCGGGAGTATAAAAGGTGCAAGATTGCATGGGTTACACCACCAACATATTGATCTACTGGTAGCCAAGTTTCAACTGATTTTTTATCAAAGGCCACATCATGATTATTAACTGATGTGTAACGCAGGAAGTACCAAGAGGAGTCAACAAAGGTATCCATGGTGTCAGCATCTCGTTTGGCAGGGGCGTTGCACTTAGGGCATGCAACATTTACCCAATCTGAGGCTGCTCCCAAAGGAGATGTTCCCTTTGGCTTTAAATCCAAACCTTTAGCATCTGGTAACTCAACTGGTAGTTGTGATTGTGGAACTGGAACTAAACCACAACTGTCGCAATGAATGATTGGAATTGGCGTTCCCCAAAAACGCTGGCGTGAGATCAACCAATCACGAAGGCGGTAATTCTTGGTTGCTTTTCCAAGCTTATTATCTGCCAGCTCAGAAATAATTTTACTTATTGCCTCATCTTTGGCTAAGCCAGTGATAGATCCAGAGTTAATAACCTTGCCATCACCATCGGTAGCAATACCTGAAGTATTTGGATCTTCTAAGCCGGTATCAATTACAACTCTTACTGGCAGTTTCATTGCTTTTGCAAAATCTAAATCTCGCTGATCATGTGCTGGAACTGCCATGATTGCACCAGTTCCATAATCAGCCAATACATAATCAGAGGCCCAAATAGGAATCTTTTCTCCATTTACTGGATTAATTGCATATCGATTTAAAAACACACCACTTTTTACTCGATCTGTTGCTAGGCGATCAATATCAGAGGCCGCCTTGACACTTTCAACATACTTTTTAAACTCTGCCTCAACTGGCGTGCCTGAAACTAACTTTGCAGCTAATTCAGAGTCAGCGGCCACCACCATAAATGTTGCGCCATACAAGGTATCTGGCCGGGTGGTGTAAACAGTGATGATTTGCTCTAACCCATCAACTGCAAAATCAACTTGAGCACCAGTTGATCTACCAATCCAATTGCGTTGCATTTGCAAGACTTTTTCAGGCCATGCACCCTCTAGCTGATCCATATCATCGAGCAGGCGATCGGCGTAATCGGTAATCTTTAAATACCACTGATTTAACTTCTTCTTTGTTACTGCGCTGTCACATCTTTCACAAAGACCGGCTACAACCTGTTCATTTGCTAATACAGTTTGGCAATCTGGGCACCAATTAACAGCTGAATCTTTTCGGTATGCCAAACCCTTTTCAAACATCTGTAAAAACAACCATTGATTCCATTTGTAATACTCAGGATCACATGTGTGAAGTACTCGATCCCAATCAAATGAGCAGGCGTATCTACGCATTGAAGCTTTCTGTACATCAATATTTTCATAGGTCCAAGCTCTTGGATCAGCATTGCGCTTTATCGCAGCATTTTCCGCCGGTAAACCAAATGCATCCCAACCAATTGGATGCATTACATTAAATCCTTTTTGCAACCAATATCTGGCAATCACATCACCTAATGCGTAAGCCTCAGCATGACCCATGTGCAGATCCCCAGATGGATAAGGGAACATATCTAATACATATTTTTTAGGACGCTTATCATCATCTTTACCAGATCTAAATGGTGCTAGTTTGTCCCAAATTGGCAGCCACTTATCCTGCACCGCTTTAAAGTCATATGCCTCATGCATATTTATGCCCAACTTACCTTTGTTAACTCTTGGCTTACCTGCCATAAGTTTTTCGCCAAAGTTTGATCATAGGCAAGTGCTTTTGCGCGAGTTAATTTTGGCGTGCCACGCATCTCTAAAAACCCATTAGGTCCGATGAAGCTAGCGCCAATCAAATCTGGATAAACACAGCCAGCAAGAGTTGGTAGTGCTCCTTGGGATGATGGTTGAGCAAAGATCTTGTTTATCTTCATCGTAATTTGTTCTTCAATTTTAGCCCCACGCATTTGAGAGGCAACTGCTTGCAAATTAGTATCGGCATAACCTGGGTGAACAGCAATTGGAATAAATGACCAATTATTTTGAATTCGAAGCCGCTCAATCTCTGATACAAACAATAGATTCGCTAATTTACTAGCACCATACACCTGCCACTTTTGATACTTACCAATTCCAAGGCAAATATTGCGAATTGCATCCATGCTGTTATCGCCAAAGTTGCCTAGTTTGTGGGCAAAGGATGAAACTACAACTAAGCGGTCTTTAATTTGATTCTTAATCAAACCAGCAAAGGCAAAGTGGCCAAGATGGTTAGTACCCATCTGCAATTCAAAGCCATCAACAGTTTTTGTAAATGGTGTTGCCATCACACCGGCATTAAGCACAACCACATCAAAGGCTCGATCAACTCGAGCGGCGGCCCGTTTGACCGACTCTAAATCGGTTAAATCAAGAAGTATGTAATCAACTAAACCGGGCCCAATTTTTTTGATTGCATCCCGTGCTTTATCTGCACTGCGGGCAGTAATTACAACATGGGCATTTCGACGAGCAAGTTCTGTCGCAGCAGATAATCCAATACCTGAGGTGGCACCAGTTATTAAGAATCTCTTGCCAGTTAAATCTGGCATGTCAGATGCGTTCCATTTATCTGGCAACGTTAATACCTTTGGCACCACTGCTCCTTAAATTTCCTTTTATAAAGTGGAGCTGAGGGGATTTGAACCCCTGACCCCTTGCATGCCATGCAAGTGCGCTACCAGCTGCGCCACAGCCCCGCTATTTGAAGTAAGGGTAAACCTTATCTAATTAACCGCATCATCTCCAAAGACAGGCTCAGGTAATGAGCCAGCATTGTGTTCTGCTAAATACCAGCGAGATCCGGTGTGATGTTTTGTTAACTCCAACACCGACCAACATGCATTTGATAAACCACCAATTACACCCCACTGCGCAATTGGTAATTTTAGTATTGAACCTAAAACACTTCTTACCGTTCCGCCATGAGTAACAAAAACAATTGTGCCGGTGAAATTTGCTGTTTCTTTTTCAATTACTGAGACCGCTCGCTTTGCCACATCACTTCGCCGCTCACCAGTTACTCCTGCAGGTTCATCGCCACCTTCATACCAACTGGTAAAAAACTCCCCATGAGATGCTCGATTCTCACTTCCAGTCTTGCCCTCCCACAATCCACCATTTGTCTCTCTAAGTCCAGGATTAATCTCAACCTTTAAATTAGTTAATTTAGCAAGTGCTGCTGCAGTGGATTGGGCACGAATTAAATCACTAGAGATAATTCGATTTGGATTAAGTCCGGCTAAAACTTCAGCAGCTTGAGTAACTTGGTACTCACCAACCTTGTTAAGTGGGATATCAGAGTGGCCTTGAAAGCGATTTTCAACATTCCAATCAGTTTGGCCATGACGCCAGAGAACAACTTGAAGTGGTGATGATGAGTTACTCATTACCTATCTACCTTCACTAAACCTAAATCAATCTTTGGGCAATCATTCCAAAGTCGATCTAACATGTAGTAATTGCGAAGCTCTGTGCTTTGTATATGCACAACCAAATCTGTGTAATCAAGCAAAATCCAAGCACCGCTTCCCTCTTTTCGGGCGGGCTTTTCACCTGCCTCAGCAAGTTTCTTTTGCACCTCATCAGATAATGCCTGTAGCTGTGGCTCATTATTTCCAGTCACCAGTAAAAAAACCTGGTTTAAAACCAATTGCTCAGATAGATCAATTGCCACAATCTCACTACCTAACTTATCTGCAAGTGCATTAGCTGCGATTTTTGTTAACTCAATGGTGCGCTTACCGACTGCCATATAAACCATACTCTCTGATGTAGGTAACTACCTTTGCTGGTAATAATGCACTGACATTTTCTCGTTTAGCGATTGATTGCCTAACGATTGTCGATGATATATCTAAAGCTTTTATTGAAATCTCATCATAATCAGAGGGTTTAGCCCCTGGCCTTTTAACAACCAAAACCTTCACCTGCTCTAATAACTCCTTTGATCTGTGCCACTTATCTAACTTGCTAGCTGCATCAGAGCCTAAAACCATTGTGAAGTTGGTATTTGGATAAATCTTTTTTAACTCTTGAACTGTATCAATCGCGTAGCTATTGCCAGCTCTTCGCACCTCAATTGGTAGCACCTCAACTTTTTCACTTAACCCCATTGAGGTAACTGCTAGATCTGCCATTTGAAATCGTTGTTCAGCAGTTGCCACCGGTGGCTTTTCCTTAAGCCATGGCGTGCCAGATGGAATTACTAGTACTTTTTCAAATCTACTTGAGATCTCTTTGATCAGATGAAGGTGTCCAAGGTGAATTGGATCAAAGGTTCCGCCAACAATCCCAAATTCTTTACTTACAGCGACAATAATTAATCCCGGTCGATACGAAGTGTTAAATAAAGCAGTAATGAAAGAATTCCAAAGGTAACCAGGCCGAAGGCAACTGGTGGCATTGGAAGTTCTCGTAACTCTTCACTAAGGAAAATCATGTGGTTAGTTTATCCCCTTCTCTAGTAATTTTTTAAATCCCGCCTCATCAAGGATGGTAATTCCTAGCTCTTGTGCTTTATCTAACTTAGATCCAGCAGCATCTCCGGCAACTAAAAAGTCTGTCTTTGAAGATACTGAGGATGATGCCTTTCCACCACGAGATGTGATCGCCTCAGCAGCGCCATCTCTGGTGAAATCAACTAATGAGCCGGTGACTACAAGGGTTAACCCTGCAAGAGTTTGTTTGATTTTTTCTTTCGGTGCATCAACTAATGAAACTCCAGCCTTCTCCCACTTTTTTACTATTTGTTTATGCCAATCGATGCTAAACCACTCCACAATCGCCTCTGCCATAATCTGCCCAACACCATCGATATCTGCTAACTCCTGCGCACTTGCCTTTTGAATATTTGCAATTGAGCCAAACTTATTTGCAAGTGCTTGTGCACTAGTTGGTCCAACATGTCTAATTGAAAGTGCAACCAGAATTCGCCAGAGCGCTCTACTTTTTGCAAGCTCAAGGCCTGCTATAAATCGATCTGCAATAACACTTAAGGAGCCATCTTTCTTCTTAAAAAACTCAGAGTTAGCTAAATCCTTAAGAGTTAAGCTAAATAAGTCACCCTCATCAGTTACTAACTTATCTGCCAGCAGTGCAGCTGCTGCCTCATAACCTAAGACATCAATATCTAAAGCTGAGCGAGAGCCGATATAGAAAAGTCTTTCTACTACTTGCGCAGGACAAGACTGCGAGTTCGGACAGCGAATATCAACATCGCCTTCACTCATCGCCCGTAATTTACTTGCGCAATCAGGACACTTACTTGGCATAACAAAGGCTCTTTCACTGCCATCTCGTTTTTCAAGAACTGGTGCAAGAACTTCTGGGATTACATCCCCTGCTTTTCTAATCAGAACTGTGTCGCCAATTAAAATGCCCTTTCGCACAATCTCTTGTGCGTTGTGAAGAGTGGCATTAGTAACTGTGGAACCAGCAACCTTTACCGGCTCCATAAATGCAAAGGGTGTTACTCGCCCAGTTCTGCCAACACTCACTTTTATATCTAATAACTTAGTTACTACCTCCTCTGGCGGGTACTTGTAAGCAATCGCCCACTTTGGGGCTCGGGAGGTATAACCAAGTGAATTTTGCGCAGAGATCTCATTAACCTTAATAACTACGCCATCAATCTCATGCTCAACATTGTGGCGATCTTTTTCATAACCTTTTATGAAAGCTAAAACCTCATTGCGAGATGAAACTACTTTGTAGCGTTTACTTGTTGGCAATCCCCAACCTTTTAACAACTCATAAGCAGTTGATTGTTTTTCAAAACTAACTCCAGTTGCAGCGCCTATGCCATGAACTACAACATCAAGGGGGCGAGAGGCGGTGATTTTTGGATCTTTCTGTCTTAAGGAGCCGGCGGCAGCATTTCTTGGATTAGCAAATCTTGGCTTACCTGCCTCCTCCAAAGAATCATTTAACTCATCAAATGATTGGAGTGGGAAAAATACCTCACCTCGAACCTCAAGTGTGGCTGGTAAGTTCTTTCCAGAAAGCTCTGTTGGTACAGATTTAATTGTTTTAATATTTAAAGTTACATCCTCACCAGTTGTGCCATTTCCACGGGTTAATGCTCTAGTTAATCTGCCATCTTCATAAAGTAAATTAATAGCCAATCCATCAACTTTTACCTCACACAACCAGCTGTTTTTAACCCCTGACTTTTCAATTCGATCAAACCAAGTCGCTAACTCTGATTCATCAAAGACATTATCTAAGCTCATCATCTTCTCGATGTGATCAAACTGGGCAAAAGAGGTGGAAAAACCACCGCCAACCTGCAAAGTAGGTGAGCTCTCTAAGCGATATTGCGGATGCTTTTTCTCTAATTCAACTAACTCTTTCCATAACTTATCAAAGGCTGCATCTGAGATAGATGGGGCATCTAATACGTAGTACTTAAACTGATGATCGGCAATCTCCTCGCACAGCTCTTGAATTTTGTGGCGGATTTCAGCGCTCATGTTAAATAGTTTCGCAGATAGTGCCAGAACCAACTACACGATCGTTATCATAAATAACCAATGCCTGACCGGTTGCTAATCCAAATACGGGCTCATCTAAATTTGCAATCAGATTTGTGCCATCAAACTTATAGTCACAAGCAAGTGCTGCTCCATGTGCTCGAACCTGAGCAAATCCTCGTAAAGTTTTATTTAGCTCTGGGATTGGACCACACCAGGTAGGCGGGGTTGCACTGATAGTTGAAACAGCAAGTGCGTCATGGCTACCAACCACCACTGTGTTACTTTTTGGTTCAATCTTTAATACATACCTTGGCTCACCAGTTGGATCTGGCACAGTCAAAGCTAAACCACGCCGCTGGCCAATTGTGTAGGTGTAGGCACCTTTGTGTTCGCCAAGTTTCTTTCCAGATTGATCAACAATATCGCCAGTTTCAGAACCTAATCTCTCTCGCAGCCAACCAGCATTATCGCCAGATGGTACAAAACAAATGTCATGACTATCTGGTTTATTTGCGACAAATAGCCCGCGCTCTTTTGCCTCTTTACGAGTATCAGTCTTAACCGTATCTCCTAGTGGAAATATTGCACCCTCTATTTGATCAGTTCTTAAAACAGCTAATACATATGATTGATCCTTATCAATATCAGCTGCGCGGTGAAGTGTTTTTCCAGTCGGTGACTCTTTAGTAATTGCGTAATGGCCAGTAACTACCCCATCAAAACCAAGTGCCTTTGCTCGATCTAATACCGCTTCAAATTTAATTTTCTCATTACACCGCAGACATGGATTGGGGGTGCGGCCGGATTGATACTCAGATAAGAAGTTCTCAACTACTCCCTTGTGAAACTCCTCCGCCATATCCCAAATATAAAAAGGTATTCCAATTACATCAGCAGCACGTCTGGCATCATGGGAATCTTCAATTGTGCAACAACCTCTTGCCCCAGATCGATATTTTTGCGGATTACTTGATAAGGCTAAGTGAACGCCAACCACTTCATAACCTGCATCAACTGCGCGGGCAGCAGCAACGGCGGAGTCCACGCCACCACTCATAGCTGCAATTACCTTTAATTTTTTCATTTTTTCCCTGATGCTGCCCTTGATCGCTCTACCACCGATGCAATTACTGCACCGAGTTTTTCAATCTCTGCAATTGTATTTGAGTGGCTAAGTGAAAACCTTAATGTTGAAGTAGTTTCATCCTCTGACAATCCCATTGCAAGCAAAACATGGCTTGGTCGTTGCACACCAGCGCTGCAGGCTGAACCAGTTGAACAGGCTATTCCCTCACTATCTAGCAGAAGTAGTAATCCTTCTGAATCACTCCTTGGAAAGGTGATTGAAACTATTCCAGGCAAGGAGTTGGCTTGATCACCATTAACCCAAGCATCTGAAACATTTTTCTTAACCACCTCAACTAATGATTGCTTTAACTTACGAACTACGACTGATCGCTCTTTAAATTCTGATGCACTCTCGGTAGCAGCAGCCGCAAAAGCTAAGATGCTGGGTGCGTTAAATGTGCCGCTTCTAATATCTCGCTCTTGGCCGCCGCCATGCAATATGGGTTCAATATCTAGCCCTCGCTTTAAAATTAAAGCTGCTACCCCTAATGGTCCACCAATTTTATGAGCACTTATAGTTGCAGCGGTTAAACCTAACTCTTTAAAAGATAACTCAACCTTGCCAAAACTTTGGACACAATCTGAATGAACTGGAATATCACCAGCTATCTTTACTATCTGCGCAATATCTTGCAGAGTTCCAACCTCATTATTTGAATGCATAATTGAGATAAATGAAATCTTGCCTTTGTTATCAATTACTACTTGCTTTAACCTATCAAGATCAACCATCCCATTTTTATCAACATCAATCTCAATTATCTTTGCACCTTCATGCTCTACTAGCCATAAAATCGGATCCATAACCGCATGGTGTTCAAAGGTTGAGGTAATGATTAGATTCTTACCCTCTTTGATCGCTTTCCAGTACAAACCTTTAACTGCTAAGTTATTTGCTTCAGTGCCAGTGGCGGTGAAGATCACCTCACTAGGCGCACAATCAATTGCCTTTGCTATCTCCTCCCGAGCAGCCTCTAAATCTTTTCGAACAGATCTGCCGGCAGAGTGTAAGGATGAGGCATTGCCTAATTTCTTTGCTTGATTTGTTAATGCAGTAAGTGCTGAATCTGAGATAGGAGTAGTTGCAGCATGATCAAAATAGATACTCACTTGCTAAGTCTAAAGGGGGCTACCGATAGCGGAGTAATTACCCCTTGCGAGCAATAATTTGAGCAGTAGCTTGCGGCAAAACATTAAACAAGTCCCCAACAACTGCAAAATCTGCAATTTCAAGGATAGGAGCCTCTGGATCTTTATTGATCGCCACAATTGTTTTACTAGTTTGCATACCAGCACGGTGTTGAATTGCACCTGATATTCCAGCTGCAACGTAGAGTTGTGGTGAAACTGTCTTTCCAGTTTGGCCAACTTGGTGAGAGTGTGGATACCAACCAGCATCTGTTGCAGCACGAGAGGCACCAACTGCTGCCCCTAACGCATCAGCTAACGCTTCAACCGGTTTGAAATCACCATTTGTACCACGTCCACCTGAAACCACAATTGATGCTTCAGTTAAATCAGGACGGCCACCCTTAATAACTGGGGTGGCAGCAGAGATTGGTGCCAACTTTGCTGCATCTGAAATTGTGGCGCTAAAACTTTCAACTGTAAAAGTTGAGGTGGTAGTAATCGCTTCAATTGAATTTGCACGTAAGGTAATTATCGGAACACCTTTGGTAACAGTTGAATGCACAGTGGTTGAACCACCAAATACAGATTGCGTGGTGATTAAATCTTTATCCACATTAACAGCATCGGTAATAATTCCACTTGAGGTAATAACACTAACTCGGGCTGCAATCTCTTTGCCAGTAGCAGATGAGGTAATTAAAACTGCGGCAGGATTCTTTGCCGCGATAAGTTGGGCTAACCCTTCGGCAACTGCAGGTGCGCCAAACTTCTCCCACTCCCCGGCAACAGTTATCACCTTATCAACTGGAAAAACATTTAACTGCGCCGTGATTGCATCTGCGTTATCTGCAAAAATTACTGCAACTGACTCACCAATTGACTTTGCATATGTGGCAAGCTCACCACTTGCCTTACTAACTTTGCCTCCGCTGTGGTCAACTAAAAAGATTACGCTACTCATGCCAGCCTCTTCTCAACTAAAAACTCCACCAACTTATCTCCGCCTTGGCCCTCATCTGTTAATTTCACGCCCGCACCTCTTGGTGGACGAGGAAGTGCATCTTTGACCGAACTCCAAGCAGCTGAGCTGCCAACATTTGCTGCTGCAATCCCAGTATCTGCTAGTGACATAGTTGTGATTGGCTTTTTCTTAGCCGCCATAATTCCTTTAAATGATGGGTAGCGAGGCTCATTGATCTTTTCAATAACTGAAAGCACCACTGGCAGCTTTGCACTCATTACTTGATTACCAAAATCTGTTACCCGCTCTATTTCAACATTACTAGCAGCTGGATCTACCACTACCTTGCCAGCAAATGTTAATTGTGCCCAAGCTAATCGCTGCGCAAGCATCGCTGGAATTACACTCATCCTGGCATCTGTGCTCTCGGTGCCACATAAAACTAGATCGTAATTACCTTTTTTAATAACCTCAGATAAAACTAGGGATGTAGCTAATGCATCTGAGCCAGCTAAAGCTGGATCACTTATCAATATTGCATCATCTGCGCCCATAGAGAGTGCTTTTCTTATCGCCTCAGTTGCTCGCTCAGGTCCCATTGAAATTAAGGTGATGGTGTGGCCGCTTCCTTCACCAGCCTCTTTAGTTGGAGAGTTTGCCTCCACAATCCGAAGTGCCTCTTCAACTGCGTACTCATCTAAATCATTTAACACCGCATCAACGCCAGCGCGATCTAATACCCCACCAGCCATTTTTTTCTCAGCCCAAGAGTCTGGGACCTGTTTGATGCAGATAGCTATTTTCATACTGGGATGTTACTGGAAGGTATAAGGCTTAACCTACTCTTTACCAACACTTAACCTCAAGGGTTACTTTAGGCTTCCTAAATTACGCACCCTACTCATATGAGAGTAGCCCTGGTCACTGAATCCTTCTTGCCAAATATAAATGGGGTAACGAATTCGGTACTTCGCGTTCTTGAACACCTTAGCGCCAGCGGAAATCAAGCATTAGTTATTGCTCCCGCCTGTGAAAACATGCCAAGTGAATATGCCGGCCACCCTGTGAAAAGCGTGCCTGTTATACCAACTCAGAATTTTCTGCCAACTGGTATGCCAATGGGGTTACCGCAAAAAAGAGTTCAACATTTAATCGATGGTTTCTCACCAGATGTAATTCACCTTGCTTCACCATTTGCCCTTGGATCTTATGCAAATAAGGTTGCTAAGCGATTGAACATTCCAACTGTTTCTATCTATCAAACTGATTTAGGTGGATTTGCCAAGCAGTATGGTTTTGGAATTGCCCAAAACTCACTACAAAAAATCTTATACAAAATCCACTCGCAAACAGATCGCACTCTTGCTCCGTCAACTTCAGCCTGTCTTGACCTTCACATGGCTGGCGTCCCTGAAGTCTATTTATGGCGCCGTGGTGTTAATACTGAGTTATTTAATCTATCCAAAAGATCTGCAGCCTTGAGAAATCTTTGGAAAAATGGGGATTCAAATAAAATTATTGTTGGCTTTGTTGGCCGCCTTGCTCAAGAAAAGCGGGTCATAGATTTGAAAGCGTTGGAATCAAACCCAAATATTCAACTGGTAATTGTTGGAGATGGCCCACACCGACGCAAGCTTGAACAGGAATTACCAGCTGCATTATTTGTTGGGTTTAAATCTGGTGAGGAATTGGCGCAGATATACGCCAGCTTTGATTTATTTATACACCCAGGACCAAATGAAACTTTCTGCCAAGCTGTGCAGGAGGCACTTGCATCAGGAATTCCTGCGATTGTGCCACGCACGGGTGGTCCAGCAGATCTAGTTGCACATGGACGAACTGGATACGTAATTGATATAAGTGATGGCGAAAAGTTAAATCACACAGTGAATCACCACCATTCAAGAAGTGATCGTAAACAAATGAGAATTGCTGCCAGAGACAGTGTTTCTAAGCGAACTTGGGGTCGCATAAATAATGAGCTAGAGGATCATTATCAAGGGGTTATTAATCAAAAGAAAAGTTCGCTCCTTACGAAAATGGGTGTGGCATGAGAATTGTGCATGTAGCTAACTTTTATGGCCCAAGTTCGGGTGGAATTAAAACTACATTGCATGAATTAGGTCGTGGCTACCTTAAATATGGACATGAATTTATCTATATCGTGCCGGGTCCAAAGTACATAAGAGAACAAACGCCATTTGGCTTAAAGATAAGCCTGCCAAGCTTTACATTGCCTGGCAGCGGGGGCTATCAAGTAATTCGCAGTAACAAGCAATTGCTAAACCTTCTTGAGTTTCTAAGCCCTGATCGAATTGAGGTTTCTGATCGCTTTACTCTTCTTAAAGTTGGTAAGTGGGCAAAGCAGCAAAAGATTGCCAGCCTGGTTTTCTCACATGAAACTTTAAATGGCCTGGTGCAAAAATTTGTACCAAAAATTCCCTCATCTATTCGAAACCGTTTTGTTAATTGGCATAATGCCAAGTTAGCTTCAACCTTTGATGTTGTGATCGCAACTACAGATTTTGCTGCTGCTGAATTCATTCGGATCAAAGCTAGTAATTTGCGAAAAGTTCCGCTCGGTGTTGACTTGGTTGGGTTTAATCCGTCCAACAGAAATTTCAAATTGCGCCGGGAATTACTTAAGGATTCTGAATTCTTGCTAGTTCATTGTGGCCGGATGTCACCAGAGAAAGAGCCGCAACGCAGTGTGCAAGTGATTGCTGAGTTAGTAAATCGAGGCATTGATGCAAGGTTAGTAATAATTGGTGGTGGGCCATTATGGAAGAAAATAAGAAAACAAAGTGAGAATTTGCCAATAGAAATGGTTGGTTATATTGCCAGCAGAGAAAAGGTCGCTTCCTACTTAGCTGCCGCAGACATCACCCTTGCTCCTGGGCCTCTTGAAACATTTTGCCTATCAGCTCTTGAGTCACTGGCAAGTGGAACCCCAGTTGTGGCATCAAATTCTAGTGCGGTTGGTGAAATCTTAAACATTAATTCAATCAAACCAGCTGGCGCAGTTGCAGCAAATAATGGGATCTCATTTGCAGATGAAATTGTTAAGTTACTAAAGAAAGGAAACCTTCGTAAGGTTGCAAGGTATCAGGCAGAACAATTCTCCTGGGCTAACACAATTGATGACATGTTAGAAATTCACCAGGCAAAGCAGCCAATGATTACAACCAAGCGCAGATTAAAGGCAGCTTAATATGGATCTTGTTAGACCTCATCCAACTTTTGTCGTATTGGGTGATAGCGCTGCCTATGGCACAGGTGATGAAGTTAAAGCTGGTCAGTTTCGTGGTTGGGCTGGTTTTCTTGCAGATGCTTTTCAAGAGGGTTGTGACTACTTTAATTACTCTCGTCCTGGTGCTAAATCTAATGAAGTATTAGCCATTCAATTACCTAAAGCGCTTCGACAAAATCCAGATATCTGTGCGGTGATAGTTGGCGGTAATGATTTACTGCGCAATAACTTTGACCCAGTATTGCTCTACAACAACTTGCGTAGCTGCTGTCAACAACTACTTGCGATGGGTAGTGAAATAATCATGGTCGAACTTCATGATCCTAACCAACTACTAAAACTTCCAAAGTTAATGCGTCAAGTTTTACGTCGCCGAGTTAATGCCGTGAATGCGGTATATCGAAAAGTTGCTTTAGAGTTTGAGATCGTTACCGTGAAAACTCGAGCCATAAATAATGTCCATGACCGAAAGAATTGGCACATAGATCGAATGCACCCGGGCCCACAAGGCCATTTTATGCTGGCAAGAAATATTGCTGATCAGTTGAGAAAACGTGGTTGGGCAATCTCAATGCCATACCAATTAACCATCACTCACCGAAGTCGGTCAGAGAAGATCACTTGGTTACTGCGAAATGGAACGCCATGGTTTTTCAAGCGCAGTTTTGATCTTTTGCCGGCCGCTATGATCTTGATGATTTTTGAATTTTGTAAATCAATTTTAGAAAAGATTCATCCAGCTCGAAAATCTGGCGAACTAGCGTTTTTATCGAAAATTGAATCTGATCCAACCAAGCTTGAACTGCTAAAGGCTAGTTAAGAATTAATTCGATTTAAAGCTAGCAGATAAAGTCACGTTAACTGTTTTAGCAATAGTTGAAACATCATAGAAACCACCAGCAGCTCGATCTAGTGAATCCTTTGTTGTTACCTGAGTTGGCCCACTTGTTACTGACAGTAGCGGTCCAACTTCACCGCCAACAGCTTCAGTAATGGCCTTTGCTCGCTCCTTGGCATCTTTCATGGCAGCAGCTAATAATTTAGCGCGCATTTGATCTAATGTTGAAAGGTAATAGGAAGGGCCGTAGTTTCCAACATTAACTCCAGTAGCAAGAAGTGTTCCGATGTTATTACTTAGTTTTGCTACTAAATCAACATCTTTAGTTCTAACAGTTACGGTGCGATAAGCCTGATAGGAAAGAATTCTCCCCGTTGGATTGCCATTTATATACTCCATTACTGCGTTGGAGTTAATTGGCCCAAGTTCAATCTGATTTTCAGTAACTCCACCACTTAATAGATATTTCTTTAGCGCATCAGCTGAAGCATCAATCTTTTTAACTGAGGCTGCCAGGGTTGCTTGTGATTCATTTAAATTTAAATTCCATACTGCATTATCAGCGGTTGCATTTTCAGACGCGGTTCCTGTCACAGTAATAGCATTACCAGCACGAGCAGCAAGTCCTGAGCCAATTTGGAAAAGACCAAGGGTTAAGCCAGAGGATAAAATTGCCGCAGCTAAAATACCGGTAGCAAATTTAATTCGATCACTGGCTTCAAATTTCATACCTTTATATTACCCACTTTTACTAACAATATCTTTCATCCCGGACGCAAGTGCTAATCGATACGGCTCAAGCTCTGCCTCCCATTGATTACCCAGTGCGTTCTCCAGGTTGTTTATTAATCGATCATGAGTCATAGAGTTTTTTAAGATGGTATTAACCTGATTTTCATTTAGTACTACATCCCCATTTGAGGCAAGAGATGCTTGATGCAAACCTAAATCTGGGCTCACCCGATACAAGGTTGCATCATTGGTATTTTTATTTATCTCAGTGATTTCAAATCGAATGTAACACCAGCCCTTAAGGGCGGTTGCAATTTGTGCTGCCACAGGGTGTTGATGTTTGTACTCAAACTCCATTGCCAAGCTAGATGGAGTTAAGGGTTGGTTTACCCAGGTAAGAGTTACCACCTGGCCCAGTTTTTGATTTATCGCCCACTCAATATGTTGAGTAAGGGCTGCCGGGGTTGAATAAATAAGTATTCGCCCAGCGTAAGGAAGAGATTTACTCACTAGTACCTGCCTTTGGGATCACTCGGTGTGACCTTCCCCAGCCCACCAGTGCCTTATGCAGTAAGAGATTTATACATCTCTTTTCGCAATTAGCCAATAGCAGGTTAGACTTTCTACTAGTCCGACGCTTGGCAGTACCCGCTCTACGGTTTGTTGATTGGGTCTAGCTGTATAAGAAGAAAGACCGGCGCTTGTTAAATTTACTAGCGTCCAACATAACCAAAGGAAAAAAGCTAAATGGCAACAGGTACAGTTAAGTGGTTCAACTCTGAAAAGGGTTTCGGTTTCATTGCAGTTGATGGTGGCGGACAAGATGTTTTCGTTCACTACTCAGCAATCCAAGGAAACGGTTACAAGTCCCTTGAAGAGGGTCAGGCAGTTACATTCGAAGTAGTCCAAGGTCCAAAAGGTCCTCAGGCTGACGCTGTAAACCCTGCATAAATAACCATTAACCTTCTTAAGTTTTAATACTTAAGATAAAAAATTTAAGGCCTACTAGAAATAGTAGGTCTTATTTTTTTGGCTCCGGTGGCAATACCGCAGGAACAACAACTCTTGGTTTTAAATCTTTACCCACTTGCCATGCTTGTAGATATTTAAATGGCGGTGTCTTTCCTTTGCTTTCTAAACCAACTCCACGCCTGACCCACCAAATACCTTTTTCAGTTGGGTATGAGATACCAAAATGTAAATGTGCTTTGGTTCCCTTAGCACTTCCAGTAGATCCAATCTCACCTAACTTTTCCCCAGTTGTAACTCGATAGCCAGGCACAATCTTGCTTTCAATTTTAGAAAGGTGGCTGCCGTAGTAACGAAGACCATCATCGCCAATAACTGATACTGACAATCCCCCGCGATCTGCTCCGATATTTGTTTTACCTCGCCAGCGATCAACTGTATTTACCTCATCAACTACACCGGCAATTGGGGAAACAAAAGCACAACCTTTTTTACCAAAGATATCAGCGGCTGGATAATCATGGTGATACCTTGAGTAGGTAACTTCGCAGCCGGCAACTGGGAAGGTGTAGATAGGTGCGGCCTGTGCTGTATGAGTAGATATAAATAGAAGTGTGGCAACAGCGAGTGCAATTTTGGACTTCACGCTTTTTATTATCCTGTGTGAGCATGTGAATACACCCAATTAATACTTAGTGTTGCCTTCGATGTAAGGTATGACACTCACCTCTTTATTAGGGGCGGTAGCTCAGTTGGTTAGAGCCCCGGACTCATAATCCGGTCGTCGTAGGTTCGAGCCCTACCCGCCCCAC
>Ga0208787_1000458_pt1 | contig 19432 bp, 15 predicted proteins | sample Wag4_2014_7_11_FD_187362 | JGI IMG/M metagenome (GOLD analysis project Ga0208787, IMG submission 187362) | Fresh water microbial communities from Ohio, USA - Utica-2 Time Series HT 2014_7_11 (SPAdes) (version 2) | ecosystem: Environmental > Aquatic > Freshwater > Water tank | place: USA: Ohio... | reverse complement strand
TGAGATCGGTTGATGGGAGCGCCCAAGGTTCCATATTCAGCAGCGACCTTCTCTGCCTTCGGTGATCGAGTTGTAGCCTTCTTAATGCGCTCTGTAATAGCCATAGGGACATTCTAAAGTGAATAGATCACTCTTATTGAGACGTGGTGTTCATGTTCCCGACACATTTATACGAGAGAATACCGACCATGGCGTTGCGCATTACAGGCTTAGGCGAGGAGATCGCAGCTGTTACCGGCCTACCCTGGCACCTGCCCCTTGAAGAGTGGCCGGAGGATCCAGTCCTTGCGGAAAAACGCGGTATTTCTCGACATGTTGTGCGTCTAGTACGTGCAAGCAATGATCCCGACGCCGAGGTTTATGCGGTTAAAGAGACGGTGTCAGAGTTTGCAAATCGCGAGTACAAGATTTTGCGAGAACTGACTCATCTCAACGCTCCTTGTGTTGAACAAGTAGCTGTGGTTGAAGGGCGCACCGATGCAAATGGTGAAGAGCTTCCATGTGCGATCGTTACTCGATTCTTGCCGTACTCATTGCCTTATCGAGTGCTTTTATCGGGAGCGGTTACCGCCCATGAGATCACAACCATGGCAAGTGCATTAGCGCTGCTCTTGGTCAGATTGCACCTTTTGGGTTTTTGGTGGGGAGATTGCTCACTTTCAAATACCTTGTTCCGTCGCGATGCAGAAGGCTTTGCTGCCTACCTTGTTGATGCTGAAACAGGAGAGTTCCAGAAAACCCTAAGCGATGGTCAACGTGAACATGATTTAGATATCGTGCACTTTAACGTTGCCGCTGAACTTGAGGATCTTGCACTGTCAGGAGTTTTGTATCCAGGCATGGAGCCGGTGCGTGCATCGGAAGCGGTTATCCGTCGCTACCGTCGTATCTGGGCTGCATTAAAGGAAAGACAGTTATTAGATCCAAAGGATCGTCACGCGGTTGAGCGAGCGATGCGCCAATTACATGATCTTGGATTTGCTGTTGAAGAGGTAGCGATCACCATCGATGGTGATACTCAAATGATTTCTTTCCAACCAAAGTTAGTTGCAGCTGGATATCACACACAACGTTTGCGTGATTTAACGGGACTGAATGCAGAAGAGTTGCAAGCCAAACGTTTGCTTGCATCCTTTGATCGATATAACGCTCGTGAAAACAAATTGGGTATAAGTATTCAAGAGATGGCAAAGAAGTGGATCTCAGAGGTCTTTGAGCCGGTAATTAGTAGAGTTCCCGATCACATGCGAGGTCGTGTGGAGCGTGCACAGATGTTCCATGAAATCCTTGAAAATCGCTGGTATTTGAGTGAAAAAGCAGGCTATGACGTTGGGTTAGATGAGGCTACTGATAATTACTGCGCCGAAATTCTGCCACTTCGCCGCGACTCGGGCGTCGACCTAGTTGTTGAATAGATAGGATGGCAACATGAGCTTGCCACCTAACTTCGGTCAAGCCTTTGATTTAAGTTCATTAACTAAGCCAAAGGTAGATCCATCGATTCCAATGCCTGGAATTGAAGTATCTGTCGAAAACTTAAGTAGCGACATCCTTCCCTTATCTCTTGTACGTCCAGTAATTGTTTTGATGTGGTCTCCGCGATCTCCAGAATCTGTAGAGATGGTCAAAGTTCTCGGAAAACTCGAAGTAGATTACAAAGCAGCCTTTTCTCTTGCACGAGTTGATATTGAAGCCCATCCTCAAGTGGCACAAGCATTTCAAACCAAATCAATTCCTTACGCGGTTGCAATTATTGCCGAGCAAATGGTTCCGTTATTTGAACAGGCCTACCCTGAAGCACAAGTAAAGATGGTTATCGATAAGGTCATCGCTCTTGCAGCTGAACAAGGTGTCGGCGAAGCGCCTGTCGAGCAGATGGAAGCAGAAGAGATCGAAGCTATGGAAGCGCTCGAGTCTGGCAATTACATCGCTGCTGAGGCTGCATATAAGAAGTGGCTTTCACGCAAACCAGCTGAAAATCTTGCAAAGTTAGGTTTGGCTCAGACACAGTTGTTAATGCGTACCGAAGGACTAGAACTCAACGCAGTTATTGATGAGTCCACTAAGAATCCAACTGATATAGACCTGCAGTTAAAAGCGGCAGATGTCGAAATCGTAAATGGTGGAGTAGAGGCAGCCTTTACCCGTTTGCTGCATGCGGTTCGTGCAACATCGGGGGATGATCGTGCGAAGGTTAAAGATCATTTGCTCAACCTCTTTGCTTTAGTTGACCAAGGTGACCCACGTTTGGTGGCGGCTCGTAAAGAGCTTGCTAGTGCACTATTTTGAAAAAAACGATAAGCGTTGAGCATGAACTAAACCTTATAAAGGCGCTGTTCTTCCTCTTCGGCCTGCTCATCATGTCCTGGGTGCCTCGCTTCCCCGAAGTTAAGGCAAATCTTCAACTCACCAATGGCGAGTTTGGCTCATTGCTCAGCATGGGAGCAATAGGAAACCTTGTAGCGTTATTAACAGTTGGCCATCTTGTCCATAAGTATGGTGCGCGCTGGATGCTTCATATTGGAGCTTTTCTACTCGCCATTAGCTTGGTGTTTTTAACTCACAGCACCTCAAGTTTAGTATTTCTAGTTTTTATCATTGTTCAGGGCGGAGCTATTTCCGCCTTTCATATTTCTATCAACTCCCAAGGTTTCTATTTCCAAGATCGAACAAAGAAGCAAATCATAACTCTACTTAGCGGGTTCTGGAGCAGTGGTGCTCTAATTACATCAATGATCGCAGGCTTACTTGTGGACCGAGTAGCCTTAGGAACTTATTCAAACTTTCTCTCATTTTTCTGTTTTCTACTTATGACCTTCATCATCAATCGCATTTCTCCCAACTTGGTACAAGCGGATCAAAACCCAGACTCTGAACACCGCGCACGAGATATGTTTAAAGGATTTACAATCGATAGACAGGTATCAGCTGCATTGTTATTGGTCATTATGCTTGAGTATGCGGTTGGTGATTGGGCGGCAATTTTTGTTAAGGAGGATATGAAAATCGTAGGAGGTATACATACCCTGCCCTACATTCTCTTCACTTTGGCAATGATTATTGGTCGTCTGAACCTACACAATCTCTTGCCACGGCACTCCATAGAAAATCTTGTAGTAAAAGCATCATTACTTTCCGGAGCTTCATTCATCGCTGGCATTCTTGCCGTCAGTTTGGTGGGAACCTCAAACAAAACCCTTGTCATTGTGATCCTTTCAATTAGCTTCACAATTGCAGGTCTTGGCTCCTCATTCTTGGGCCCATCTGTCATGAACGCGGCAAATACACGCTCTAAGTTCCCTTCTAGCGTCGTTATTGGCCAGATAGGTGTCATCAATATTTCATTGGTATTTGTTGTCCGCTGGGTTATTGCCTGGACTGCGCAGGCCACATCTTTGACCTTTGCACTACTAATTCCAGCGGTTATGTTGTTAACCGTTCCTTACTTTGCAAAAATCTTTAAGAACGTTTAAACCAAATCGTTGCTAATGGCGGAATCCGCACAGATGCAATTTGAGACGCTCCAACAATCACAGGCTCATTGCTTACGCCGCTTCCGCCAAAGCTAAGATCATCAGTATTCAGAATCTCTGTCCATATTCCTGCATTTGGAAATGGAAGCTGGTAATTCTCGTGGGGGACCGGTGAAAAGTTGGTGACAGAGACAATTGAGGAAGCGTTCTCATCCCATCGAGCAAAGGCAACAACATTTGCCGCTCCATCATTTCCCACTAACCAGGTAAAACCTTCAGGGTTTGTATCTTTCTCCCACAATGCAGCGGTTGCTTTATAAACAGCGTTGAGTTCAGCAACAGTTTTTTGAACGCCTTGGTGTTCTGCGTACTCAGTTAAGTACCACTGCAAACCAGCGCTTTCATTCCATTCATCATTTTGTGCAAACTCACTTCCCATAAACAGCAACTTCTTACCTGGATGCGCCCACATAAATCCATACAGCGCCCTTAATGTTGCTAGCTTTTGCCAACGATCACCTGGAAACTTGTTGACTAACTGGCCTTTTCCATGAACAACCTCATCATGCGATAACGGAAGCATGAAGTTTTCGCTCCAGGCATACAAGATCGAGAAGGTAATTTCATTGTGGTGATACACGCGATGGATCGGTTCATGTGACAAGTACTGCAACGTGTCATGCATCCAACCCATGTTCCACTTAAATCCAAAGCCAAGTCCGCCACCAGAGGTGTCACCAGTTACGCCAGACCAAGCCGTTGATTCTTCAGCGATCATCATGATGCCGGGATGGGTCTTATAGGCGGTAGAAGTGGCTTCCTGAAGCAGTTGGACCGCTTCTAAGTTTTCACGACCACCAAGCTTATTGGGTAACCATTCGCCTTCTTCGCGTGAGTAATCTAGGTATAGCATCGAAGCAACAGCATCCACACGCAAACCATCGATATGAAACTCTGTTAGCCAGTACAAAGCACTTGCTACAAGAAAGTTTCGAACCTCATTGCGACCAAAGTTAAAGATCAGGGTGCCCCAATCCGGGTGCTCACCTAAACGTGGATCTGCATGTTCATACAAGGCGGTTCCATCAAACTTTGCCAAAGCCCATTCATCCTTTGGAAAGTGAGCTGGTACCCAATCCAAAATAACTCCGATGCCAGCGTTGTGGAGTGCATCAACTAAAAACTTAAACTCATCAGGTGATCCAAAGCGAGAAGTAGGAGCAAAGAAAGAGGTGACTTGGTAACCCCACGAAGGCCCGTAAGGGTGCTCTGTCACGGGCAAGAACTCAACATGTGTAAATCCTTGTTGCTGAATATATTCAACTAATTCGGTAGCAAGCTCTTTGTAACTCAGACCGATCTTCCAAGATCCTAAGTGAACTTCATACACCGATACCGCTGAACGCCATGATTGAAATTGTGATCGCTGCTCAATCCACGAACCGTCATTCCATTGGTATTGCGACTCTTCGACAACAGAGGCGGTTAATGGTGGGATCTCAGTTGCGCGTGCCATGGGATCGGCATGATCAACCCAACGACCATCAAATCCACATATTGCAAACTTGTATTTAGTTCCAGCGCAGATATCGGCAACAAAGATCTCCCAGATACCTGAAGATCCAATGCGATGCATCTGATGCGAGTTGCGATCCCAGTAGTTGTGATCACCAATTAAGGAAACAGCTTGTGCGTTAGGTGCCCATACTGAAAAGGCTGTGCCGAGCAATGCTCCGGCAGCATCTCGCTTTACCTGTGCTCCAAGTGCTTTCCAGAGCTGCTCATGGCGGCCTTCAGCGATCAGATACAGATCAAGCTCACCCAATGATGAATGTGGGTTAAGAAATGACACAGGCTGATGATTGTTCTCGCCCTGACCCTTAAAGAACTTAGAAAATGCGCCCACGTTAGATCTTTACCGAAACAATATGAGCAACTTTTCCAACAGGACGTGTTGGATTGAGAGAAACATATGTGTGTGGACTCCAGCTCATTGTGGAGTTATCCAGTAAATCCTTTACCTCGAACTCATTAGCGTTAAAGCCAAGAGCCTCCATATTCCAATGAACCGTTGTTCCTTGGGCAAAACTTGGATCAAGGTTTACAACAACTAAAACTAGATCTTTGCCTTCACGCTTTGAATAAGCGATGATCGCATCAGAATCGGTGTCATGGAAAGTTAAATTACGTAGACGCTGCAGAGCTGGGTGTGCTTTACGAATTGCATTAAGTTGTGCAACAAATGGAGCAAGTGTTAAACCCTTCTTTCCGGCACCTTCCCAGTCGCGAACTTTAATCTCGTACTTTTCAGAATCCATGTACTCCTCGCCACCTTCTTTGAAGGCGCGGTGTTCATACAGTTCATAGCCGGCATACATTCCCCATGAAGGAGTAAGTGTTGAAGCAAGAACGGCTCGTAGTGCAAACATGGCAGGGTTTCCATCGTGTAAATGAAATGGGTTGATATCTGGAGTATTGACCCAGAAGTTTGGTCGGAAGAATGCGCTAGTACCTTGTGCTACTTCGCGACCGTAGTCAGTTAACTCCCACTTACTTGTACGCCACGTAAAGTAGGTATAGGACTGGTGGAATCCAGCTTTACCTAAGGCATGCATCATCGCAGGACGGGTAAATGCTTCAGCTAGGAAAACAACCTCTGGGCTTTCTTTGTACACAATCGCCAATAAATCCTGCCAGAAGTGCACCGGCTTGGTGTGTGGATTATCAACGCGGAAGATCTTTACTCCCTTAGATACCCATAAACGGATAACTCGCAGGACCTCGTTGCGGATGCCCTCGTAATCATCATCAAAGTTAATAGGGTAAATATCCTGATACTTCTTTGGGGGATTTTCAGCGTATGCGATCGTTCCATCGGCACGCTTGTTAAACCATTCAGGATTGCTCTTCACCCAAGGATGATCAGGTGAGGTTTGGAGCGCTAAATCCATTGCAACTTCAAGGCCTTGCTTTCCTGCAGCTTTAACAAAATCCTCAAAATCTTTCATCGTTCCAAGCGCTGGATTGATCGCATCATGTCCACCATCAGCGTTACCGATCGCCCAAGGAACACCACAGTCATCAGCTTTTGCATCTAAGGTGTTGTTCTTACCTTTGCGGTGAGCGATTCCAATCGGATGCACCGGTGGCAGATACAAAACATCAAACCCCATTGCAGCAACACCAGCTAATCGCTTTGTAGCTGTTGCAAATGTTCCACTTACAACTGTGCCATCTGGATTTCTAATCGCGCCTTCGCTGCGAGGAAAAAACTCATACCAAGATCCAACTAAAGCGCGATCTCGATCGGCGCGCACCGGATACTTTTCAGATTCTCCAGTGACGGTTCGGTAGGTAGATGTGCTCGATGCCTTTATGACAAAGTAGAAATCACCTTCGGCAGGAACAGTGAACTGACCCTCGTATTTATCGGTTCCGGGCCAGCGTTGAATAAGTGGCTGACAATCAACCATCTTCTCTTTTGCGTTATACAAACAAACCTCTGCGGTAAGTGTTTCATGGCCTTCAATAATGATTGTTGCTGAGACCGAGATGCTCTCTTTAGCAATCGCCTTTACCGCAACAAATTCTCCCCCGAAGAAAACCGCGGGGGAGATATCTGTGATTGGTATTCTAGAGATCAACCCGATCCTTCTGTATTGCCAGCATCTGCAGCTGAGACATCATGGATACGATACTTATCCATCGCCTGCGTGACAATGCTTTGCTTGATTTCACCTTGGTTACAAAGTTGCTGCAACACGGCGATAGCGATTGATTCTCCATCAACCTTGAAGTGTCGACGCAAAGCACCACGTGTATCTGAAAGACCGAAGCCATCAGTTCCAAGTGAGTAGAAAGGCTGCTCAACCCAAGGAGCTACCTGATCTTGCACAGCGCGCATGAAATCGCTGACCGCAACTACTGGGCCCTTTGTGTGTGCCAATTTCTTGGTGATGTACGCGCTGCGACGATCTGTTGGATTAAGAAGGTTGTGACGATCTGTTTCAAGACCATCACGACGAAGCTCATTCCACGATGTCACAGACCAAACAGATGCGTTAACACCCCAGTCATCTGCAAGAAGTTGCTGAGCCTTCATCGCCCAATTAACGCCAACTCCAGATGCCAAGATCTGGGCACTCTTTTTGCGTGAACTCTTCGCAGGTGAGTACAAGTAAATTCCCTTGAGCAATCCATCAACATCTAGATTCTCTGGCTCCGCAGGATGTACATATGGCTCGTTGTAAACGGTGAGGTAATAGAAAATGTTCTCGCTGTTTTCACCATACATACGACGTAGACCATCTTTAACGATATGGCCAAGCTCGTAAGCAAATGCTGGGTCATAAGAAACAACCGCTGGATTGGTTGCTGCAAGCAAATGTGAATGACCATCCTCATGTTGCAAACCTTCACCATTGAGTGTTGTTCGTCCCGCTGTAGCTCCGACAACAAAGCCACGAACCATTTGGTCGGCAGCTGCCCAGAAAGCATCTCCGGTGCGTTGGAAGCCGAACATGGAGTAGAAAATGTACATAGGAATCATTGGTTCATCATGTGTTGAGTATGAAGACCCAACCGCTGTAAATGAAGCAACAGATCCAGCCTCATTAATACCTTCGTGAAGAATTACACCCGAAGTTGATTCCTTATATGACAACATCAATTCACGGTCTACAGCTGTGTACTGCTGTCCATGTGGAGAGTAAATCTTCATGGTTGGGAACAAGGAGTCCATACCAAAGGTACGAGCCTCATCAGGAATGATCGGAACAATGCGATTGCCCAAACCTGGATCCTTAACGAGATCCTTCAACATGCGAACAAATGCCATTGTTGTTGCGATCTCTTGTTGACCTGAACCGCGCTTAACAGATTCATAAACAGAGTCTGCAGGCATCGTTAATGGACGAGAAATTGCACGACGACGAGGAATTGAACCACCAAGCTCTGCCCGGCGTTCAGCTAAGTATTTAGCCTCAGGTGAATCGGCAGCAGGCTTGTAATAAGGAGGTAGATACTTATCTAACTTCTCATCTGGAATATCCAAGTGCAAGGTGTCGCGGAACTTCTGAATATCTTCCAACGTCATCTTCTTCATTTGGTGAGTCGAGTTACGACCTTCGAAGTGAGAACCAAGAGTCCAACCCTTAACTGTCTTAGCCAAAATAACTGTTGGTCGGCCATTCTTTTGTGTTGCCGCTGTGTATGCAGCAAAAAGCTTTTGATAATCATGTCCGCCGCGCTTGAGGTTCCAAATTTGATCATCAGACCAGTTAGCAACCATTGCTGCGGTACGTGGATCGCGCCCAAAGAAGTTATCGCGAACAAACTTTCCTGACTCCGCTTTGAAGGTTTGATAATCGCCATCAAGGGTTTCATTCATAATCTTTACAAGTGCGCCTTCACGATCCTGCGCCAATAGTGGATCCCAGCCGCGACCCCAAACAACCTTGATCACATTCCAGCCTGCGCCACCAAAGATCGACTCAAGCTCTTGAATGATCTTTCCATTTCCACGGACCGGACCATCAAGGCGCTGCAAGTTACAGTTAATAACAAAGGTCAAGTTGTCTAACTTTTCGCGGGTTGCAAGACCAATTGCACCCAAAGTATCTACTTCATCAACTTCACCATCACCAAGGAAGGCCCAAACATTTTGATCACTCGTATCTTTGATTCCACGGTTGTGTAAGTAACGGTTGTAACGCGCTTGGTAAATTGCATTAAGCGGTCCGATACCCATTGACACAGTTGGGAACTGCCAGAAATCTGGCATCAAACGTGGGTGAGGATAAGAGGAAAGTCCGCCACCTTCATGTGAAAGTTCCTGACGGAAACCATCGAGTTGGTTCTCAGTTAAACGTCCTTCAAGAAAAGCGCGTGCATACATTCCGGGGCTTGCATGTCCCTGGAAGAAAATCTGATCTCCGCCACCTGGGTGATCCTGCCCGCGGAAGAAGTGGTTGAAACCGACTTCGTACAGCGCAGCAGATGATGCATAGGTAGAGATGTGTCCACCAACTCCAACACCTGGACGCTGTGCACGGTGTACCAACATCGCTGCGTTCCAACGGTTTATGCGGCGAATCTTTCGTTCTAAATCTTCATCTCCAGGAAACTTCGCTTCATGCTCAGGTGGAATCGTGTTGATGTAATCAGTAGCGCGAAGTGCTGAGATACCTACATTGCGCTCCTGCGCGTGATTCAAAAGATTAAGCATTAAGTAACGAGCGCGGACTGGACCAGCAGCCTTGAGAGCGGCATCAAAGGAGGCTCTCCATTCAGCTGACTCAGATGGGTCTGTATCTACTAGCTGCTCAATATTGAGATCTGGCGCCTCGAAGTTTTCGCTCATGGGGTTATTCTCGCCCTTACTGCCCCGTAAGTGGAAATTGAGAGGGTGTGAAATAGAGCCAGTCTTGCTCTTGCGCTCAGCCCCGCCAAAGTGTGGACTTAGCCTGTGCCTACACGTATGGGATTGGCCAAGGATGACCTCGTTTTGGAGGTTGGCCGCGATACTGACTGTGATTCCACACTTCGAGATCAACTCATGGCAATTACAGGGACCAAGTTTTTCGAGGGTTCAACATCTGATGTTGTCGACGCGGTCATTATTTGGTGGCGAGATGGTGATGGAGATTTAGTGGATGAGTTAATGGATGGACTTACCTACTTGTCTGAAACCGGGCCAATTTGGGTATTAACTCCAAAGGTTGGAAGAGATGGACATGTTGAACCCAGCGATATTCAAGATGCAGCTCCCATTGCTGGTCTTAGCGTCACATCTACTATTGCGCTCGCAAAGGATTGGACCGCAACTCGATTAGTGGCACGTAAAGTGGGCAAGAGGTAAGTTTGCCGCATGACTTTAACTATTGGACAAGCCGCACCAGATTTTGAAATTGCAAACCAGCATGGAGAAAAGGTTTCACTCTCTTCATTCAAGGGACAGAAGAATGTCTTGCTGATGTTCTATCCATTCTCATTTACAGGAACTTGCACCGGCGAACTATGCGCATTGCGCGATGATCTTTCATCATTCCAAAATGATGATCTTCAACTGCTGGCAATCTCATGTGATTCACCATTTACACAACGTGTTTTTGCAGAGCAAGAGAGTTATCAGTTCCCTGTACTTTCTGATTTCTGGCCACATGGCGCAGTTGCAAAGGCGTACGGAGTTTTCGAAGAGTCAAAGGGATGCGCATTACGCGGAAGCTTCCTTGTAGACAAAGAAGGAATTCTTCGTTGGGAAGTTAAGAATGGCTGGGCAGCGCGTGAAAACGCTGATTACAAGGCGGCGATTGCTGCTCTATAAGCGTGATTTAGGAGATTGTGGGCTCGTAAGTTAAGATTTGGGTCTGCAATACCGGGTGGTTAGCTCAGTGGTAGAGCGTCTCGTTTACACCGAGAATGTCGGGGGTTCGAAACCCTCACCGCCCACAATAGTTTTCTTCGAACTTTCTAAACTCATTTCATTAAATCGCATCAGTGTGAATGCTGCGTGTAGCCGTACCTCTTCTTTATCCGATTCTGAAGCCCGTTGAAGTGGCTCAACGATTACATCACCTAAAGCGCACAGGAATCTGGTGAGATCAAACTGAAGATCGGAATCTCCACGCCCGAGCTGGCTTACTAGTACCTTGGTTAGAGATGCTTTTTCATTGTCGGGAACTAAGACTGAAGCGGTACGCCAAGCGGTAACTGCAACCTTGTCCTGGGAATCAAAGTGATGCTCATTTGTTATCAATGAGTAGAACTGTTTGTCACCGATTTTTGACAAAGTATGTAGAGCCTGGCTTCTAGCTTGAGGATTATCAGAGTTAAGTTCTGATTTAAGTCTTTCTACAACTTTGCCAATGTCATGACGCATCAGCGCCCATGACAAGGTGTCTCTGACGAAAAAATCTGATTCATGAGCACATTGAGTAACAAGTACTTCGATATATGCATCTTCTGGGTAAGTGCCCGCAGCTAGCGCTGCCTGCAAACGCACTGATTTATCTGGTGATTCCAGAAGTGCTTTCAAAGTTGCCACGTGAAAACGCTATCAGGCTCCTAATCTCTATTTGGCAATCACTACCGGCTGACCTAAACTTAAGCCACACTTACATAAGCGGTCGGGGGACAATTGATGAAGGCATCTCCAAGCGACCAGCGTTCGATTTTAGATATTGCAGGTTTTGATCAACAGACAAACTCTTTGCGCTATAAGGCGGCAAACCTTCCAGAGCTAGCAGAGTTATCAAGCACAACTATTAAAGCCAATAATGCCCGCGACCTTCGAATCGCTGCAGAAACCGAGCTCAACGATGTAAAGCGCGAATTACTGCGTGCTGAAGGCGATGTTGAACAAATCGTTTCTCGCATTACTCGCGATGAGGCACGACTAATTGGTGGAAGTGCATCACCTAAAGAGTTAGAACAACTGCAGCACGAAGTTGGCACACTGGGTGCTCGCCGAGCTGAACTCGAAGAGATTGAACTTGAAATCATGATGCGCGTTGATGCGATCAATGAGCGCATAACAACCCTTAAGGCGGAAGAAGCAGAGCATGCGGCAGTAATTGCAGACCTCGAGATTCGCAAAGAGAATGCCTTGACAATTCTTCACAATGATCTTGATGCAATTGCAAAGGATCGTTCCGAGACTGCAAATGGAATTGATAAAGCCTTTGTTGATCTGTATGAAAAGATCAGAGAAACGACAGGGGGAGCAGGTGCGGCTGCGCTTTCAGCTGGATCATGCACGGGCTGCAACCTTTCAATCAATGCCGTCGAAATAAAGCGAATGGCAGATTTAGCCGAAGATGAGGTTGTACGTTGCGAAGAATGCCGTTGCATCTTGGTGCGTGGGGTTTAAATGGGACGTCATTTCTTATTGACCGCCGATGGTGGATCTCGCGGTAACCCTGGTCCAGCAGGTTACGGAACCGTCATCACTGAAAACGGCAAGATCGTTGCCGAGTTATATGACTACATTGGAGTAGCCACAAACAATGTTGCTGAATACAGTGGCCTAATCGCTGGCTTAACAGCGATTAATGAGATTGATGCAGATGCAACCGTTGATGTAAAGATGGATAGCAAGCTTGTTGTCGAGCAGATGTCAGGTCGTTGGCAAATTAAACATGCAGATATGAGGGTTTTAGCCCAATCTGCACGTGCTGCACACAATCCATCACTTGTTACCTATACCTGGATTCCTCGAGATGAAAATTCACATGCAGATCGCCTTGCAAATAAAGCACTTGATCAACAAGCAGGTGGCGGGGAAGTAATACAAACCCAGCAAAACTACTTAACTGAGCGACTTCTGTCAGGTGAAAAGGCAACAACTATCTTTTTAATTCGTCACGGCGAAACAATATTGACACCTTTTAAGAAATTTTCAGGTGATGGTCCATTAAACCCTGAGTTAACCAAGACCGGACTAGAGCAAGCAGAAAAAGTTGCGACAGCTGTTGCTAATTTAAATCCAGAGGTGATTATCGCTTCTCCGCTAAAGCGAACAACACAGACCGCTGAGGCACTTTCCAGAAAAACAGGATTGCCCATTGTCTTTGAAGTAGCCTGGATTGAATGTTCATTTGGAATTTGGGATGGATTATCTATCGAAGAGGTCAAGCAACAACATCCAGCTGATTACCAATCATGGATCTCTTCAACAGGTTTTGCACCGCCTGGTGGCGAGTCTTATGACAACGTTGCTTTACGAATTGATGCAGCGTTAAGTCAGATTGCCGCCGAATATCCAGGAGAGCGTGTAGCTGTTGTTACCCACAACGGAACCATTAAATCCGCAGCCAAGGTCGTTGTTGGTGCACCAGCTGAATCCATCTTCCACATCGATGTTTCTCCATGTTCCATCACAACGATAAGCATCTGGCCAAGTGATGGATTACGTGCACTACGAACCCTCAATGAGCAGGGGCATCTACAGTAATTTAATTAGCTTTAATCACCCTATAAGTCGCAAGGGTTGGATCACTGGCGTAAGCAATTCGAACACCTGCTTTTTGAGTAGCTGACAATCCAGAAACAATTGTCTCTGTTAAAACTTCACCAGGTGCAACAACTGCAACACCTGGGGGATATGGCGCGATCAAATCAGCGCTTACTCGACCAATCGCTTTTTGAGCCGAAACATATTCAGTATTGGCAAAGTAAGCATCGCGCATAGAGACCGCAACGGTTGGAACAATCGACCAGCTCAGTGAAGTTTGGGTAGCACGAGGAGCACCTTGTAAGGATTTCAAAATTGGAATGAGTGCATCTGCAAGGGCTGCGAAATCAGCTGCATCATCGGCCAACGTTGCAAGGAAAACGATGGTGTCGCGATCTGCCATCTCAACTCGGATATTGGCATTTTGTAGCTGCTTTTCAACATCTACACCTGAAAGCCCCAAAAGGTTTGCTCGCAAGACAATCTTGACTGGATCAAAGCGTCCTGCGACAAAGTCACTGGGATTGAGAAAAATTGGTGTTTCAAAATTAGACTGAATTGTGTTCTTGAAATCTTGAACATACTTTAGAAGCTCACCTGTTAATTGTTCTCCGCGGGTTTGCAGCAATGCACGACAGCCATCAATTGATGCAAGGGGTGCACCTGCTGGTGAAGTTGTGTGGGTTGTTTCAAAGCTTTGTTCAATGCGTGCAAGGTTCAAAAACTTTCCTTGCGCCAATAACAGCGCTGATGCGCTGTAACCCGGAAGCGCCTTGTGAACACTTGTAATTAACGCATCTGCACCAAGCTGCATGACATGACCCGGAATTTCTGAGTTAAATCCAAAGTGTCCGCCCCAAGCAGCGTCAACAATTACCGGGATCGAGTTTTCATGCGCCTTTGAAATCAATGCTGGAAGTTCGGAGATTGTTCCTAGGTAACCAGGCTCTGTTAACAGCAACGCGATTGGTTTTTGATCTAACACTCGCTCAAGCTCTGAAACCGGAATTCCAGTTGGCACACCAGTTGCTGCATCAATATCGGGGGTTAACCAGATTGGTTCTAACCCAGTAAGTACTAAAGCACTCAGAACCGAACGATGAGCTGTGCGGGTGATAGCGACCTTGTCTCCAGGTTTTCCCAAGGCCAAAATGATTGCTTGATTTGCATGGGTAGAACCACCAGTTGAAAAGCGTGCGTAATCTGCCCCCCACAGTGATGCGGCTAACTCTTCTGCTTTCTTCAGCGTTCCTTCAGTAAGTTTGATCTCATCAAGCCCACCGTAAAGCGGAGTATCTGAATCAACTACCGCACCAAGTCCTTCATCTAAGCGGTGTGCTTTTTGCTTGTGACCTGGAATTGTGAATGCTGTGCGCTGGGTTTCGAAGTAGGACAGATATGCATCAAGCAAAGGTGCGCTATCTCGTAACCGTGAGTTCATCTTCTAAGCCTAACTAATGGACTCGCGAGTAGGAAATGATGGCTTAGACTTTACCCATGACTACAACTACCGCATTGACTCAAGAGCGTCGGTTGGTTACCGCTATTCCGGGACCAAAATCTCTCGAGGCGCTACAGCGCCGCAGTGAGGCGACATCTGGGGGACTAGGGCTTGCTTTCCCAGTCGTCATTGAGCGCGCTAGTGATGCGATTCTTTTAGATATCGATGGCAACCAGATCATTGATCTTGGTTCAGGTATCGGCGTAACTAATGTTGGCAATGCTGCCCAACGTGTAGTTGATCGCGTAATTGATCAGGTTCAGGCTTTCACACACACCTGCTTCACCGTTGCCCCATACATGGGTTACATCGAAGTCTGCGAAAAGCTCAATGCAATGACACCTGGAACATTTAAGAAGAAGTCTTTGCTTGTTAACTCAGGTGCTGAAGCGGTAGAAAATGCAATCAAGATTGCACGTCACTACACAAAGCGTCAGGCGATTGTTGTTTTCGAGCACAGCTACCACGGTCGTACTAACTTAACTATGGCGTTGACTGCAAAGAACATGCCATACAAAGAGGGCTTTGGTCCCTTTGCACCTGAAATTTATCGCGTACCAATGCCGTACTCATTCCACTGGGTAGGCGATCAGGCAACAATTACTGAAGATGCAATCGGTATGGTCACACATAAGATTGATAAGGAAATCGGTGCTCATAACGTTGCTGCGATTTTGATCGAACCAATTCAGGGCGAGGGTGGATTTATCGTTCCACCTAAGGGATTCCTGCCAGCGCTTTCAAAGTACTCATCTGACAATGGAATTATTTTCATTGCCGATGAGGTCCAGACAGGTTTTGCTCGTACTGGCAACATGTTTGCCGTTGAAAACGAGAATGTTGTTCCTGACATGATCGTTACAGCCAAGGGCATCGCAGGTGGACTTCCACTTGCAGGTGTAACTGGCCGCGCAGAGATCATGGATTCAGTTCACGTTTCAGGCCTTGGCGGAACATACGGTGGAAACCCAATCGCATGCGCAGCAGCACTTGGCGCTATTGAAACGATTGAGGAAGAAAATCTTGTTGCACGTGCAAACCACATCGGAGAGATTCTTGGTGATTCACTTCGCGCAATGCAGGTTAAGTACCCTGTGATCGGTGAAGTCCGTGGTCGCGGTGCGATGCAAGCTATCGAATTAGTTGTGCCAGGTACAAAGACACCTAACACCGCTGCGATGAATGCGATTACAAAGTACTGCCAGAGCAAGGGCGTTTTAGTTCTTACCGCTGGAACATACTCAAATGTTGTTCGCTTCTTGCCACCAATTGTTATTACCGATGAGCTTTTGAAGGATGCACTCAGCGTTCTTGATGAAGCACTTGCTTCTCTCTAAGAATAAGCCGTCTCTCTAAACTCCTGAAGCGTGGCCCTCGCAACGAGGGTCAGATCCAAATGCGAAGGTGCCATTAGCTAGAACCTCCATCATCTGAACGGATGACCCATGTCCCCATGCTGCTAATGGACGAACTTCATGGCCCTTTGCGCGCAACTCATCCAGTACCGCGGTTGCCACTCTATTTTCTACCTCGAGTACGCCAAGACCCTTTTCTTCATCAGAGCTTTGACCTGGTGCGTTTAAGTGTTGCCAACGCGGAGCCTCAGTTGCTTCCTGCACATTCATCTTTAGATCAATGACATTTACAAGTAGTTGCAAATTAGTTTGAACTTGGATATTTGCACCCGGTGTTCCACCGACTAGATACAAAGAACCATCTGCACGGACAGCGGTAAAGGCGTTCAAGGTGTGCGCAGGTCGCTTACCTGGCGCGATTATGTTGGGGGATTGCAGATCTAATGAAAAACCAGTTAAACGATTGTTCAAAATGATTCCAGTTTCAGGGATAACCCATGAACTACCAAAACCATGGAACACAGATTGAATCCATGAAACCGCATTTCCCTCTGAATCTGCCACTAAAAAGTAGGTTGTATCGCTACCTTCACTAACAGGTGCGATATCTGTGCCCGCCGAAGTCATAGAAATTTGGGCTGCGCGCTTATCAATATGAGCTTTAGACAAGATTCGATCGGTGTTAACAGCGATGAACTCTGGATCACCCAGAATCGCATTGCGATCGGCAAAACCAATCTTCTTAGATTCAACACCAACATGAATTCGATCCGCCTCTGAAAGCGAGGCGATATCAAAACGCTCATTGAGCAAAAGCTCTTCCATCAAGATCATTCCCTGAGTTGGAGGAGGCTGACCATAAATAGTGATGTCACGATACTTAACTGACAATGGGTCCAGAACGCGTGTTGTGTGCTTCTTCAAATCCTCTTCATTGAACCAACCATCAGATCCCTTAATCAATTGCTGTGCGATTCGACCTTCATAAAATGCTGCTCTTCCACCTTCTGCGATCTCGCGAAGTGAATGCGCTAAATCTTTTTGAACAACTAAATCACCGATCTTAACATTCACATCGACACCCATGTTTTTGAAAACCTGAGTATCTGGAGCAATCGCTAAATGCCCGGCGACTCTGCGAACAAAACCTGTGTTTGCCGGAAAGCCATTGTCCGCATAATCAATCGCTTGCGCCAACAAAGTTGCCATCGGCAACCTTCCGTAGCGCTTATGTGCTTCAAACCAGGTTGAAACTAATCCCGGAACTGTTCCCGACTTGTACCCATGCAATGGAATTCCAGCTTTATAGTTTTCAGGAGTCGCTGCGTGTGATCCTTCTCCGCTGCCATTGAAAGCGAGATTGCCTTTGCTTGCTTTGTGGTGTGTAACGAGAAATGCATCGCCACCTAAGTGAGAAGCTCCAGGCTCGACAACGCAGATGACCGCACTCAATGCGATCGCAGCGTCAATAAATGAACCACCTTGCTTCAGAACACTGATCGCAGCACTTACCGCCAGTGGCTGGCTTGCTGCGGCTCCACCATTTCGAGCATAAACAACGATTCTACCTGTTTGCATTCGTGAACTGTGGCCTATCTGCACGCTGAGCACAAGATGAAAACTGGGTTATGTCTGCTTTCAATTTGCACCCAGATTTCTTCCAACCTACTATTTACCTACGTTAAGGGGAGTACCTCGTTTAGCATCTTCGTCAATACGGATAGAAATATCCCGGAGCTGCGACTGCATAGCTATTTGGTAGCTAGCGGTTGAGGGAGACCTTGGCACCTGGCCCCTTTAACGAAATAGGTGAAATACATGGATGTCTCATTAACCACATGGTTTGTTGTAATCGGTGCGATTTTGGCATTGATCGTCATAGATCTTTTAACGGTTAGTCGCAAGCCACATGAAGTTAAATTCAAAGAAGCAGCTGGTTGGTCAATCTTTTACATCGGTGTTGCAATCGCATTTGGTGTGTGGGTTTGGCAGACCGCAGGATCACAATTTGGAACTGAGTACTTTGCCGCATACCTAGTGGAAAAGTCTCTGTCGGTAGATAACCTCTTTGTCTTCATCATCATCTTGGCGCAGTTTGCAGTGCCGTCGATTTATCACCAACGCGTCTTAATGTTCGGTGTATTGCTCGCACTTGTTTTACGCGGAATCTTCATCGCCGTCGGCGCGGCCGCACTTGCAGCATTTAGCTTCACTTTTGTTATCTTCGGTGCAATCTTGATCTGGACCGGTGTGGGACTGTTCAAGCACTGGGATGAGGATCCAAATCCCGAAGATAACCGATTGGTAAAGGCAATGCGCAAGCGCATCGCTATGACCGATGAGTTCCATGGTTCAAAGACATTTATCAAGATCGATGGAAAGCGTCTTGCAACACCAATGTTTACAGTGATGATTGCAATCGCATCAACAGATCTGTTGTTTGCACTTGATTCAATTCCGGCAACATTTGGAGTTACCCAAGAACCCTTCCTTGTCTTTGCTGCTAACGCCTTTGCACTACTTGGTTTGCGTGCTTTGTACTTCTTGCTCAAGGGCTTGCTGGATAAGCTGATTTATCTATCTTTGGGTCTTTCAATCATCTTGATGTTTATCGGCGTAAAATTGATTCTGACCTACCTACACGAGGTTTGGTATGAAGTTCCAAAGATCCCTACAGTCGGAAGCTTGTCTGTCATCGGTTTAATTCTTGTAGTTTCAACTGTGGCAAGCCTGATGAAATCCAAGAAGGATCCAACCGCGATTGCACACGCTGGGCGTATAACAGCTGCGCCTGAGGAAAAATAATTTCCCTCTCGTACTTATTCGCTCTATCCTTATAACCAGAAGAGTCGCCCGGATCACCGCGTTACGAAAGTACCGAGGAAAGTCCGGACTTCGCAGAGCAAGGCGGTGGGTAACTCCCACCCGGAGCAATCCGCGGGAACAGTGCAACAGAAAGTAAACCGCCAACGAAAGTTGGTAAGGGTGAAACGGTGGTGTAAGAGACCACCAGTAATTGCAGTAATGCAGTTAGCTATGTAAACCCCGCCTGAAGCAAGACCACGCAGTTGGCGTTTGAGAGCTGCTCGCTCGAGTCAACGGGTAGGTTGCTTGAATCTGTAAGCAATTACAGATCTAGATGGATGGTGAT
>Ga0208787_1000456_pt1 | contig 19496 bp, 21 predicted proteins | sample Wag4_2014_7_11_FD_187362 | JGI IMG/M metagenome (GOLD analysis project Ga0208787, IMG submission 187362) | Fresh water microbial communities from Ohio, USA - Utica-2 Time Series HT 2014_7_11 (SPAdes) (version 2) | ecosystem: Environmental > Aquatic > Freshwater > Water tank | place: USA: Ohio... | reverse complement strand
GTGTTGACTTACCCATCGCAGGACGTGCAGCCAAAATAATCATGTTTCCTGGATGTAGACCATGTGTTAATTGATCGAGATCTTTAAATCCAGTCTTAACACCTTCAACACCAATTCCCTTTGAGATTGCTTCGATCTCATCAAGTGCTTGTGGCAACAGTGTTGATAGTTGAACATAATCTTCAGATGAACGACGTTCAGTAACCGCATAAACTTCTGCTTGAGCAAGGTCGACCATCTCATCGACTTCACCTTCAGTTGTGTAACCGTATTGAACAATCTTTGTTCCAGCTTCAACTAAGCGGCGCATGATCGCGTGTTCGCGAACAATCTTTGCGTAGTAACCAGCGTTAGCAGCTGTTGGTACTGATGAAATCAATGTGTGCAAATATGGTGCACCACCTGCACGTGCGATGTCTCCGCGCTTTGAAAGCTCTGCCGAAACCGTTACAGCATCTGCTGGTTCTCCGCGGCCGTACAAATCAATAATTGCATCGTAAATTAATTCATGTGCAGGGCGATAAAAATCGCGATCGCGAATAATTTCAATAACATCTGCAATTGCATCCTTGGATAACAACATTCCACCGAGAACAGATTGTTCAGCGATTAAATCCTGTGGTGGTGTGCGCTCAAACTCAGCGCCAACAGAGTTAATGTTGGGATCACGAGGGCGGTTATTGGGAAGTTCGGCGATGCTCACGCTCATAACCTCCCTTATAGGACTGACAAATAGCCCTGTTGACCTGGTGCGTAACCTAGGTGCTAACCCCTATCGCACGCGAGGATCCAGCTCCGGCCCTGTGCACAATCCTGTGTATAAGTAGGTGGATAACCCTCTTTTCCTGTGTAGGAAGCGGTGGATGCAATGTGTATAACTGTGGGTGGTTGCTCTCAACCGGTTCAAAGGTGCAGGTCAGAGTCGATATCTATGCACACAGCCCTGTGGAGCAAAGTAATTTTACGAATACCACATCATGAGATTCCACTTTTAATTCATCTTTGTGGTGCAGAGTTCACCCATGATCGTTGATTACGCACTCTACACAGATGGCCACCGCTACACAGAGCCTTCCAATCTTCCTGAATTAATTACAAAGGCACGTACCGAAGGTGGTTTTGTGTGGCTCGGTCTTGCAGAGCCAACTCAAGAAGAGTTCGACAAGATCGCAGGTGATTTTCGTTTTCACCCTTTGGCTATTGAAGATGCAATTAAAGCTAAGCAACGTCCAAAGTTAGAGGAGTATCCCGATCTGCAGTTCTGCGGATTAAGAACTGCTTTTTACGATGAAGCAAAGAGTGAGGTCTCGACTGGTGAAATTTTTTGCTTTATTGGGCCTCACTTTATTGTGGTTGTGCGCCACGGGGATGGTTCAGCGCTTTCAAATACACGTCAGATTTTAGAGAGCAATCCAGAGCATTTAGCAAAGGGTCCTTATGCTGTCTTGCACGCGATTATTGATCATGTAATTGATTGTTACATCGATATCGCTGCAGAGTTAGAACAAGATGTTATGCAGGTTGAGAACAAAGTATTTAGTGGAAAGCGCCAAACCCAGTCACAAGATATTTACTTCTTAAAACGTGAGGTTATTGAGTTTCGTCATGCGATTGATCCCTTGCTTTCTCCATTACAGAAGTTAGCCAGTGAGGGTGCATTGCACATAAACCCAACGCTGACACCCTTTTTCCGGGACACATTGGATCATCTATCGCGAGCCTCCGATGCTGCCGCTGGTTTAGATGCGTTGCTAACTAGCGCTTTACAAGCAGATTTAGCTCATATCCAGGTGCAACAAAACTCGGATATGCGCAAGATAACTTCTTACGTGGCGCTGGCATCTGTCCCAACAATGGTTGCGGGTATTTACGGAATGAACTTTGAATTTATGCCTGAATTAGGCTGGAAATTCGGGTATCCGTTAGTACTCGGCTCACTCGTGATTCTTAGTGGAATTTTGTATCGGAAATTCAAGAAAGCTGAGTGGCTCTAGGTAACTTCATGGCAATAAAAAACCCGCCACATAAGTGACGGGCTTTTTAAATTCCTGTGTAGGAAATTAGTTGGTATTACTTGTCAGCTACAACGCTTACTGAAACCTTTGCAATCACGTTGTGACCTAGAGAGATCTTTACATCGTGGTTACCAAGCTTCTTGATGTGGCCCTTAGTAGCGATCGAGTGACGATCGATATCTAGACCAGTTACTGACTTGATTGCTGCTGCAACATCTTTGTCAGTTACTGAACCAAAGAGTGCGCCCTTAGCGCCAACCTTTGCCTTAGCAACTACTGATGCGCCTTCAAGCTTTGCCTTGATCTCCTTGGCGTGATCGATATCGCGAACTTCACGTGCTGAACGCGCGCGACGAATGCTTTCGATCTGCTTTTCTCCGCCTTGTGACCAAGCGATTGCGTTTCCGCGTGGCAACAAGAAGTTGCGAGCGAATCCATCTTTAACAGTTACAACATCTCCTGCAGTGCCTAGGCCTGCAACTTCACGAGTAAGGATTAGTTTCATTGTCAGATCCCCTTATCGCGCTGATGATGTGTAAGGAAGTAGTGCTACTTCACGGCTGTTCTTTACCGCTGTTGCGATTGAACGCTGGTGCTGTGTGCATGCACCTGTAACGCGGCGAGCGCGGATCTTGCCGCGATCTGAAATGTACTTGCGAAGGGTTGCAATATCTTTGTAATCGATAAATGTGACCTTCTGCTGGCAGAAGCTGCAAGGCTTCTTCTTAAACTTCTTGTTTAAGGCTGCAGCTTTTGCATTCTTATTCTTAGGCTCGCGTAGAGCCTTGTTATTTCTTGCTCCCATTGTGGTGCTCCTTTTCGGGCCCTAGCCCTCGGATTTTTAGTGCCTGGTACTAGGAATGGATGGACGGTTGATTAATTAGGTTTTAGAACGGTGGCTCGTCAGTTGTGGATGTTCCCCATCCACCACCTGCTGGCGCAGAGGATGATGCTGCTGCCCATGGGTCTTCGTTAAATGAATCCGCTGCAGCTGGTGCAGAGTATCCGCCAGCTCCGCCTGCACGCTGGGCCTTTGTGACCTTCGCTGTTGCATTGCGTAGTGATGGACCGACTTCATCTACTTCTACCTCAAAGACGGTGCGCTTTTCGCCCTCTTTAGTTTCATATGAACGTTGCTTAAGACGACCAGAAAGGATGACGCGCATTCCCTTTGTCAGTGACTCTGCAACATTTTCAGCTGCTTGACGCCAGATCTGACACTGAAGGAAAAGGCTCTCGCCATCTTTCCATTCATTGGTTTGCTTATCTAAATAGCGTGGTGTTGATGCAACGCGAAACTTTGCAACGGCCGCACCTGATGGTGTGAAACGAAGCTCTGGATCGTCAACTAAGTTGCCGATCATTGTGATTGTTGTATCTCCTGCTGCCATTATCTTTTCCTTATCTCTTATCTCTAGCTCTCTATAACTACTGGTGGAGTCCAAGCATCATGTATGCACAAAGATTATGCGTCTAGACGCATCGCCTTTGTGCGTAACACTGATTCGTTCAAATTAAGCTGGCGATCTAATTCCTTAATCGCTGCTGGTTCGCAGTTCATATCGATTACTGCGTAGATACCTTCGCCTTTTTTCTGAATTTCAAAAGACATACGGCGACGGCCCCACAAGTCGAGCTTGTTGACTGTTCCACCTGAGTCTTTGATGATCTTCAAGTATGTTTCTAGGCTTGGTGTGACGGTGCGTTCTTCTAGTTCTGGATCAAGAATGACCATAAGTTCATAATGACGCATGTGTTAACCCGACCTCCTCTGGACTAAGACGGCCACGGTATTTCCGTGACAGGAGGGTTAAATTCCCAACAAAGCGAGCTTTGGTGGAGGTCAAGGGTAAGGCTTGGAGCCCTCAAACAGTAAATCGAGCAGCCTGCTGTGCGTATTTCGAGCCTGCAGCGCCCGGCGGGCCAGGATCGCCATCAGGTAGATCGTGCCCCCAATTCGCACCAGGGTCAGGATCGCGTACGGGGTTGGGCCGAGGCCAAACTTTGCATCAGTGACCTGTGCGATGTGTTGCCAGATCGCTACGTGATACATAACTTCAGTTGCTTGCCATACCCAAAATGCGTGCAGATCTTTTGTATTGGTCAAGGCGATTACCGCAAGAGGTGTTAACCATAAAACATATTGTGGCGAATACACCTTGCTTGCCAGCATTACCGAGGCAAGAACAAAAAAGGAAACTGATGCCAGGGTTGGTGTGTACTGCAATTCAAAGAGCAGGACAGCAATTGTTGTCAGTGCAATGAGTAATAAGAGAATTGAAAGCCAGTTCAAATTTGTCATGTTGATGCCAAGTTGTTGCAACGCTAACCAAATCGATCCCCAGTCGGGTCCGCGCTCCAAGTTAAGTTTATAGAAACGCCACCAACCAGTTGGGGTTGTTAGCGCAAATGGTGCGTTGATCAACAACCAAGTTGCAAAGGTGATTGCGATGTACTTAATGCCTTCTTTGATTTTGCTCTCTCGCCAGAAAATGAAAAGTATTGGGATTAACAAGAAGATCGGTAAAAACTTTGTCGAAATTGAAACTCCGAGCAACAAGGCGCTATTCAAATACTGCTTGCGATCAAACCAATAAATCGCCAGCATCATCGTTGCAATCGCCCACAGATCCCAATTAATAAAAAGGGATGCGATCATCGCGGGAGCTACTGGAACTAAGTAAGCAAACTCTGGACGAATTTTTCTGACAATTAATACCGTCGCAATGAATAACAGAATTAAAAAGAAGATATTGATATTGAAATAAGTTGCAGGGGAGTTTGCACCAAATGAGGTTGCATACATAACAACACCGGTTAAAACTGGATACTCAACACTGTTATCTGCACTTGCATACGGCCATTGATTAGTACTTAGCCCACGAGCTTCAAACAATGATGGAAGATCGCTATAACAGGCGTGAATGTACTGATCTGGCGTTGCCCAGCCGCTGTTTTCGCAGTGACTGAACTTGGCAAAGGAAAGCAGCGAAGCAAAGATTGCTAATGCGATTAAAGCTCGAATCTTCATTAAGCCATATCCATAATTAATTTGGCGGTGTTTGCTTTCCACCAGAAGTCATTACAACAGGATCAAGACCGCCGATATTTGATGGCGCTGGGAAATCCATAACCGGTTCGCCCTTTAGTGCACCCTTCATAAATTGAGTCCAGATCCGTGCAGGGAAGGAGCCACCAGTAAGTGAGGTCATTCCGCCAATTCCATTAAGAGATTGTGTTGCGTTATCGCGGAAGAATGAAACTGATGCAGCGATCTGAGGTGTGTAGGCGCTAAACCATGCAGATGCATTGGATTGCGATGTTCCGGTCTTACCAGCAGCTGGTCGTCCTAATGCAAGGGCTGCAGCACCAGTACCACCGGTGATCGTTCCCTTTAGCGCGTAGGTCAGATCAGCCATAACCTCTTTGCTAAATGCTTCCTGAGTCTGTGGTGTTGCTTCATACAGCACACCTTTATTTGAACCTAAAACTCGAGTTACAAGAAAGGGCTTTGACTTAATTCCTTGTGCAGCAAAGGTCGCATAAGCGTTTGCAACATCAATCACGTGAGGGCTAGATGTTCCCAAAACAATTGATGGCGTTGGCATCATTGCAACACTTTCTGGAATTCCAGCTCGGCGTGCAACATCCACAACCTTGTCTGGACCAACCTTGATTCCTAGTGGGACAAAGATGGTGTTGATTGAGTGTTTGGTTGCAAAGTTCAAATCAACTTGGCCCCAACCCTCATTGCCATAGTTTGAAACTTCGTAAGGTTTTCCTGCATCATCAAATGTCTGTGGTGAATCACCATTCCACATCGATGTCAGTGGAATTCCTTGTTCAAGAGCTGCAACCAAAGCAAATGGTTTAAAGGTAGAACCAGCCTGAGTAATAGATTGCGTTGCATCATTTAGTTGACGCTCTAGGTAGTCGCGACCACCGTACAGTGCAAGTATTTCGCCGGTTCCAGGGCGAATTGCAGCAAGGCCAATTCGTAGATCCTTTGGCGCATTTGATGGATAGAACTTGTTAACCGCATCAACGGCGGATTGTTGCGCCTTTTGATCCAAGGTTGTCTTGATAACAAGTCCACCAACAAGTAGTTGGTCCTGGCTGAATCCAAGTTTTGCTAACTCTTTTTGAACAGCTTCAATGATGTGACCCTTCGGGCCGCTAAGTTGTCCAGAGGTCGAACGTGGTGCCACGGATGGAAGTTTCATATTGGCAGCGGCTTTTTCATCTAGCCAACCAGCTTCGATCATATTGTTCTTTACATACTCAAAGCGGTTCGCTAAACGTTCAGCGTTACCCTCTCTGAAAACTGGGTCATACAAACCAGGTGAGCGCAAAATAGATGCGATCACCGCGGCTTGTGAGTTAGTAAGTTGATCAACGTTGCGGTTGAAGTACTGCTGGGAAGCGGTCATAACACCATATGAACCGCGACCAAAGTAAATAGTGTTGAGGTAACTTTCAAAGATTTGATCCTTTGATAGTTGATTCTCTAACTTAATTGAAATGACAAGCTCTTTAATCTTTCGTTGAATAGTTCGGCTGGGGGTTAAAAAGGCGGTCTTGGCGTATTGCTGCGTGATTGTTGATCCACCTTGCAATGAACCACCGCGCAAATTATTAACAACGGCTCGCAAAATTCCAGTTACTGAAAACGCTTTGTTTGAATAAAAGTTGCGATCCTCTGCCGCTAACACTGCGTAGCGAACATTAAGAGGGATGTTGGCAAGCGGAACGATTTGGCGGTTTTGTGTTCCTACCCGACCAATCTCTTCGCCATTTGAGTATTGAATAATTGTTGACTGGCTATTTACATACGCGTTTGGATCTGGGATATCAACGGTGAAATAGGCAAGTGCGAATAAAACAGAGCCTGCGACGAAGCCGATGCCTCCTAGAAAAATTGCCGTTCTAGTCAGTAATTTACGGATCATTTGGCAATGCTATCTCTTTGCGTAATCCTCATCCTCCAAGGTACGTACCTTGCGCGGGGCTTTTCTCTCAACACCATCGCCTAATATGTATGAAGCGCACAGGTGATTCCATGAACAGTTGCGACATACTTCGACGATATAGACGGTGAACTCCCCAAACTCCCGCTCCATTTCCACTAGCTCACGTGGAGTCTTAATGCGACCTGAGTATTGACCTAGTTGTTCACCAAATGTGTATCGAAGTTCAACAAGCTCTTCCTTCTTACATACTGGGCAGTTGCGATCGACCTTGTCGCCATGCCATTTAGCAGCACGCATCAAGTAAGGATCGGCATCGCAGGCATCAACGGTCCCGCGAAAGAGGGCGATCAAAGTCGCCCGCTTATCGAGTGAATAGTCGATGAATGATCGTTGCGATTTCATTAAGGTGAAGAATAATCCCTAATAGATGGTTACGCTCTTTCTTATGAGTTTTGCTGGATTGATTCGACATCCTCGGCTCTCACGTCTTTTGGCGGTCCGTTGGACGGGTCAGATGACCGATGGCGTCTTTCAAAGCGCTCTTGCTTCTTTCGTTTTATTCTCACCTGAAAGACAAGCTGATGCCTTAAGTGCTGCAATTGGTTTTGCAGTTGTCTTGTTGCCGTATTCAATTGTTGGGCCATTTGTTGGAACAATCCTGGATCGTGTCTCTAGACAGCGCGCATTGTTTTTTGCCAACCTGGCGCGAAGTGCAAACTTATTAATTGTTGCGCTGTTTGTTTTTAGTGGAACAACCGGTATTGCTTTAACGGTTGTAGTTCTTGTTGCCTTTGGAATCAATCGTTTAATCCTGGCGGCGCTTTCTGCAGGTTTGCCTTTGTTGATTGATTCAAAATCATTAATCACCGCAAACGCCATCGCAGTTACTGGTGGATCTGTTTTGGTTGTTCTTGGTGGTGGAATTGGTGTTGCTGTTCGCGCACTAGTAGATGGCGCAGCCCTTGCTGATCAAGCTGATTCATTACTTATTCTTATGGCCTCTGCCGGTTACTTCACCGCTGCCATGCTTTCGGGGCGATTAAGTAAGTACGAGATCGGCCCACAGGAGCATGAGAAAGCTGCAGCATCCTTTAGGCAAGGCTTTACCGATATGCGAGAAGGAATTGATTTCCTTCGCAAAAATGCAGATACCGCTAGAGGAATTGCAGCAACTGCGGTTCATCGCGGTGGATTAACCGCATTAACGCTGACCGCATTGTTGTTAGAGCGCAATACATTTAATGATCCCTCACGACCAGAAGATGGATTGCAAGGATTTGGTATCGCCTTAACAATTGCGGGTATTGGCGTTTTCTTAGGTGCATTTTTAGCACCGTATGGTGTGGCACGTTTTGGTCGTCATCGATGGATTAAGTTTGCAATGTTTGCCAGCGCATTTTCACCGACCTTTTTAGCGATTTGGCAGACTGAGATCGCATTATCTGTCACCGCATTTTTGACCGCTTTCTTTGGGCAAAATATTAAAGTCACAAATGATGCGTTGGTGCAATCAAAGATTGATGATTACTACCGCGGACGAGTATTTGCTGTTTACGATGTTGTAGTTAATAGCGCAATTGTAAGTGGTGGATTGATTGCAGCTTTGTTACTGCCAACATCTGGTGTAACAGCAAAGGTTCCACTGTTTGTAATGGGTGCGTACTTGTTGGTTGCGCTAATTACCTTGCGACCAAGTAAGTTCAAAGCTACTTACTAGCCCACCATTCAAGCAGCGCTTTAGTTGCCGCTTCTTCGCCGATTGGTCCCTTTTCAAGACGCAGCTCCATTAAGAAATCCATCGCCTGACCAACTTCACGTGACGGTTTCAAATTTAATAACTGCATGACTTGAGCGCCATCTAGATCTGGACGGATCTTTGATAACTCTTCCTGCTCCATTAATACTTCAATCCGCTTTTCTAGAGAGTCGTAGGTTGCAGACAAGCGCGCAGCCTTTGCTTTATTGCGTGTAGTGCAATCGGCACGGGTTAACACATGTAAATGTGTAATGAAATCACCAGCATCACGGACGTAACGACGTACAGCAGAATCGGTCCACTCGCCCTCGCCATATCCGTGGAAACGAAGGTGGAGCATTGTTAATAGCTCAACGGCATCGATGGTGTCATTATCAAAGCGCAGCGCTTGTAAACGCTTCTTAGCCAGGCGCGCACCAACAACTTCATGGTGGTGAAATGAAACTCCGCCACCTTCAATAAAGGCACGTGTCTTTGGCTTACCAATATCGTGCAATAACGCAGCTAAGCGACTGACAAGGTTGGGACCGCCAAGGCGATCTTCATGTTCAATCGCTTGTTCCAGCACTGTAATTGAGTGTTCATATACATCTTTGTGGTGATGGTGTTCATCAACTTCAAGACGCAACTTTGGAATTTCCGGCAAGACAATATCGGCAAGACCAGAATCAACCAGAAGTGTTATTCCGATGCGCGGATTTGCAGACATCATGATTTTTGTAAACTCATCGCGCACACGTTCGGCGGAAATAATAGATATGCGATGTGCTAAATCCTTCATGGAACTTAAAACCTCTGGTGCGATTTCAAAGTTTAATTGACTTGCAAAACGTGCGGCGCGCATCATTCGCAATGGATCATCATTAAATGAATCTCCAGGGCGCACTGGTGTCCGTAAAATCTTTGCAGCTAAATCTTGTAAACCATTAAATGGATCGATGAACTCTGGTTTTTCTCGGGTGAGTTCAAGTGCCATTGAGTTAACAGTGAAATCACGTCGCGATAAATCTCCATCAATTGAATCACCGTACTCAACCTCTGGTTTACGAGAATCTGGTTCGTAATTTTCAGTTCGGTATGTTGTTACTTCAACAGTTGTGTCACCGCGTTTTCCGGCAACAGTTCCAAAAGCAATTCCGGTATCCCACACATTGTCAGCCCATGATTGCAAAATCTTTTTTGTTTCTAATGGGTGCGCATTTGTTGTGAAATCTAAATCATTTCCTAAGCGACCTAAGATTGCATCGCGCACTGGTCCACCAACCAGCGCCAAGGTAAAGCCCTTAACCTTGAAGGCTTGGGCAAGGGAGCTGGCAAGAGGAGCGCGTTCAATTAATGAACGGATCGCTAACTCAGTAGCCGGGTGTGATCTCACAATAAGTAAGGTTAAGGCACTATCCTTACTTCATGATCCCGGCACCTGGTGCGGGCAGCGAAGGCACGAAGAAGAAACGGAAACGCAAGCGTTCCGGTAACCGCGGCCCACAACCACAGACTCAAACGGCTCCTAATAAGGGTCCTCAAGTAAAGCGCCCGTATGCAAAGCGCGTTGATGAGGTGAGTGCTGGCGGTTTAGTTATTGATTCAACTGGAACTAAGGGTTTATTGATCGGTCGCTACGATCACAAAGATGCAACTGGTAAGAGAGTGTTGTGGTCTTTACCTAAGGGACATATTGAAGAGGGTGAAACCCCTGAGCAAGCTGCGATCCGCGAGGTTGCAGAAGAAACTGGAATTACATCAAGTATCACAAAATCTTTAGGTGTTATTGATTTTTGGTTTATGGCCGGTGGAAAGCGAATTCACAAAACCGTTCACCACTTTATGTTTACTGAAGTTGGTGGGGTTTTAGCTGCGCAGGAAAGTGAAGTTGATGAGGTTTCTTGGTTTCCATTAGAAGAGATCGTAGATCGTCTTGCATACCCTGATGAGAAGAAGCTAATAGCTCGCAGTGCGGAGTTAACCGCATGAAAAAGTTAGCACTTGTTGTTGTTTCTGCATTCCTGTTGTTGATGATGCCGCAAGCATCTGCTGCAAATACCGTTATTCGAATTACCGGTCCGATTCATCAAACCTTTACCGGTGAATTTCGTAATGATGATTTAGCCCAATCACTTACACCTTCTGGTGATTTAGGTTTGAAGGTTTTTCAACCTATCGCGAAAAATCGAACTTGGGTTATTGATGCAGCTTTAATTGATCAAGTAATTTTGATGTCGGGTGAGTACACCTTGGCAACAGAGGCAGAGCCTGCTGGAAAAGAGATTGCGACAGCGTGGTTGACTCAGTTGAAGCGTGTGACTACCGGCAATAATGTTGTTGCACTTGCATATGGAAATCCAGATATCTCACTGGCAAAACGATTAGCACCGAGTGAATTAAAGAATTACTTTGTGTATGGACAGGATCGATTGCAGTTAGCGCTTGGTCGCATTGTTCGCAGTGAGCCTGAGGTTCAGTGGAGCGTTGGAAAATCAGGGTTGAGTAACCCTTTACGCAAGAATTACAGCGATAATCGCAAGGCTTTAACCCGTTTATCTCGAGTTGTAGATACCCCTGAATTGATCCAACTACGCGCTCGTTTAGCTCAGTTGTTATCGCCAACTTTGGATAAGGATTCTCGAAACTATTTTTCTTACAGTGCAACCGAAGCTGTAGATGCGATGGTAAATAAGTTACGAATCAACAGCGGTAAGTATCAAATTACAACTTCGTCGGTGAAATTACCGGTTACTGTCATTAATGAGTTTGCAGTTGATGTAACCGTTGATATTGCGATGTTGCCGATTAATTCACGTGTAGTTGTCGATAGTTTTGATGATGTTGTAATTCCTGCTAACTCAAAGCGACAGTTGGAGATGCAGGTAGACGTCATAGCCCCCGGTCAAACTACTGTCTCTGCGCTGATTACCGACTCAGATGATGACACCGAGGTTGTGCCCGAAGCGTTGTTAACTTTAAATTCAACGGTTATTGATTCAAAGGTGACCTGGTTTACAACAGGTGCGGCCATACTTCTCTTATTGGCAGCGGTTGCTCAAAGTGTCCGTCGCGTTCGAAGGAGGGGTAAATGAAATCTAATGAACTCTTCCGCGCATCGGGAATCATGGCGCTCGGAACAATCCTTTCGAGAATTACAGGATTTATCCGCGGAATTTTGATTGTTGCTGTTTTAGGTACCGCATTACTTGCAGATACCTACAACGTTGCGAACACCATGCCAAATATTTTGTACAACTTACTTGTAGGTGGTGCGCTTACCGCAATCTTTATTCCGCAATTGGTTAGATCCTTTGATCATGAAGATGGTGGAGATGGTTTTGCATCTCGTTTAATTACAACAATCTCACTTATTCTTTTGGTTTTAGTTTTACTTGGAATGTACTTTGCACCGGCATTGGTGCGTTTGTATGCACCAGAGTTCTTTACTCAAGGCTTTGAAGCTGAGAAAGAGATCGCAATTGCATTTACTCGATACTGCCTGCCGCAGATCTTTTTCCTTGGTTTATTTACGATGTTGGGGCAGGTCGCAAATGCTCGAGGTTCATTTGGACCGCTTATGTGGGCGCCGATCGCCAATAACCTGGTCGGTATCGCTTTATTTGGCGGCTTCTTGCTGCTCTCACCCGGTGTAAATATCTCAAATATCACCGATACCCAGGTTCAAATTCTGGGATGGGGAACAACGCTCAGTGTTGTCGTACAGGCCTTGGTTTTAGTGCCGGTTATCAAACGTTTAGGCATAACTATTAAACCCAAACTTGGTTTGAGTGGCTTGGGTAAATCATTTAATTTGGCGGGTTGGACCTTAATTTACGTTTTGATCTCACAGCTTGGTTACCTAGTAACTGTCAATGTTGCAACTTCAGCTGCTGTTAGAAGCGCGCAAGAGGGTGTAACAACTGGTGTGGGATACACGCCATATACCTACGCCTACTTTGTAATGTTATTGCCGTATTCAATTGTGACGATTTCTATTATTACCGCGATCTTGCCGCACATTTCTAAGTTAGCACTTGATGGAAAGCGTGATGAGGTTAAAGCACAGTTGATTCGTGCGATTCGCTTAGTTGGTGTAATTACAATTCCTAGCGCTGTTGCCTTTTTACTCTTTGGTTCATTAATCACTGAAGTTATCTTTATTGGAATTCCAACTGAAGACTCTCGTTACATCGGTTATGTTTTATCGGCGCTGAGCTTTGGATTAGTTGCTTTTTCTATTAACTTAATTTTGATCCGTGGATTCAACGCCTTTGAAGATACACGAACACAAGTAATTTCAATTTTGATTATCAATGTTATTTCAGTAGCGATGTCTTATTTATTCCTAGAGTTTTTAAAGACCCGTTGGGTAACTGTTGGATTAGGTGCCGCCTTCTCCTTTAGTTATTTAGTTGGTTTGTTGGTAACCCTTGGTTTACTGAAGAAGCACACCGGAAAGTTATCGATTCGGGAATTTTTGACACAACATATGCGTTTACTAACTGCAGCCTTACTTGTAATGCTTCCATTGTTTGCAATGGTTGAGTACATCGCGGTTGTCGGGGTTGAACTTTCTCCTGCAGCTCGCGCGGGTGAACTACTACTTGTGATGGTTGTCGCATTCTTTGGCTACATCTTTGCCGCTAAAGCGCTCAAGGTTGAGGAGATATCGATGATCCGCCACCTAGGCAGTTCAATCTCGCGCCGTTCAACAAAACCAGAGGAAAACCATTAGATTTCGGGGTCTAGGGAGCACACATGAGTGATGTAAGAAATGTCGTAATCGTTGGATCAGGTCCAGCTGGATACACCGCTGCGATCTACGCTGCTCGCGCGCAGTTAGATCCAATTATTTATGAAGGCTCTGTCACTGCAGGTGGTGCGCTGATGAACACAACTGAGGTTGAAAACTTTCCGGGATTTACCGATGGTGTGATGGGTCCAGATTTGATGGACAGCATGCGCAAGCAAGCAAACCGTTTTGGTGCAGAACTTATCACCGATGACATTGTTGAAATGGATTTAACTGGCGATATCAAGGTGTTAAAGGATGGCTCTGGAAACACTGTTAAAGCTAAGTCAGTAATTCTTGCAACAGGAAGTGCGTACCGAGAAATTGGTTTAGTTAATGAAAAGCGTTTATCTGGCCATGGTGTTTCATGGTGTGCAACATGTGATGGTTTCTTCTTCCGTGGGCAAACAATTGCAGTTGTTGGTGGTGGAGATAGCGCAGTTGAAGAGGCAACATTCTTAACTCGTTTTGCAGATAAGGTTGTTTTGATTCACCGTCGTGATTCATTACGCGCTTCAAAGATTATGGCTGATCGTGCAAAGGCAAACCCAAAGATTGAATTTATGTGGAACACCGAAGTAATTGATGTTCTAGGTGCAGACAAGGTTGAAGCGTTAAAGCTTCGCAATACAGTTGATGGCTCTGAATCAGAGCGTGCCTTTACCGGTTTGTTTGTTGCTATCGGACATATTCCACGTAGCGAGCTATTAACAGGACAGATTGATTTAGATAATGAAGGTTATGTAATTTGTGAGGGCCGCTCTACACGTACTAATCAAAAGGGTGTCTTTGCATGTGGCGATTTGGTGGATCACACCTACCGTCAAGCGATTACAGCTGCGGGTTCTGGGTGTGCGGCGGCGTTAGATGCAGAGAAGTTTTTAGCTCATTAATTTTTCACACAAGGATTAAAACCGACAATAAAGAGGAGCATGACGATGGCAACAAGCAAGGTAACCACAGCAACCTTTGATGCAGAGGTTCTTAAGAGCAGCACCCCCGTTTTGGTTGATTTTTGGGCTGAATGGTGTGGTCCATGCCGCGCAGTTGGCCCAATCCTTGAAGAGATTTCAAATGAGTACGGCTCAAAGATCAAGATCGTAAAGCTCAACACAGATGAAGAGTCAGCGATTGCGATTAAGTATGGAATTACATCGATTCCATCTATGTATGTATTTGTTAACGGTGAAGTTGTAACGCAAATCGTTGGTGCTAAGCCAAAGCCAGCGCTACTAAAGGATCTAGAAAGCTTCCTCGCATAAATTTATGTCAGATTTAACCGAGTCGGAGATCCGCTCATTTCAACAAGCCCGTGGCCTTGATGTCACGGGTTTTGTTGATGCGGTCACTGCACGCGCATTAGAAGAAGCGCGCTGGAAGCTCGGAGATCGTTCTCTGTATCTACAAGAGTCGCCGCTTATGCGCGGAGATGATGTTGCAGCGTTACAAGCACGTTTAACTGAGATGGGTTTTGATTGCGGTCGCGTGGATGGAATTTATGGTCCACGTACCGAAGCTGCGGTAAAAGAGTTTCAAAAATCAGTGGGTGCCACGGTTGATGGAAAGTGTGGTCCGGCGACAATAATCGCGTTAATTCGATTAACAAAGATTGTTTCTGGGGGAGCACCCTCTGCAATGCGCCAGACTGCCACTCAACAAAGTCGTGGACCAGCTTTGGCAAACAAGGTAATTGTTTTGAACCCTGATGGTGATGATCAACTTGTTTACGATGTTGCGGTTCGTACAGAAGGTCGTTTGCTTGCTTTAGGTGCATCGGTATTTCTCACACGCGGTGTGACAAACAATCCTTCAGAACAAGAGCGCATCGCATTTAGTAATAAAAGTGGCGCCGACTTAATGATTTCGTTAAACCTTGATACCCATATCAACGATAAAGCACATGGTGCTGCAACTTATTTTTATGGTAGCGATGCACATGGTGTTCACTCAATTGTTGGTGAAAGATTTGCATCTTTGGTGCAACGAGAAATTTGTGCACGCACAGATTTAGCAAACTGCCGCACCCATGCAAAAACATGGGATTTACTGCGATTAACAACAGCGCCAACTGTTCGGATTGATTTGGGGTACACCAGTAACCCCGGCGATATTTCACGAATTTCTAGACCAGATTTTCGTGATGTCATCGCTGAAGCCTTAGTAATTGCAATCCAACGGCTGTATTTAGCTGCTGAAGATGATGCAAAAACAGGAACTTTGCGAATTTCAGATCTACGTAAAGCCGGTATTCGCCGCTAAATAACGCTCAAGCAATCCCTTGGGTATGGGAGACTTACGCCATGTCTGATATCACGCAACGCTTCTCGACAGGTGCTCCACAAAATCTTGAAGAAAGATTTGCCTCTCGAGCCGCGCATATGAAGCCAAGTGAGATTCGCTCGCTTTTTGCGGTGGCATCGCGTCCAGAGATCGTTTCACTTGCAGGTGGAATGCCAAATCTTTCAGCGCTTCCAATGGGAATGATGGCTGATGTTGTAAACAATTTAATCCGTGAAAATGGTCAAGAGGCGTTGCAGTATGGAAATGGTCAGGGCCATCCAAAACTTCGCGAACAAATCTGTGAGGTGATGGCGCTTGAAGGAATTCGCGCCAACCCTGATGATGTTTTAATTACAACTGGTTCACAACAAGCGCTGGACCTTATTTCCCGCATCTTTTTAGATCCACAGGATGTTGTTTTGTGTGAAGCGCCTTCTTATGTTGGTGCGTTAGGAACTTTCCATCAATATGAAGCATCTGTTGTACATGTTGAAACTGATGAAAATGGTTTGGTTCCATCTGCTTTACAAGAGGCGATTAAAACTGTGCGTGCTGCAGGTCGCAAGATTAAGTTTTTGTACACAATTCCTAATTACCAAAATCCAAGTGGTGTTTTATTGCCAGCAGCTCGCCGCACAGAGATTTTAAATATCTGTCGCGAAGCTGGCATCTTTGTTGTTGAAGATAATCCATATGGATTGTTGGGCTTTGATAAGCCATCCCCTAATGCGATGCGTGCGGAGGATTCAGAGAATGTGATCTATTTAGGATCATTTTCCAAGACAATCGCACCTGGATTACGTGTGGGTTGGGCTCTAGTTCCGCCATCACTGAAGGAAAAGCTGGTTATCGCCAGCGAATCCTCGATTTTGTGTCCATCTAACTTCACTCAATTAACAATCTCTAACTACTTAGCTGATCAGCCATGGCGTGATCAGATCGCTTCATTTTGCGAGCTATATAAGGTGCGCCGTGATGCGATGTTGGAGTCATTGGATGAGCATTTTCCAGCGACAGCTCAATGGACAAAGCCAGGTGGTGGTTTTTATGTGTGGGTTACCTTGCCACCTGAAATCGATACAACTGCGTTGATGCCAAAGGCGATTGTTGCAAAGGTTGCCTATGTTCCAGGAACCGCGTTTTATGCAGATGGTTTTGGTTCATGGTCGTTGCGTTTGTCTTATTGCTACCCAACACCAGAACGAATTCGCGAAGGTGTGAAGGCACTCGGTGGAGTTATTAAGCAAGAGATGGCGAGCCGTAAAGGTTTTGAATTAAAAGGTTAGTTGGAAATCGCCTTTGTAATTCGTTGTAAATCTTGTGCACCAGCAAACTCAATAACAATTGTTCCTTTTTTCGCGCTGCCTTGAATTGTTACACGGGTATCTAGCGCATCACCAATAGTGTCTGCGATCTCCTGAAGTTCAGGGCTGGCCGATTTTGCACCCTTTGGCTTCTTGGTTGATTGTCCCTTAGGTGCACCGGAAGAGATGATCTCTTCAGTTGCGCGAACAGATAAACCTTCAGAAACAATTCGTGCAGCTAACTTTTCAATTGATGCCGCATCACTTAAACCCAATAGTGCGCGGGCGTGACCGGCAGATAAGACACCTGATGCAACCTTTTGTTGAACAGATGGTGGAAGGTTCATTAAACGGATGGTGTTGGAAATTAATGGACGTGAACGTCCTAACTTCACAGCTAGCTCATCATGGGTGCAGTTGAAATCAGTTAGTAGTTGCGTGTACGCCGCCGCTTCTTCAATTGCATTTAATTGACTGCGGTGAATATTTTCAATGAGTGCTTCGCGCAATAATTCATTATCGGCGGTCTGGCGAATAATGACAGGAATACTTGTTAAACCCGCAGCTTTTGCGGCACGGAAGCGACGCTCACCCATGATTAACTCATACTTACCAGGCCTTGTTTGGCGTACAACTGGTGGTTGCAGGATGCCTATCTCTTTAATAGATGCGATTAATTCATCGAGTGCGGTTTGATCAAAGTGAGTACGTGGTTGACGTGGGTTGGGAGAAATATCTTTGATATCGACAAGGTTTTGTTGACCAACCTCTTTGTCACCAACGGTTAATGATGTTGGAATCAATGCATCAAGACCAGTACCTAATCCACCACGACGTGCCATTAAGCGATCTCACCTTCACGTTTGTAATTAATTGAAACAACATTGGAATCAAATGGTTTTCCGCGCTCTGTTAACTCGCGAGCAACTGACATGTATGCGATCGCACCAGGTGATAATGGATCGTATGTCATAACAGTTTGCTTAAATCCTGGCGCTTCGGAAACTCGAACGGTGCGGGGGATAGGAATATCAATTAGCTCATTTGGATAATGTTTTCTAATTTCATTAGCAACATCATTTGCAAGGTTTGTATTGTTAAACATTGTTAATACAAGTGTTGATAGTTTCAAGGTTGGATTTAAACGCTTCTTCACTAACTCAAATGTTTTTAACAGTTGTGATAAACCTTCAAGTGAGTAGTACTCGCACTGAATTGGAATTAAAACTTCCTTTGCCGATGTAAATGCATTGATAGTTAAAAGTCCTAGTGATGGTGGGCAATCAATAAAGATGTAATCAATTGATTCACCAACCGCTGCGCGATCTGCAACTAACTCTTCAATTGCTTCTTTCAATCGCATTTCGCGTGCAACCATTGGAACTAATTCAATTTCAGCTTGTGCAAGAGATGTATTTGATGAAACACATTCAAGTGATGGAAAGCCTGCAACCTTTTGAATTACTTGTGAGATTGTTGATTGGCCCATCAACACTTCATAAATTCCTGCATTATCAAGATGTTCAACACCTAATGCGGTGGATGCGTTTCCTTGTGGATCAAGATCGATAACAACAACCTTGAGACCACCCATGGAAAGGGCTGCTGCCAAGTTGACTGTGGTGGTGGTTTTGCCGACCCCACCCTTTTGGTTAGCCACGGTGAGGATTCGAAGGGAGGCGGGTTTTGGCATCGCCTCTTTGAGGCGGCGGGTGCCTACGACCTTTTTGGTTTCACGTGAATCATTCACGTGGGTAGTTAAGCACCTTTTTTCACTTCAACTATACGGCCGAGCTCGATTCCCTCCAGATTTACCTCATGGAGGATCGCTTTTGGCACGGAAAGCATCTCTTCTTGGGCTTTTTCGCCCTTCATCGCCAACAATGAGCCGTTGGTTTTCAAAAGATGCCAGCTAATCTTCTTCAACTTTTCAAGGGGAGCGACGGCACGGGCGGTTACATAGTGGGCGGTCTTCTTAACATCCTGGGATCTCCCGCGGATTACCTCAATATCAAGGCCAGCGACCGCTTCTTGGAGGAACTCCACCCGTCGTTCAAGGGGTTCAATCAGAGTTACCTTTAAATCTGGTCGGGCTAGGGCGATAACTATGCCTGGAAGTCCCGCTCCTGAGCCGATATCAAAGACGGATGCATCCTGGGCAAAGAGGGTGGTGACCGGCAGGCAGTTGAGGATGTGACGCTCCCAGATACGGTCCGCCTCGCGGGGACCGATCAATCCACGCTCAATTCCTGCGGTTTCTAGGAATTTGGCGTAGGCGTGAACCCGCTCAACATCTGGAAAGTGTCGAGCGATAAGGGTTTCACGTGAAACCTGCGCTGAATTACTCAATTGGGGGTTATGCAGGGTAGATAACTACGAAACGATTTGGATCTTCCC